>OCTX012276425.1_pt1 | contig 13649 bp, 10 predicted proteins | sample 1539691 | NCBI WGS metagenome assembly OCTX01 (sample SAMN02144231, study PRJEB22623) | gut metagenome | biome: sheep rumen | host: Ovis aries | place: New Zealand | reverse complement strand
AGCCGGACGTTGGTCCCGTTCTTCCTGGAGCCGCCGGCGATGTCGAGGCAGAGGCCGTCGTTCAGGGCGGTCCTTACGGTATAGGTGCCGTCCCCGGCGGGCGCAAGACGCCACTTCTGGGCGCGGGTCCCGTTCGGGGTATACTGCTGCACGTTGGTCCCGGAGGAGGATCTTCCGCCGGCGACGTCGAGCGCGAGCGCGGAGCGGACCGGCGAGATCTCATAGGCCCCGTCGGCAAGGCGCGTCAGCGTGAACTGCTGGGCTGCGGTGCCGTTGGCGGCATAGATCTGCAGGTTCCCGCCGTTTTTCGTCGAGCCGCCCGCGATGTCGAGGACCTTTTCATCCCCCAGCGCGGAGCGGATGATGTAGGTGCCGGAGGGGAGGGCCTCGTCGGCGGATACGGCGTGCGGGCGCGCGAGCGCGAGGATGAGCGCGAGCGCGCTGAGGGTCAGGAAGAGGGTTCGTTTCATGGGAATCTCCTTCACGTTGGGGTTCGGGGACGGTTCCCAGAATCGGTTCCCTTCGGGAACCGATCCCAGGAACCGTCCCTGCGGCATTTGGGGGACATCGGGGACGGTTCCTGGGGGACGGTTCCTGAAAATCGATTCTCAATCGAGAATCGATTCCCGGGAACCGTCCCTGGGAACCGTCCCTGCAGTATTTTTGGGAACCGTCCCTGCAGATACAGTATATCACACCCGATTTCTCTTTACAATCAGCCCCGCCCTGTGTTAGTATATGCCCCAGCAGCCGGAGGCTGCCGCGAGTTCGAAGTCCATCCTCGCGTAAATCAAAACCAGGAGGTTATTTTATGTCCAAAAACACCGCATTCATCACCCAGACCGCCGCAATCGGCGCCGTCTACGTCGTCCTGACGCTCGTCTTCGCACCGTTCTCCTACGGGGAGGTCCAGGTCCGCATCTCCGAAGCGCTCACGATCCTGCCGTTCTTCACGCCGGCGGCGGTCCCGGGGCTCTTTGTCGGCTGCTTCCTCGCGAACTTCATCGGCGGAGCTGTCCTGCCGGACGTCATCTTCGGGAGCATCGCGACTCTCCTCGGCGCGGTCGGAACTTACTGCCTGCGCAGCAGCCGCTGGCTCGCGCCGCTGCCGCCGATCCTGGCCAACACCGTCATCGTCCCGTTCGTCCTCAAATACGCCTACGGCGTCCCGCTCCCGATCCCGCTTCTCATGGTCTTCATCGCCATTGGCGAGATCATCAGCTGCTATCTGCTGGGCGAGATCCTGCTGTCCGCGCTCAGCAGCCGGACGGGGTACATTTTCAGAAAGACTGCCTGAATCACAACTTTATTATAAGAAGGAGGCCGCTATGGAATACCGCATCGAACATGACTCCATGGGGGAAATGAAAGTCCCCGCCGACCGCTACTGGGCCGCCCAGACCCAGCGCAGCCATGAAAACTTTAAGATCGGGGTCGGCATCGAAACCATGCCGGAGGAGATCGTCCGCGCGTTCGGTATCCTGAAAATGGCCGCCGCCCGCGCCAACCATGCGCTGAAGCCCGAAAAAATGACCGGCGAAAAGCTGGCCGTGATCGGGAAGGCCGCCGGCGAGGTCGCCGAAGGGAAGCTGATGGACCATTTCCCTCTCGTCGTCTGGCAGACCGGGTCCGGGACCCAGTCCAACATGAACGCCAACGAGGTCATCGCGAACCGCGCCAACGAGCTCGCGGGCAGAAAGCTCTGCCACCCGAACGACGACATCAACATGAGCCAGTCCTCGAACGATACGTTTCCGACCGCGATGCACATTTCGGCGGTCCTGGCAGTCGAGGATAAGCTCCTTCCGGCAGCGGAAAGGCTGATCGAGGTCCTGAAGGCGCTGGAGAAGAAGCATGAGGGGATCGTGAAGAGCGGAAGAACGCATCTGCAGGACGCGGTGCCGGTTGCATTTTCCCAGGAGATCTCCGGCTGGAGAGCCTCGCTCGAGCGCGACACAGAGCTCCTGAAGCTCGCCGTCGGGCCGCTTTCCGAGCTCGCGCTCGGCGGAACCGCGGTCGGGACCGGCCTCAATGCGCCGGCCGGCTTCGATACGAAGGTGGCGGAGGAGGTCTCCGCGCTCACCGGGAAGAAATTCAGGACCGCGGCGAACAAGTTCCACGCGCTGACCTCGAAGGACGAGATCGTCTTCGCGCACGGCGCGGTCAAGGCGATGGCGGCCGACATGATGAAAATCGCAAATGATGTGCGCTGGCTCGCGAGCGGGCCTCGCTGCGGCCTCGGCGAGATCCGCATTCCGGAAAATGAGCCCGGCTCCTCGATCATGCCCGGCAAGGTCAACCCGACCCAGTGCGAGCAGGTGACCATGGTGGCTGTCCAGGTGATGGGCAACGACGCGGCGATCGGCTTCGCCGCCTCCCAGGGCAACTTCGAGCTCAACGTGTTCATGCCGGTGATCGCGTACAATTTCCTGCAGTCCGTGCGGCTCCTTTCCGAGTCGATCGTCTCCTTCACCGTCAACTGCGCGGTCGGGATCACGGCGGACGCGGAGAAAATGCGGCACAATCTCTATAACTCGCTCATGCTGGTCACCGCACTCAACCCTTACATCGGGTATGAGAACGCGGCGAAGACAGCAAAAAAGGCCTTCCGGGAAAATATTTCCCTGAGGGAGGCCTGTGTTTCGCTCGGATTCCTCACGGAGGAGCGGTTCGACGAAGTGTTCCGTCCGGAGGAAATGGTCTGAATAGTATACTGAGCACCCCGCATTCGCAGCCGCTCCGCGGCTTGCTCATGTGGCGCTGATTCTTTATAAAAACCGGTCGATGGCTGACTTAAAGTCCTCGACCGATTTTTCGTCTCCGTCCTCGATCGCGTGGACGATGCAGTGCGAGATGTGCTCGCTGATGATCACCTTGCCGAGGCTCCTGATCGCGGCGTTGACCGCGGAGAGCTGGATGAGGACGTCCGCGCAGTCCTCGTCGCGCTCGACCATATCTTTTACTTTATTCAAATGCCCGATGATCCTGGCCAGCCGGTTCACGATGCGCTTTTTGTGCTCCGGCGAGTGGTGGTGGGCGTGCAGTTCTTTAAGATTTTCGTTCATGGTACAGCCTTTCCTTGTGTACAGACAGTTTACCATGCAGGGCTCGCCCGTGTAAAGAGAATATAAGAACGGGATCCTGAATTTCGGTACGGCCGGTGTTTTTCGGGAGCATTTTCTGACGGCGGCTCTCATTTTTCCTGCAGGAACAGGTGATATGACTGCTCAGCAGCCGGCTCACAGCCGTTTCGCGGGGGCTGAAATGCAAAAGTTGGTGAATAATTCCATTTTTGACCGCAAAACCGCGTGAAATTTTAGTTTATATTTTGAAAGAGTTTTCTTTGCCCGTGGGCGCAAGTCATTATATAATAGTACGGATAGAGAAGTGCAGCTGTGCTTAAAGGAGGTAGAATATGCCGCTTCGAACAGACATCAAGAAGGTACTGATCATCGGATCGGGTCCGATCATCATCGGCCAGGCCTGTGAGTTTGACTACTCCGGCACGCAGGCGTGCAAGGCGCTCAGGAGCCTCGGCTACGAGATCGTCCTTGTCAACTCCAACCCGGCCACTATTATGACGGATCCGGAGATGGCGGACGTCACCTACATCGAGCCGCTGAACACCGCGCGCCTCGAGCAGATCATCGCAAAGGAGCGCCCGGATGCGCTGTTGCCGAACCTCGGCGGCCAGTCCGGCCTCAACCTTGCCGCGGAGCTCTACAAGGAGGGCATCCTCGACAAATACAACGTTCAGGTCATCGGCGTCCAGGTCGACGCGATCGAGCGCGGCGAGGACCGTATTGAATTCAAGAAAACCATGAACATGCTCGGCATCGAGATGGCCCGCTCCGAGGTCGCCTACAGCGTCGAGGAAGGTCTCGCGATCGCCGACAGGCTGGGTTACCCGGTCGTCCTCCGTCCGGCCTACACGATGGGCGGCGCCGGCGGCGGCCTTGTCTACAACGTGGAGGAGCTGAAGACGGTCATGGCCCGCGGCCTGCAGGCATCCCTGGTCCACCAGGTCCTCGTCGAGGAGTCGATCCTCGGCTGGGAGGAGCTTGAGCTCGAGGTCGTCCGCGATGCGGACAACAACATGATCACGGTCTGCTTTATTGAAAATGTAGACCCCATGGGCGTCCACACCGGCGACTCCTTCTGCACCGCTCCGATGCTGACGATCTCCCAGGATGTCATGGACCGGCTGCAGGAGCAGGCTTACAAGATCGTCGAGCACATCGGCGTCATCGGCGGCACGAACGTTCAGTTCGCCCATGATCCGGTCTCCGACCGCATCATCGTCATCGAGATCAACCCGCGCACGTCCCGCTCTTCGGCGCTGGCCTCCAAGGCGACCGGCTTCCCGATCGCGCTGGTCTCCGCCAAGCTCGCGGCAGGTCTGACGCTTGCCGAGATGCCCTGCGGCAAGTACGGAACGCTTGACCGCTACAAGCCGGACGGCGACTACGTCGTCGTGAAGTTCGCCCGCTGGGCCTTTGAGAAGTTCAAGGGCGTCGAGGACAAGCTCGGCACGCAGATGCGCGCGGTCGGCGAAGTCATGAGCATCGGCAAGAACTACAAGGAAGCCTTCCAGAAGGCGATCCGTTCGCTGGAGAAGGGCCGCTACGGCCTCGGCCATGTCTCGAATTTTGCTGAGCTCTCGAAGGAAGAACTCTTAAAGAAGCTGGTCAACGCGTCCTCGGAGCGCCATTTCATCATGTACGAAGCGCTGCGCAAGGGAGCCACGATCGACGAGATCTACGAGCTGACGCACGTCAAGAAGTATTTCATTTCCCAGATGAAGGAGCTCGTCGAGGAGGAGGAAGCCCTCATCGCCGCCGGCAACGAAGTCACCAACGAGATGCTGATCTCCGCGAAGAAGAACGGATTCTCCGACAAGTACCTCTCCGAGATCCTTCCGATCTCCGAGGAGGGCATCCGGAACCGCCGCGAGTCCCTCGGCGTGACCGAGACCTGGGACCGCGTCCACGTCTCCGGCACCGAGAACAGCGCCTACTATTATTCAACCTACAACGCTCCGGACAACGATCCGGTAAATGAAGACCGCCCGAAGATCATGATCCTGGGCGGCGGCCCGAACCGTATCGGCCAGGGTATCGAGTTCGACTACTGCTGCGTCCACGCGGCCCAGTCCTTAAAGAAGCTCGGGTTCGAGACGATCATCGTCAACTGCAACCCGGAGACCGTCTCGACCGACTACGACACCTCCGACAAGCTCTATTTCGAGCCGCTCACGCTGGAGGACGTCCTCGCGATCTACCGCAAGGAGAAGCCGGTCGGCGTGATCGCCCAGTTCGGCGGCCAGACCCCGCTCAACCTCGCGGCGGACCTCAAGGCGAACGGCGTCCGGATCCTCGGCACCTCCCCGGAGGTCATCGACCTCGCGGAGGACCGCGACCTCTTCCGCGGCATGATGGACAAGCTCGGCATTCCGATGCCGGAGTCCGGCATGGCGACGACGGTCGAGGAGGCGAAGACGATCGCGAACGGCATCGGCTACCCGGTCATGGTGCGCCCGTCCTACGTTCTGGGCGGCCGCGGCATGGAAGTCGTTTACGACGACGAGGCGATGACCGAGTACATGAACGCCGCGGTCGGCGTGACGCCGGACCGCCCGATCCTGATTGACCGCTTCCTGAACCACGCGCTTGAGTGCGAGGCCGACGCGATCGCGGACGGCACGCACGCCTACGTCCCGGCTGTCATGGAGCACATCGAGCTTGCCGGCATCCACTCCGGCGACTCGGCCTGCATCATTCCGTCCCGCCACATCGACGCGGAGCACCTTGAGACGATCAAGGAGTACACGCGCAGGATCGCGGAGGAAATGCACGTCGTCGGCCTCATGAACATGCAGTACGCGATCGAGAACGGCACCGTCTACGTCCTGGAAGCCAACCCGCGCGCATCCCGCACGGTCCCGCTGGTCTCCAAGGTCTGCGGCATCCGCATGGTACCGCTCGCCACGGAGATCATCACCGGCGAGCTGACCGGCAAGCCGTCTCCGGTTCCGACGCTCGGCGAGCGCGAGATCCCCTACTACGGGGTCAAGGAAGCTGTCTTCCCGTTCAACATGTTCCAGGAAGTCGACCCGGTCTTAGGTCCGGAAATGCGCTCCACCGGCGAAGTCCTCGGCATCGCGAAAACGACCGGCGAAGCCTTCTTCAAGGCGGAGGAAGCCGCGAAGGCGGAGCTTCCGCTCGGCGGCACGGCTCTTCTCTCGGTCAACGAGAAGGACAAGCCCGAGATCGTGGAGGTCGCCCGCTCGCTCGCGAACGATGGTTTCGCGCTGATCGCGACCGGCAGGACCTGCGACCTGATCGCGGAAGCCGGCATCCCGGTCAAGAAGGTCAAGAAGCTCTATGAGGGCCGTCCGAACATCCTTGACCTGATCACGAACGGCAAGATCGACCTCATCGTGAACAGCCCGATCGGCAAGGCGAGCATCCACGACGACAGCTACCTGCGCAAGGCCGCCATCAAGCACAAGATCCCCTACATCACGACGATCGCGGCGGCGAAAGCTGCGGCGGAAGGGATCGCCCAGATCAACAGCAAGGGCCGCGGCGAGGTGAAGTCGCTGCAGGAGTGGCACGCGGAGATCAAACTGAAATAATATTCACTGCAATGAAAGCGGTTCCGGCTGAGCCGGGACCGCTTTTTTACGATTCAGGAGAACAGTATGCGGATCGACAGATTTCTCTCGGACATGGGTGCGGGCACCCGCACCGAGATCAAAAAAGCGATAAAAGCCGGCCGCGTGTCCGCGGGCGGCGTAACGGTGACGGACCCGGGGATGCACGTCGCGGGCGGGGAGGTTGTCTTTTGCGGCAGGACCTACCTCTATGAGCCGTTTGTCTACTACATGCTGAACAAGCCGGCAGGCGTCGTGACCGCGACCGAGGACAGGCGGCAGAGGACGGTCCTCGACCTCATAGAGGAGCCGAAGCGGAAGGATATATTTCCGGTCGGCCGTCTCGACAAGGATACGGAGGGCCTCCTTCTCATCACCAACGACGGGGACCTGGCCCACAACCTGCTCTCCCCGAAGAAGCATGCGGACAAGGTCTATTTCGTGCGTCTCTCCGGTCTTGTGACCGGGGAGGATGTGACCGCCTTCGCTGCGGGGCTCTATGTGGATGAGACGCTGACGGCGCTGCCGGCGGAGCTTGTCATTTTAAGCACGGACGCCGAAAAGAACACCAGCGAGTGCGAGATCACGATCCGCGAGGGGAAGTTTCACCAGGTGAAGCGGATGTTTGCGGCGGTCGGCAAGGAGGTTCTTTACTTAAAACGCCTCCGGATGGGGCCTCTTACGCTCGATCCGGCGCTTCCCGTTGGGGCGTGGCGCCGGCTGACGGCGGAGGAGATCCGGGCGCTCACGGAGCAGTGAAAACCGGTCTTTCTTTTATTATACCGGAACACAGTGCCGGTCGTTGATATCCTTTACCTTCGCGACCCTCTTCACATATTTCTCCGCCGTGAAGGCGTCTGTCGTCATCCAGGTCTTCACGATCTCCGTGGAGATGAGGGTGCCGATAATTTTGGCCCCGAGGCAGAGCACGTTTGTATCGTTGTGCTGGCGGGAGAGCGCCGCGCACAGCGGGTCCTGGCATACCGCGGCGTAGATCCCGCAGATTTTGTTCGCGATCATCGCGCTGCCGTAGCCGACGCCGTCGACGAAAATGCCCCTGTCGCACTCGCCTCTCGCGACCGCGAGTGCCGCCGGGTAGACATAGTCGGGCAGGTCGGCGGCATTTTCGTCATAGGTTCCGAAATCCACCACTTCATGCCCCATGTTCTCAAGGAGAGCCTTTATTTCATATTTCATTCTGGTTCCCGCGTGATCATTTGCCATTGCAATTTTCATAGCTTACCTCCGCTTTTCTGTGCGTGATAGTTGCTGCTTCGCTTCTATTGTACCGCGGCTTTGCAGGGTCCGTCAATTCCATTAATATGCACTGCGGCAGCTATGCGGCAGCCGATCCCCGATAACACAAAAACGGCATGGCCCGAAAGCCATGTCGTTTTCTCAATGATCAATCTTTGTTTAAGCACGTTCCCGGAGAAATTACTCTTCGGTCTTCTCGAAAGCCTCCTCAACGGCTTCCTTGACCTCCTGGGCAGCTTCCTTTACGCCCTCGCAGGCTTCGCAGACGGCCTCTTTGGTCTCCTCGGCCTCAGCCTTGATCTCATCGACGATCGCGTCGGCGACATCCTGCTCGTCGGCCTCCTCAGCGGCAGCCTCCTCCTCGGCGGCCTTCGCGGCAGCTTCCTCGTCAGCCTGATCGAGCGCGTCGAGCTTCGCGCGGATCTCGTCGCGGGCTTCCTTCGTCATGCCTTCGAGGTTCAGGAGAGCTTCGCGGACCTTCTTCGCGACCTTCTCCGGCGTGTATTCCTGGGCCTTCTCATCCAGCTTTTCAGCTTTCTCGTTGAACTTCTTCGCGAGGTCCTCGTTGATGATCTTGCCTTCCTCGACGGTGAGCTCGCCCTTTTTGACGAGATCGTCGACGAGCTGTTTGGACTTCTCGGCTGTGATCGCCACAGCGCCTACGCCTGCCAGAAATACGGTCTTTAAACCTTCGGATAATTTCATTTTTGTGCTCCTTTCTCTTCAGCGGCCTGCTCTGCGGCCGGTTTTATGATATTCAGTATAAACCTATTTGCAAAAAAGAAAAGAGAATTTAGAAAAATTTATGAGATTTCACAATTAATTCGCAAATTCCGCCGCGCCGGCCCGGCCTTCCGCGCGTCCCCGCTCGATATAGTGGAGATAGTAGGCGGGGAAGTTGGAGGAGCCGTAGCGGGAGCGGAGGTCTGCATTTTCGGCCATATAGTAAGCCGGGTCGAAGAGCAGGCTCCCGCGGCGGCCTTCCGCCATCCCGTAGAGGCGGAAATGTCTGAACAGCACCCGCGGATCGTCCCCGCAGATCGCGGCCACGTCCTCGTTGTGCGTCCGGTAGTAGAGCGGGTTGAAGACCGGCCGGTAGTTGACACCGTAGCAGGTGTAATCCATCGCCGGCACGTAGGAGATCTCAAAGGTCCGCGTCGTGAGCGGTGTCGAGGAGGAGGCGGCGGAGAATGCCTCCACTGTGAAGACCCCGTCGACGCAGAAATCGAGGAGATCGATGCGCGCATGCCAGCGGCCGAACTCGTCCCGCTCCGCCTTGCAGGTTATCGGCTCATCCTCGGGAAGATTCCCGGCGGAAACCCGGAAGGTGACGCCGGAGGTGCTCCTCGGATAGCGGAGATAGAGGTCCGCATAGCGGTTTCCGGAGGAAATGAGCGTCTCGAGGTAGCTCGTCCTGCGCTTGCCGCAGAAAGCCCCGACGCTGAAATGCTCCGCGCGGCCGGCGAGCCAGTCCCTCTGGACGGCCAGGTTTTCCTCCCAGGTGTCGCGGAAGACATGCTTTTTGGCGTCCGTCGTGCCGAGGACGTTGTAGCGCATGAAATTGGCAGCCGCGGAGGAGGAGATCCTGAGCCGGAGAGCGTCCTGGGAGGCAGCGGCGCTCTTCAGGGCGTCCCCGTACTCTCTGTACTGGCGCTGGAGGATGTCCTCGAACTCGTCGAAATCGACCAGGTACTTGTAGTATTTGTTCTGGAAGACGTAGTAGTCAGTGGGGTTATTTTCGTCGGCCATGCAGGTGTCGAAATCCCACGCGGGTCCCGCGGAGAGCTTCCCTTCGCTCCCGTCGAGGTACCAGAAGAAGCTGGTGGTCGCGGATTCGCGGTTTGAGAAGAACTCGTTGACGAGCAGCATGGAGGCAAATGACTCCGGGTCGATTACCCGTGAGACCTCAGCCCAGTCTTTGGCGGAGAGCGCACGATAGAATTCCGCCACCTTGTTCTCAAACTCGTCGAAATCGGCGTCCGGGTCCGCACCCTGCGCGTCCTTCAGCGCAAAATGCTGCCCGTAATCGTCCGTAAACCAGTCGCTCTCGCCCGAGTAGAAGGCATTGTCGAACTCCGCGAGGACCCCGTGCCCGCTTGTCAGGTCGAGACGGCCTTTCCCGATCTCCGGCTTCTCGGTGATGAGGTAGAGGCCGCGGTAGTCCCCGTTGATCCAGAGGTCGGCGTACTCCGCCTGCGGGGTGAAGAGCATGGGAAATGCCGCCGCCGCGTCGAGCGCAAGCTTCGTGCGCATGAGGGTGGCGTCGGAAGCGCCGGCCAGCAGGACCCACTTGCGAGCGGGCTCCATGCCGAGCAGGGATGTCTCCGTCTCGAACCTGATCTGGTAGCCCTTTTTATCGTAGTAGACCCAGGAGGAGTTCCCGCGCCCCTTGAATTCGCCGCCGTGGACGGCGAGGTCGTTGTCTTCATTTTTCGGGTCGTAGAGGGTCGAGAAAGCGACCGTGTGCCGCGAGTCTTTGTCGGCGTGGACGTCGTCGAGCGTGCTGCCGTCGAGCGTAATTGCAAGCGAGGGCAGGGTCGAACTCTCCGCGACGAGAAGGACGGAGGAGCCGTCCGCGAAGGATACCGTGACCGCCTTTCCGCGGAAGTCGCCCCGGATCGTGCCGGAGCCGGAATTCGCGGTGCAGCCGGAGGCTGAGACGGTCTTTTCCGGCGCAAGGCAGCGCACGGTGAGGTCGGCAAGGTCAAAGTCGGCAGGGAGAAAGAGAACGGCCGTGCCGTCCGCGCTCCTGAAGGAGTGGAATGAGTCGCCGTTGTTCCGCACACAGGAAAATACCGCCTCGTCGGCGGCCGGCGCCGGGCTGTCCGTCTCCGCGCTGGCGAGGACCGTTCCGGGAAATGAAACAATGAGAAGCAGGGCAGCTGCGATCATGAATAGTAAACGTTTCATAGTGCTCCTTACTATTGAAAATGCGCTTTGCGCAGATGGTGCTCATTACCTGAACAATATTACATTACTATACGCTGACTTCCGCCAATCTGCAAGAAAAAGTGAGGACATCCGCAACCGTTCACGTTCATATTTGTGCAATTCACGCAAAACGGATTGTCTTGATCTCGGATTTTGTATATAATTATTATTGCTTATTTCTATACAGGAGGGAAAATCATGGAGAAATTTTTTCAGAATCCCGCTCTGAAGACGAAGATCACATCCTCCAGCGTCAAGCTGCAGGAGATGCTGATCGGCTATTTCCTGGCGCCGCTCTGCGCGATGATGGCGAACTCGATCTTCAGCGCTTACCTCACCCGCTACTACGCGGACGTCATCGGACTCACGGATAAGCAGTTCGGCATCTTCTCGATGGCGCTGCCGATCGTCTCGACGGTCTTCGTCATCGCGGGCAACATCCTGGTCGGCCAGTGGATCGACAACACCAGGACGCCGGCCGGCAAGGCCCGTCCGTACCTGTTCCTGTCGGCGCCGATCATGGCGGTGGCGATCATCCTGCTCTTCATGACGCCGGGCGGAGACAACTTAAGCTCCACCAACTATCTCATGAAGATGGTCTGGATCGCGGTCTCGTTCAACCTCTTCTATGCGGTCGGCTACCCCTGCTTCTACACGGCCCACAGCTCGATGGTCGCGCTCTCCACGAGAAACGGCAGCCAGAGAGGCCTGCTTGCCACACTGTCCAACGCGTCCATGGTCGCGGCGGCCGGCGTCGGCGCCTCGATCCTCGTCCCGGTGCTGCTGCAGCCGTTCATGTTTGTGACCGGCGCGGACGGTACGATCGACCGGGCGGCCAGCTACAACAACTGGCGCATGCTCGGCATTTTCCTCGCGATCCTCACCTGCGCGGGCATCCTGCTCGAGTATTTCTTCACCCGTGAGCGAATCACCGAGGAGACCATGAACCTCAACGTGAAGGAAGAGAAGATCCCGATGAAGAAGCACATCGAGGTCTGCACGAAGGAGAAGTTCTGGTGGATGGTCGTCATCTACATCCTCTTCTTTCAGATGGGCCAGCTGGTCAAGAACACGTCGATGAGCTTCTACGCGAGATGGATGTTCGACAGCGTCCTCGCATCGAGCGATCCGGAAGCGACTTCGGGCGCGCTCATGTCCACGCTCGGCCTCGTCGGCGGCCTTCCGTCGGCGGTCGGCATGGTCATCGCCTGGCCGCTCGCCGCGAAGCTCGGCAAGAAGCGCGCGGTTGTCCTTGGCCTCATTATTTCCCTGGTGGGCGGCGTCGTCGCCTTCATCAACGTCCACAGCTTCCCGATCGTCACCTTCGGCGTCGTCCTGAAGGCGGTCGGTATCATCCCGTCCCAGTACGTCATGGTCGCGATCCTCTCGGATGTCCTTGACCACCTGGAGGCGAAGAACGGGTTCCGCAGCGACGGCTTCACGATGTCGATCTACGGCGCGACCATGGTCGGCCTGGCGGTCCTGTCGATGGGTATCGTCAACATTTTCTTAAGCTCGATGGGCTACGACGCGTCCCTGACCACGCAGCCGGCGTCGGCCCAGACCGGCATGGTCATCGTCTATCTCTGCATGGATATGATCGGCTTCGTGATCTCCATCATCGCCCTCTGGGGCATGAACGTCGAGAAATACCTCGACGAGGACAAGGCGAAGATCTTAGAACGCCAGAAGGCAGCGGTCATCGCCGAGGGCGGCACCTGGATCCCGCCCGAAGAGCGCGAGCGCATGGAGACCGAGAAGGCGGAGCGCGAGGCTGAGGAGGAGCGGATCAAGGAGCTCAAGGCAAAGTGCGCGAAGGAAGGGCTGAACTTCGAGGAGGAAAATAAAAAGTACCTCGAAGCCCAGGAGAAGCGCAAGAACAGCCTGATCGGCAAGCTGCTCGGCTGAAAATGATGAACATAAAAGGAACCGCGGGCACAGGCCCCCGCGGTTCCTTTTTTTGACTCTTTTGTAAGGGATGCTTTATCATCCGGTGCTCAGGAGAGCGCCTGGTTCTTCACCTGGACGAGCGCATTGCGGACCGCCGGGACCGCGAGCAGCACCAGGGTGATCGCCGCCTCCGCGGCGAGGTAGGCGCCGTTGTAGGAGACGGAGTAGATGAGCGGCGACATTCCCTCAGGCGCGTACATTCCGAAGAAGATGACGCCGGAGAGGACCGCGAAGACGAAGCGTCCCAGGACCGCGCAGATGTACCCGGTGACCATCCCGTTCTTCTGGTGCGAGAAGAAGCCGGACAGGCCGAGCGCGCCGAACGCGAACGGGTAGTCCACCAGCATCTGCGGCAGGCTGATGATGTAGGGGTCCAGGATCATCTGCAGGAGGCCGTAGGCGACGCCGGCCATGATGCCGACCGCCGGGCCGTACCAGTACCCGATCAGCGTGACGAAGAACATGGAGAACAGCGTGACTGAGCCGCCCATCGGGAGATGGAACAGCTTGATGTAGGAAGTCACGACGGCAAGCGCGAGGGCGCCCGCGGCGAAGGCGAGCTGCTTGGCGGTTACCTTTTTCTGTTTTCCCGCAAGGGTGGAAATGAGAATGAGAAGAGCAAAGATGGCTACGGCAGTCAGCACGTAACCGGCGGTCGTCAGACCGCCATCGGCATTGTAGAACATATAATACCTCCTTACGCCGGCATTATCCGGATCAAGTATTAGGGGTTCGCTTGAGCGTCTCAGCCTGTGGCACCCCCGGCAACGGTACTACTATATGACAGAAGGGGGGATCTGTCAAGGGAAAATACCGGGGACCCTGGAACCGTCCCTCGGGAACCGTCCCTGCAGCT
>OCTX012263204.1_pt1 | contig 13655 bp, 9 predicted proteins | sample 1539691 | NCBI WGS metagenome assembly OCTX01 (sample SAMN02144231, study PRJEB22623) | gut metagenome | biome: sheep rumen | host: Ovis aries | place: New Zealand | reverse complement strand
ACATGTTCCTCAGTCCGTTGTTCCGTGATACACTGGCTGGCGTCAGCGGTGCTACCATCGAACTGTATGACACGGACGGCTCTGTAGGCGCAGCCAAGGGTGCTGGTATCGGTGCTGGTATTTATAAGGACAATACAGAGGCCTTCGCCACCCTGGATAAACTCCAGGTGATTGAGCCGGACGAGCATAAGCGCAAGGACTATCTCTGTGCTTATGCGGCCTGGAAGGAGACTCTGAATAAAAATTTGTAATTTATTTAATAACAATTGATTATTATGGCTAAAGAGTATTTTTCGTTTACTGGGAAGATTCCTTTTGAAGGAAAGGACAGTAAGAACGTGATGGCATTCCATTACTATGACCCTGAAAAGGTGGTGATGGGTAAGAAAATGAAGGATTGGCTGAAGTTTGCAATGGCCTGGTGGCACACACTGGGCGGTGCAAGTGCAGACCAGTTCGGCGGTCAGACGCGTAGTTACGAATGGGATAAGGCGGAGGATGCCGTCCAGCGCGCCAAGGACAAGATGGACGCCGGTTTCGAGATCATGGATAAACTCGGTATCGAGTATTTCTGCTTCCATGATGTAGACCTTATTGAGGAGGGGGCTACTATTGCTGAGTATGAGGAGCGCATGAAGGCGATTACCGACTATGCGCTGGAGAAGATGAAGCAGTATCCCAATATCAAACTGCTCTGGGGTACGGCTAACGTGTTCGGCAACAAGCGGTATGCCAATGGCGCCAGCACGAACCCTGACTTCGATGTTGTGGCACGTGCTATCGTGCAGATTAAGAATGCCATTGATGCGACTATCAAACTCGGTGGCACCAACTACGTGTTCTGGGGTGGACGTGAGGGCTATATGAGTCTGCTGAACACCGACCAGAAGCGTGAGAAGGAGCACATGGCCACGATGCTGACTATGGCTCGCGACTATGCCCGTAGCAAGGGGTTCAAGGGGACATTCCTGATTGAGCCGAAGCCGATGGAGCCCAGCAAGCATCAGTATGATGTCGACACGGAGACGGTGATCGGCTTCCTCCGTGCCCACAACCTGGACAAGGACTTCAAGGTGAATATCGAGGTGAACCACGCTACGCTGGCCGGCCACACCTTTGAGCATGAACTGGCTTGTGCTGTCGACGCAGGCATGCTCGGCAGCATCGATGCTAACCGTGGTGACGCCCAGAATGGCTGGGATACGGACCAGTTCCCCATCGACAACTATGAACTGACGCAGGCAATGATGGAGATTATCCGCAATGGCGGACTGGGCAACGGCGGTACCAACTTCGATGCCAAGATCCGTCGTAACTCCACTGACCTGGAGGATCTGTTCATCGCTCATATCAGCGGAATGGATGCTATGGCACGTGCTCTGGAGAATGCGGCTGCCATCCTGGAGGAGAGTGAACTGCCCGCCATGAAGAAGGCTCGTTATGCCTCGTTTGACAGCGGTGTGGGCAAGGACTTCGAGGACGGCAAACTGACGCTTGAGCAGGTCTATGAATATGGTAAGAAGGTAGAAGAGCCTAAGCAGACCTCCGGTAAGCAGGAGAAATACGAGACTATCGTCGCTCTCTATGCAAAGTAAATAAGCAATTAGGGTTCGCACTCGCGAACCCTAATTACTTCTATACCATTCATAAAGTTTCTTCACTCCTTCTTCTATCTCTATCTTGTGCGTCCACCCGAGGGAATGGAGTTTGGACACGTCAATGAGTTTGCGCATGGTGCCATCGGGCTTCGTGGCATCGAATTCTACGGTGCCTTCAAAGCCTACGGCCTTGACTACCAGTTGTGACAGGTCGCGGATGGTCAGTTCCTTGCCTGTTCCGACATTGATATGGCAGTTGCGAATCTCGCCCAGCGACGGAATGGCCCCGCCGCGTCCGGCAGAGTGATTGCGATCTACGGCACCATCAGTAGCGGCTCCATAATGGACGGACGAATACTTCTCAATGCCGATGATGTCGGAGAAATTCACGTTCAACAGCACATGGACAGAGGCGTCGGCCATATCCTCACTCCAGAGGAATTCCCGGAGTGGGGTGCCAGTTCCCCAAAGTACCACCTTATTATTATATATGCCGTATTTGGCGAGTACCTGCTCGATGGCCTCATTCGAAGCCGAGCCACTGACGCCTTCCACCGGGCGCTTGTCCATATCCATTCTGAGGGCTGTCCAATCGCCGTCATGAATGAGTTTGGCCAGATAGATCTTGCGCATCATGGCTGGCATCACATGGCTGTTCTCAAGATGGAAATTGTCATTGGGACCATAAAGGTTCGTCGGCATCACGGCAATATAGTTCGTGCCGTACTGGAGATTGTAACTCTCGCACATCTTCAGGCCGGCAATCTTGGCGATGGCATATTCCTCATTGGTGTATTCCAGGGGCGAGGTCAGCAGGCAGTCTTCCTTCATAGGCTGGGGCGCATTTTTCGGATAGATGCAGGTGCTGCCGAGGAAGAGCAGTTTCTTTACCCCGTGGGCATAAGCCTCGCTGATGACATTGCACTGTATCTTCATGTTCATCATCATGAAGTCGGCGCGATAGAGTGAGTTGGCCATGATACCGCCTACAAAGGCGGCTGCCAGTACCACGGCATCGGGACGCTCTGCGTCGAAGAACTGCCTGACTGCAACTTGGTCTGTCAAGTCCATTTCCTTGTGACTGCGGCCTACCAAGTTGGTATAGCCTCTCTGCAGGAGGTTGTTCCAAATAGCGGAACCCACTAGTCCGTGGTGTCCCGCTACGTATATCTTACTGTTCTTATCCAGGCTCATTCTTCCATCTGGGCTTTGATGAACAACTTCTTGACGAACTTCATGTCGTGCTGGACCATAATCTTCACCAAGTCGTGGAACGAGGTCTTCTGTGGATTCCATCCTAACTTGGCTTTCGCCTTGGCGGGGTTGCCCAGCAGCTGGTCCACCTCTGCGGGACGGAAGTACTTGGGATCGACCTCGACGATGACTTGGCCTTCGAAGAGTTGCGAGAGCCTGGTGTCTAATGTTCTTGCGCAGATTCCCTTCTCATTCACCCCTTCGCCTTCCCAGCGGAGTTCGATGCCTACTTCCTTGAAGGCCAGTGTGGCAAATTCGCGAACCGTGTGGTATTCGCCGGTGGCAATGACGAAGTCATCCGGCTCTGGCTGTTGCAGGATCAGCCACATGCATTCGATGTAGTCCTTGGCGTAGCCCCAGTCACGCAGTGAGTTGAGGTTGCCCAGGTAGAGTTTGTCCTGATAGCCCTGGGCAATACGGGCTGCGGCGAGGGTGATTTTGCGTGTCACGAAGTTCTCGCCTCGGCGCTCGCTCTCGTGGTTGAAGAGAATACCGTTGCAGCAGTACATGCCGTATGACTCGCGGTAGTTCTTCATGATCCAGAAACCATAGAGTTTGGCCACGGAGTAGGGGGAACGGGGATAGAAGGGCGTCGTCTCACTCTGGGGCACCTCCTGTACCTTTCCGTAGAGTTCTGATGTGGAGGCCTGATAGATACGGCATGATTTCTCCAGGCCGCAGATGCGGACGGCTTCCAGCAGGCGCAGCACACCGGTGGCGTCTACGTCAGCCGTATATTCCGGAACGTCGAAACTGACTTTGACGTGGCTTTGTGCGGCCAGGTTATAGATTTCCGTGGGTTTCACTTCGCCGATAATACGGATCAGGGAGGACGAGTCGGTCATGTCGGCCCAGTGCAGGTTGACGAGACGCTTCTTTTTCATATCGCGTACCCATTCGTCCAGATAGAGGTGTTCGATGCGGCCGGTATTAAAGGATGAGGAGCGGCGCAACAGGCCGTGTACCTCATAGCCTTTCTCGATCAGGAATTCGGCCAGGTAAGAACCGTCTTGTCCGGTGATACCTGTGATTAGAGCAACTTTCTTTTCCATAAATTGAATCAGTTTTCACCGGAGAACTGCTTGATGCGCTGTTCTTCGGCCAATTTGCATATTAATAAAGTGTTATCTTTCTCTGCTACGATATAACCGTCGAGCCCCTGGATGACCACGCGCTTCTCCTGAGTCGTGTGGATGATGCAGTTGTGGCTTTCAATCAGGTTGATATCCTGGCCGATGGTAACATTTCCATACAGGTCTTTCTTGCTTTGCAGGTGAAGGGAGCCCCAGGTGCCAAGATCGCTCCATCCGAAATCGGCAGGACAGACAAAGATCTCCTCTGCTTTCTCCATGATGGCATAGTCGACGGAAATATTCTCGCATTCTGGGAACAGACGGTCGATTTCCGCCTGTTCTTTGTCTGTTCCGTAGAAGGGTAGCATGGACTCAAACAGTCTGGCCATGGAAGGCTGGTAAATCCGGAACGCATTGACGATGGTGCTGACATTCCAGATGAAGATGCCTGCGTTCCAGAAATAATTGTTTTTCTGGATATATTTCAGCGCTGTCTCCAAGTCGGGCTTCTCACGGAAGGAGTCTACACGATATAGTTCTTTGTTTCGGAGTGAAGGCGTGCTCAGGTCTGCCTGAATATAGCCATAGCCCGTCTCTGGACGATTGGGCTTCATGCCCAGGGTGACGATGGCGTCTGTCTCACTTGTAAATTGCATGCACTCCTTGACGACACGCTGGAACTCAACCGTGTTGGTGACGATATGGTCACTGGGCGTCACAACAATATTGGCCTTGGGATCATTTGACTTGATGCGCCAACTGACGTAGGCGATACAAGGTGCGGTGTTTCTCCGGCACGGCTCACAGAGGATATTGCCCTCGGGCACGTTGGGCAGTTGCTCCTTGACAATTGACGCATACTTCTGGTTCGTGACGACCCAGATGTTCTCTGGGGATACAAGTTTCCCGAATCTCTCCACCGTCAGTTGCAGAAGCGTCTTGCCAACGCCCAGCACATCTATAAACTGCTTAGGGGTCTCGGCGGTACTCATGGGCCAGAAGCGGCTTCCCACACCGCCTGCCATGATGACCAAATGGTTGTTCGTTTTTGCCATAATTCCTTCGTTTCCTGATAATAAGTTGCAAAAATATACAAAATATCTGAAATACGCAAATTTTATGGGGAAAAAGTGCTGTTATGCCTGCTTTCCTTTCTTTTTGAGGTAGGATTTGAGAACAAAATAGGCGCAGGCCAGCAGAAGCAGGGCGATAATGATGATTTTGATATATTCTGCATACTCTGCTATCTTGTCATTGAGTTGCTCCTCCGGGACGATGGCATGCAGATACCATCCCAGTACGGCCAGTACGGAATGCCAGCCGCCAGCACCAATCGTGGTGAAAAGTATAAACTTCCAATAGTTCATTCTGGCCAGTCCGGCCGGGATGGAGATCAGATGGCGTATGACTGGGACGAAACGCCCCGTCAGTGTCGCGGCTACCCCATGTTCGTCGAAATAGCGCTCGCTCTTCTCCACCTTCTCCTGGTTGAGCAGGCAAAGATGGCCGAGACGACTGTTGGCAAATTTGTAGACTACAGGGCGTCCGACATACAGGGCGACAAAGTAGTTGATGGATGCGCCGACATCAGCGCCGAGCGTGGCGAAGAGGATAATCAGGAAGACGTTGAGTGACCCGCTGGCGGCATGATAGGCGGCTGGCGTGACCACGAATTCCGACGGCACGGGGACAATGGTGCTCTCCAACAGCATCAGGATGAAGATTGTGGGATAATTGAGGTTGTTGAGGAGTGATGAGATAATATTCATTTGATGTTCAACTTATCTTTAATGTATGGTATATATTCATTGACTTTCATATCGTTTGGGAAAAGGTGGCCGAGTACGACTCTGGCTTCTCTGGCATTCTTTCCCGCGGCAATCTCCAGGTATTTCAGGAATTCCGCGTAGTTCTGCATGTCCCAGCAGCAGAGGGCCATATAGGCATAGCCGTCTTTCCAGTCTTTGTCTACATACGAGAAGAATTTCTTGAAGAGTTTATAGGCCGCTTCCACATATCGGTTGTCGTAGAGCGACACCATGATGCGCAGCATCGTCTTCGGGTCGTTGCCCGAGAGGGCGATGGCTTTCTTGAAAACCTTCTCTGCTTCAGCCACGCGGCTGTTGGCCAGAAGTATGTGGCCTCTGATGACTTCCATATCTATATGGTCGCAGTCCAGTTCCTTGGTCTTGTCGATATAGTAGAGGGCTGTCTCCGGCATTTGCCGCTCGTTATAGGCAAAAGCCATTTCCTGATATATTTCCGGTAGATACTGGGAGTCGGGGGCTGCCACTTCTTCGGCTTTTTCCAATCGGACTAATGCCTCGTCGTAGCGGCCCATATTAATCAGACAGGTTCCCTGATGCAGGTAACCAAACTCATCAAAACCAATCTTTTCCGTATATCGCTCGAAGTAAGTCAGTGCCTCTTCATAGTTCTCCAGGTTGTATAGCCCGTTGGCTTTGGCCAGGATGCTTTCCGGATCGTTAGGGTCGATGGCTATGGCGTATTCGCTGCTTGTGATGGCGGCATTGTAGTCTTCGTTCATGAACTGGGCACTGGCCAGCGCATTCCAGTAGGTCTTGGAGTAGGGGTGATGGTCAATCAATTCGTTGAACAGCCGGCTGCTGTCTTCGTATTTCCCAAGTCCAAAGAGTGTTCTGGCCATCAGTTCCTTGAAATCGTCGGAGTCGTCACCCTGTGAACGGGCTACCCATTCGAAAGCCTTGTCGTGGATGTTGTAATCAGAGAAAAGGCTTGCCACGTCATAGACATAGTCTATATGCTCGTCGGCAGGTATCTCCCTGAAGTGTTGCCTGAACATGGCATCGGCTTCTGCTATTCGTCCTTCGCTGATCAGTATCTCCCCTTGAAGGTACATCGACTCCAGTTCATCCACAGCCCTGACGCGTTCTGCATATTCCCTGGCTGTGGCATAGTCGCCGCGGCAGAGGGCTTCCCTTGACTTGTAGAGTAAGGGGCCGACGGCTTCCGGATTCTGCTGAAGTGCCTGGTTGATGGCCTTGTCGGCCTCTTTTACTTTACCTTGGAACTGATAGTAGTCAGCGATGTCGGCCAAGTCATCGGCATCCACATAGATGGGATGTCCCGACTTGACCGATTCTTCGTAATGTTCCAGGAGGTCCTGAAATTCTTCGCTGCTGAAATACTCAGTGTCGTCTGCCATTGGCTATTTATTGGTCTTGGCCCACGAGTCCTTGAGGCCGACGGTCTTGTTGAACACGGGATGCTCGGCGGTAGTATCAGAGTCAGGCGTGAAATAGCCGATACGCTGGAACTGCAGGTAGGTGAGCGGCTTCATCGTGGCGGCGTATGGCTCTACATAGCATTCCTTGATCACGTTCAGTGAGTCGGGATTGATGATCTGCTTCATGGCTGTCACGGCATCGCAGCCCTGCTCTTCGCGGATGGCTGCCATGTCATCGCGGGGATTCTCCACTTTCCAAAGACGGTCGTACAGACGTACCTCTGCCTTCACGGCGTGCTGGCAACTTACCCAGTGCAGGGTCTTGCCCTTGATCTTGCGGTTGGCTCCTGGCAGTCCGCTGCGCGTCTCGGGGTCGTAGGTGCAATAAATGGTAGTCACGTTGCCGTTCTCATCTTCGTCACAGGGATGCTCCTCGTCACATTTAATAATGTACGCGTTCTTCAGTCTTACTTCCTTGCCGGGAGCAAGGCGCATGAACTTCTTCTCTGCCTCTTTCATAAAGTCGTCGCGCTCTATCCACAGTTCGCGGCTGAACTCTATGGTGTGCGTGCCGTCAGCCTCGTTCTCTGGGTTGTTGATGGCTGTCAGTTGTTCTATCTGCCCTTCGGGATAGTTGGTGATGACTACCTTTACTGGGTCGAGCACCGCACTGACGCGGATGGCACGGCTGTTCAGGTCGTCACGGACGGCACTCTCCAGCAGCGCCATATCGTTCAGGGCATCCAGTTTGGTGTAGCCTATCTTGTCGATGAACTTCACGATACTCTCGGGGCTGTAGCCACGACGGCGGAAACCGCAGATGGTCGGCATACGGGGGTCATCCCACCCGTTGACCAGTTTCTCATTGACCAGGGCCAGCAGGTTGCGCTTCGACATCAGCGTGTAGTTCAGGTTCAGTTTGTTGAACTCCGTCTGGCGGGGGCGGTTGTCCTCGATATTGTCGGTCTCGCCTTTCCACTCTTTCATCCAGGTGACGAACAGGTCGTACAGGGGGCGGTGCTCCACGAACTCCAGGGTACACCAGGAGTGGGTGACGCCCTCCAGGTAGTCGCTCTGTCCGTGGGTGAAGTCGTACATCGGGTAGGCATTCCATTTGTTGCCGGTACGGATGTGGGGGATGTTCAGCACGCGATAGATCAGCGGGTCGCGGAAGAGCATATTCGGATGGGCCATATCGATCTTGGCACGCAGCACGAGGGTGCCGGGTTCGCACTTGCCGCTGTTCATAAACTCAAACAGCCGGAGATTCTCCTCTACGGGGCGGTCGCGGAACGGACTGTTGGTGCCCGGCGACGTGGTGGTGCCCTTCTGCTGGGCGATCACCTCGGCACTCTGCTCGTCGACGTATGCACGGCCCTGCTTGATGAGCCAGACGGCGAAGTCCCAGAGTTCCTGGAAATAGTCACTGGCATAGTAGACATTAGCCCACTGGAAGCCGAGCCACTTGATGTCGTGCTCGATGCTTTCTATGTATTCCGTGTCCTCCTTCTGAGGGTTGGTGTCGTCGAATCGGAGGTTGCACTGCCCGCCGTATTTCTTGGCCAGCCCGAAGTCGATGGCGATGGCTTTGGCGTGTCCGATGTGCAGATAGCCGTTCGGCTCTGGCGGGAATCGGGTCTGTATTCTGCCCCCGTTCTTACCTGCTGCCAGGTCGTCAATCACTTTCTGCTCGATGAAACTCACCGGTTTCCTCTCCTCGTTCTCGTTCGTCACTTTTTCTTCCATATTCTTGCTTTATCTGATTTGCGGCTGCAAAATTACGAAATAATTATGAATTGTGAATTATGAATTGTGAATTATTTTATTTGATCCCCCTCTCGTTGAGCGCTTTTGAGTAGCGGGCGGCATTCTGCAGATGCTCCTTGTAGGTCCGGGCAAAGTTGTGGGTGCCGGAGAAGTCTTCTTTGGCGCACATATAGAGGAAGTCGTGATCTGCCCTGTTCAGCACGGCATCGATGCCTTGTATGGAGGCTATCTTGATGGGGCCGGGGGGCAGGCCTGTGTTGCGATAGGTGTTGTAGGGACTGTCATAGTAGAGCATATCGTGGTAGATGCGGTGCAGTTCGAAACGCTTCATCGCGAACTTGATGGTGGGGTCAGCCTGCAATGGCATTTCTTCTTTGAGGCGGTTGAGGTACATGCCCGCAATCATCGGCTTCTCAGCATTGTTGGCCGTTTCCTCGTCGATGATGCTGGCCACGGTGCATACCTCGTTTTGGCTCAGTCCCAGTTGCTGCGCCTTGGCCGTGCGGTCATCGTTCCAGAAACGGTCATGTTCTTTCTGCATGCGCTCCATCAGGGCATCGAGCGACGTGTTCCAGTAGACTTCGTAAGTGTTGGGCACAAACAGGCAGGCGATAGTCGCCGTGTCGTAGCCCCATCGGCTGCAGAAGTCCTGGTCGGTGAGCGACGTCACAAGCGTCAGACTGTCGAGCATCAGTTTCCGGGCCAGTGCGCCTGCCAGCCGGTCCATCGTGCGCGATTCGGGGATGGTCAGCATCTGTGCCTCCTGATGACCGTTCTTCAGGTTACGGAAGGTCTGCAGGGTGCTTGTGCCAGGCTGGATGGCAAACCGTCCCGTGCGTATGCGTTCCGGGTATTTGCTCCAGCGGCTCAGGTATCTCAGGCCTGTCATGCCGCGCTCGGTGGCCAGGGGCTGGAGTTTGGCATAGACGGAGTCGGCCGTGTCGTCATCGTCGATGTAGAGGTAATGTACTTTTTCAGCGTCTTGCGAAAAGTCGGTCAACAGGAAATAGCAGGGCACGCCGATGATGGTCAGCACGCTGAGAGCCACTGGAATCAGATAATATCTTGCTTTGACAGTCTTCATTTTGTTATGTTTGTTTAAAAACGTGTGCAAAGATACGAATATTTAGCCACAGATTACATAGAATTTCACAGAATTTTAGAATTTCACAGAATAAATCCGTGAAAAACTGTATAATAATTATGCATTGTGCATTGTGCATTGTGAATTTTTTGTATCTTTGCAGAAAATTATCCGATTATGAAATTGAAATTCACCATAAACTATGGAACGCAGTGGGGCCAGAATCTGCATGTGATCATCACCTATCAGAGTCTTGACGGTACGCTGAAGACTTCGAATCTGTTGATGACAACTGATGATGGCTTTCTCTGGACGCTCGATACGTCAGTCATTGAGTCGCGTCAGCATCCCATAGCCTCCTTCACCTATTATTATCAAGTGGAAGGCAGTGAGGGCGACATCATCCGGACGGAGTGGCGCGGTGTGCCACGGGCCTACCATTTCGATGCCTCGAAGAGTTATGTGATGCCTGATCAGTGGCGCGAAATCCCCTTGCAGTATCACCTCTACAGCAGTGCCTACGCCACGACGATGGGGCTGCCGCGTGATGAGGAACTAAAGGTGTTGCGAACGCCACTCTATCGGAAGACCATCCTCTTCCGCGTGTCGGCGCCCCAACTTGTCCGGGGCCAGTCGTTGGCGATTCTCGGCAGTCATCCGGCTCTGGGCGACTGGAATGCGGCCCGATTCCTGAAAATGGAGTACATAGGCCGTCACGAATGGATGCTCTCAGTCAATGTGGATGCCGTGTTTATGCCCATTGAATATAAATATGTCATCGTTGATGATCAGACGAATACGCTTGTGGCTTGGGAGGAGGGCGACAATCGCACTACTGAGGGCCTGCTGCCTCCAGACCAGACGATGGTTCCGGATGGTACGGTCCTTGTTGTTCATGGTGGTGGACTTCGTGTAAAGGAGCGGATGTGGCGTGCTGCTGGAGTGGTGGTACCCGTCTTCTCGCTCCGCAGTGAGCACTCTTACGGGGTGGGCGACTTCGGCGACCTGCGCCGTCTGGTCGACTGGGCCGTGGCCACGGGCATGAAGGTCATCCAGGTCTTGCCCGTCAATGATACGACAGTGTCCCACTCGTGGAGCGACTCTTATCCCTATAACATCGTTTCGGCCTTTGCACTTCATCCCCATTATCTCGACCTGGAGGCCCTCGGCAGTCTGAAGAGCAAGTCGCGAATGACAGCCTATCAACGTCAGCGCCAAGAGTTGAATGCCCTGGGCTATAGCGACTACGAGGCGGTGGACCGGGTGAAGTCGGAGTACGTCCTGGAGTCGTTCGCCGAGAGAGGACAGCAGACCCTCTCATCCAAGGAGTTCCGCCAGTGGTTTGATGACAATCAGGACTGGCTGGTCCCATACGCTGACTGGCTTGTCTCCAAATCTCAAGCCTCCAGCCTCCGCTCGGTCCAAAGGGACGCTTCGCTTGCGAAGAGGCCTCCTGTCATCTACTACGTCCAGTACCATCTGCATCTGCAACTCCTTGAGGCAGCCCGCTATGCCCGTTCCAAGGGAGTCGTCCTCAAGGGTGACATCCCCATCGGCGTGAATCGCGAGAGTGCCGAGACGGCCACTCATCCCGGCCTCTTCAATATGGACTCACAGACGGGTGCGCCCCCAGATGCCTTCTCGCAGAGCGGACACAACTGGGGATTCCCGACATACCGCTGGCCCCTGGGGAGTGATGCTTTACGGGGGAGCGATGTTTTACGGGGGAGCGAGGGCGCGGGGGCGCGGGGGAGCGAGAATACCTCTGCCGCAGAATCTAATCTCGCACCCTCGTACACTCGTACCCCCACGTCCTCGAACTTCGCGCCCCCGTTCCCCCGCACCCCTGCGCCCTCGTTCCCCCTCACCCTCCCAGACTGGTTCCATCGCCGTCTGCGCTGGATGTCGCAGTACTTCGACGCCTTCCGCATCGACCACGTGCTGGGCTTCTTCCGCATCTGGGAGATTCCTGTTGAAGCCGTCTTCGGCGTGCTTGGTCACTTCTCGCCGTCGCTTCCGCTGGCTGTGAGCGAGATAGAGTATTTCGGCCTGCCTTTCCGCCGCGACTTCATGACACGGCCCTTCATCAACGACCGTGTCGTGGAGCGCCTCTTCGGCATCCATGCCCAGTATGTCCGCGACAATTTCCTGATTCCCCGCAGTTACGGTCTCTATGACCTGAATCCAGAATACGATACGCAGCAGAAAGTGCGGGCGGCCTTCGACGGACGGGGGGATGAGAACAGCCTGTGGATACGCGACGGGCTCTACCGTCTCGTGTCGGATGTTCTCTTTCTCGAAGATCCCCGTCAACCGGAGATGTACCATCCGCGCATCGGCGCCTATGCCGAACCAGTCTATGATGCCCTTACGGCGGAAGAGAAGGATGCCTATATGCGGCTCTACAACAACTATTACTATCAGCGCCACAACTTCTTCTGGGGCGATGAGGCCACCCGTCGGCTGCAGGAGGTCTTCGGCGATACCCGTATGCTCTGCTGTGCCGAAGACCTGGGCATGCTGCCTGACTGCGTGCCCCATGTGCTCGACCATCTGCGCATCCTCACCCTTGAGATCCAGTCGATGCCGAAGCAGACCGGGTTTGAGTTCACTCATCTCGACGGCAATCCCTACCGCTCCGTCGCCACCTTCTCCACCCACGATATGCCGCCCATGCGCCTCTGGTGGGAAGAGAGCCCCGAGCGCACACAGCGCTATTACGTGACGATGCTCCAGAAGCAGGGTAGGGCCCCGGAGCATCTGCCCGCCCATCTGGCTGAGGAGATCATAGCCCGTCATCTCTATTGTCCGTCGATGCTCTGTATGCTCTCCCTGCAGGACTGGCTGGCGATGGATGGCGAACTCCGCTCGAAGCATCCGCGCGAAGAACGCATCAACGTGCCCAGCGACCCCTACAACCACTGGAAGTATCGCATGCATCTCACCATCGAACAACTGCTCAAGGCCGACAAGTATAATAATAAGGTACGTACGATGATCACCCGCTCCAAGCGATAAATTGTGCATTGAACATTGAGCATTGAACATTGTGCATTATGAATTATAACACCTTTATCTTCGACCTCGACGGGACGCTGCTCGACACCCTGCGTGATCTGGCGGCCTCTGTCAACTATGCCCTGCGTAGCCACGGGATGCCTGAGCACTCAATCGACGACGTGCGCCGCTTCGTGGGCAATGGGGTGCGCCTGCTGATGGAGCGCGCCGTCCCCGACGGTGCTGCCAATCCCCAGTTCGAGGACGCTTTCGCCACCTTCCGCCAGCACTATATGGCCCATAGCCTCGACACGACCCGTCCTTACGAAGGCATCCCCGAGACGCTGGCCGAACTCCGCCGCCGAGGCTGTCGGCTGGCTGTCGTGAGCAACAAGATGATGCCTGCCACGCAGGAACTATGCCGCCACTTCTTCCCTGATACCATCGAGGTGGCCATCGGTGAGCATGAGGCTGCCGGCATACGTAAGAAGCCAGCCCCCGACACCGTATTCGAGGCCCTGCGCCAGTTAGGCTGTCCTCCTACAGTAGAATCTTCAGTATCCAGTCCCCCTCCCGCAGGAGAACCTTTATCATTCAATCCCCCTCCTACAGAAGAACCTTTTTCATTCAATCCCCCTCCTACAGAAGAACCTTTTTCATTCAATCCCCCTCCT
>OCTX012122379.1_pt1 | contig 13655 bp, 15 predicted proteins | sample 1539691 | NCBI WGS metagenome assembly OCTX01 (sample SAMN02144231, study PRJEB22623) | gut metagenome | biome: sheep rumen | host: Ovis aries | place: New Zealand | reverse complement strand
GTCGATGTACTGGCAGCTCTACGACTGGTATCTGGTACCCACCGCAGGCTATTACGGCGCCAAGAAAGCGTGCCGGCCCCTGCAGCTGGTGTTCAACTATGCCGACGGCAGCGTATGGGGAGTGAACGATGCGCTCGAAGACACCTCGCTGGAGGCCGTCATGCGCATCTACGGGCCTGATTCGCAGCTCATCGACACCCGGACCAAGACCTGTCCCCTCGCCTTCCGCGAGCCCTTCAAGGTGTTCAGCGGCATCAAGGGCCCCTGCTTTGTGTCTCTCGAACTGCGCGACGAGGCGGGCGCCAAAGTAGCCGACAACTTCTACTGCATACCCGAAAAGAACAACGTCTACGACTGGGAGCACCCCGACTGGTACGTCACGCGCATAACCGAATACTCCGACCTTGGTTTCGTGAGCGCGCTACCGCAGGCAAACGTCTCCATGAGCGTGGAGAGCACCGGCGACGGACTGCAGGTCACGGTCTCCAACGAGTCTGACGTCATTGCATATCAGAACATACTCAAGGCCTTCGGGCCCGACGGCAGACTGGTTCCGGCGGCTCTCTGGTCCGACAACTTCTTCTCCCTGCTGCCCGGAGAGAGCAGGACTCTGAGCTGCAGGACTCCGGAAGGCTCAGGAGAAGTCACCGTGAAGCTGGACGGCTGGAACCTCGCGGATCAATAGAGGACCAGCCCGAGAAGGGCTCCCGCAAGTATGATGATTATCGGGTTCACCCGGCCCCACATACTCGCGGCAAAGGCCCCTGCGAGCAGCACCCAGCTCTTCCAGTCGGTGAAATTTTCCCTTACCACCTGAGTTTCGGGAACGAAACCCGTCCAGGTGGTTTTCACTATCAGTATTACCGCGGCTGCGCCGATAAGGCCGGCAACCACTGGCCTCAGCCATCCCATCGTGCCTTCATAGAGGGTGCTGCCCTTGAACCGGGTGTAGAAGCGTACGATGAGAAGGACGATGACGAACGACGGCACTATGAGGGCGAGGGTGGCCACGGCCGAGCCGAGGATGCCCATCCAGTGCAGTCCGGTGGCCCCGTAAAGGACTTCATAGCCCACATAGGTGGCGGAATTGATGCCGATGGGACCCGGAGTCATCTGGGAGATGGCCACTATGTCGGTGAAGGTACTCTCGCTTATCCATCCATGCACCGTAACGACCTGGCTCTGAATGAGTGACAGCATGGCATAGCCGCCGCCTATCGTGAAGGCGCCGATTACGAAGAAGGTCCAGGCAAGCTGGAGAAGGAGGGTCAGCGTTTCCATCTGCGTTCGTTCAACCAGGTTACGCTGAAGCCCAGCACCAGGGTGCAGAGCAGAATCCATATGGGCGATACGCCCAGAAAAGCCACGGCGAGCAGCGCGGCGACGGCGAGCAGCCACCGCCACCACGTGGTGCAGGACTTGCGGGCCATGTCGACCATGGGGACCGCAATGAGCGAAATCACCACTGGACGGATGCCCTTGAAGGCCCTCTCCACCCAAGGGTTGTCCTTGAATGCGGTGAAGAACATCGCGATTGCGAGGATAATCAGGAACGAGGGGGTGATGCTGCCGAGGGTGGCCGCAATGCTGCCCCTGATGCCGCGCAGGCGGTATCCGGCGAAGATGGAGATGTTGACCGCCATGACGCCGGGAGCACTTTGCGAGAGGGCTACAATGTCGGGGAGTTCATCCTCTGATATCCACCCGCGTCGCGCCATTTCGCTGCGGATTACAGGAATCATGGCATAGCCGCCGCCTATCGTGAAAGCGCCGATTTTAGCAAAAACGGTAAATATCTTCCAAAGGGGGACCCGTTTTTTCTCGTTCATAACGCAAAATTAACTATTTTTGCATTATGATACGTGAACTTAGCAAAAAAGTCTTCTACATCGGCTCCGACGACGAGAGCATCGACCTGTTCGAGAGCCAGTACGTAGTCCCCGAGGGGGTTTCGTACAACTCATACCTTATTTCCGACTCCAAAACCGCCATCCTGGACACCTCCGACGCGAGGAACGCCTCCCTGTGGCAGCAGAATCTCCTGGAGGCCCTTGCCGGACGCGAGCCCGATTACCTTGTGGTCCACCACATGGAGCCGGACCATTCCGCCCTCATCGCGTGGGCGCTGGACAGGTTCCCCGCAATGACGCTCGTCGCAAGCGCCCAGGCGCTCAGGATGCTTCCGCAGTTCTTTGACGGCATCGCCCTGGAGGCCCGCACGCTGGCGGTGAAGGAAGGCGACACCCTGGAGCTCGGAGAGCACAGCCTTCGCTTCATAGCGGCCCCAATGGTCCACTGGCCCGAGGTAATGATGAGCTTCGACCCCTCCGACGGCGCCCTTTACAGCGCAGACGCCTTCGGCAAGTTCGGTGCCCTCGGGAAATGCGGTTTCTACGGCCGCGAAGACGAAGACTGGGCTTGCGAGGCGCGCCGCTATTATTTCAACATAGTGGGCAAATACGGCCCCCAGGTGCAGGCTGTCCTGAAAAAGGCCGCCACCCTTCCCATCAGGACCATCAGGCCCCTGCACGGCCCCATCCTTGAGGACAATCTTGGCGAATACATACGCCTGTACGACCTCTGGAGCCGCTACGAACCAGAAACCGACGGTGTTTTCATCGCTTGCGCATCCATACACGGAGGCACCCTTGCAGCAGCCCGCAAACTCGAAGAGATCCTCAAGGCCAAGGGAGCTCCCAAGGTGGTGCTCAGCGACCTCACCCGGTCCGACATAGCCGAAAACGTTGAAGATGCCTTCCGCTACCCCCGCATTGTACTCGCGGCATCATCCTACGACGCCGGCCTGTTCTCCCCGATGTACGACTTCCTGCACCGCCTGCAGATCAAAGGCTGGCAGCGCCGCAAGGCCGCCATAGTGGAGAACGGCTCCTGGGCGCCTTCCGCCGGCAGGGTCATGAAGGAAATGCTCGGCGCGATGAAGGACGTCACCGTGGTCGAGCCCTCCGTCACCATCCGCAGCAGGATGAAGGAGACGGACATCCCCGCGCTGGAGGCCCTGGCGGACGCCATACTGGCATAAGGTTGACTTTTTAATTTTTATTGTTTACATTTGTGACCTTGGAACTATCAATATCAACCAATATTAAGTGCTTATGAAAAAATTAATCGTTTCCCTCATCGCGGTCCTGGCCATCGCCTTCTCCGCAAACGCTGCCAGCTACAAGGTTGACAACAACGCAATCGACGCTCTCATCGAGAACGCCACCGAGGTTTACACCGCAGACTTCATGGTGCCCGCAACCGCCACCGCTGCCGCCAACGCCACCGTTACCGCAGCTGCCAATCCCAACGCCACCACTGCACTCATCCTCAACATCTTCCTCGGATGGTGCGGAGTTCACCGTCACTACTGCGGCACCGCTCCCTGGATGTGGGCTGCATACCTGTTCACCGGCGGCGGAATCTTCGGCATCCTCGACATGGTAGATTTTATCATGCTTATCGTAGGCCTGACCGACGGAAGCGGCATAGCCAAGTTCGCCAACAATCCCAAATTCATTGCGTGGCTCTAAAAAACGCAATCATTCCGCTGCTTCTGGTCCTGTCCTGCCTGCCCCTTTCCGCACAGCGTAAGGTATCGGCAGACGTAGAGGTCAAGACCGTCATCAACGGAAAAGTCAGTACTGTCACCAAAAGCGTCTATTGCAACCGCAATGGACGCTTGGTGACATTATTCCGTACCCCAAATAAATATTTCACCGTCACCAATGCGAAGGGCGAGATCCAGGTCTATAACCCTGCGACCAACGAAGTCCTTACCCGCATCGACGACTCCATGAGCTCCACCACCGAGCTCCTGATGCTTTACCTGAACGGACACATCGACGACCTTGGCCTGGGATACTTCGGCTACAAGGCCACCGGAACTTCACGCGACGGGGAGTACCTGAAGAAAGTCTTCACATCCCCGGATACCCAGAAACCCAGGGTGGAGATAGTTTACGAGAATTATCTCCCCATCTATTGCGAATACACTTCCCCCGAGGGCAAGTGCCTCAGCAGAAAGTACCTGTCCGAGTACAACACTTTCGGGCGCTTCACGCTGCCCCTGCGCATCACCGACATCACTTACGGCAAGGGCCGGGACTCCTCGGTCGTCCGTACCATATATTCTTCCGTCCAGCCCGACAAGGACGATCCCGCTTACGACTTTACCGTTCCCGCCGACGCCAGGCCGATGAAGCTTGAGGAGGGGGCGCAATGATACTTTCATTGGTTTTGGCCTTGTTGCTCCTGCCTGCAAATATACAGGATGGAGACAGCACGGCCGTACACCACAATGAAAGGAATATCATCCTCAACCGCAGTTTCAACGAAAAGATAATTACCGAGACCCCGCCGGCCGGGGCGAACGGAGTGGAGAAGGCGGCGTGGGCCGTCAGCAACCAGCTGGTCGGGAGGGACTTCTACAGGCCGGCGAATTATATGTTCTTCCGGCAGGCGGTAAAGACTATAGGATTCTTTCCTGCAATATTCGCAACGGCCGACCGCATCATTAGGGACAGCAAGATTGGTACGGCCGGCGCCAGGATCGACGCAGAGCATCCCGTGATAGAAGAAGGCCCCGAGGCATACGCACCCGGGCGCAACGGGAGGGACGGCAGATGAAACGCCTTGCCGTCATTCTTGCCCTGGCGCTGTTCCCGGCGTCCTTCCTTTCCGCCCAGAGCACCTGGGCGTCGGACGATTTCGACTTTGTCGAGTACCTTATCGACAACGGACTGAAGGCGGACGCAAAGGCGCTGCTGTTCCGGGACGCCATGTATTTCCCTTCAGACACCCTTACTTACCTTCGCGCCTGGACGGCATACAATCTCAAGGAACTGGAAACCGCGGAGAAACTGTTCAAGGCCGTGCCTTCCGGCTCCCCTTTCGCAGACAAGTCGCTGTTCTATTCGGCGGCGGTGTCGGCGCACCTTGGGGATTATCTGGAACCGGTCGGCCGCCTGCAGGCCTACAGCGGTGATTATCAGGAGGTCAAGAACCTGCAGCTGGCTGGCCTCGCCCTGCTGAGGGACGACCGTGAGGCCTTCAGGGAGGCTTCGCGGCACTTCGGCTACAGCGACTTCGCCCTCCAGCAGCCCGAGAAGGAGCTCGCCGCCATCTATTCCCAGCGTTACGAGGAAAAGGCCAAAAGCCCGTGGCTAGCTGCTGCGGCGTCGGCCGTAGTGCCTGGCCTGGGAAAGGTCTACGCCGGCAATCTCGGCGAGGGCATCGCGGCGTTCCTCATCACGGGGGCGCTGGGAGCCATCACCGCCGAACACTGGGTAAAGGACGGGCCCGGCGACTGGAAAACCATCGTCCCGGGCGCCCTCTGCGCCTTTTTCTACATCGGCAACATTTACGGAAGCTACGTTTCCGTCAGCATACAGCAAACCAAACTCAAAGATGCCCAGACTACGGCTGTTCTTTACAATATCCATATTCCTCTGCGCTCTGTATTCCGCTAGCGCACAGGACTTGGAAGCTCTTGCTGTCGGGTATGAGAGACTCATATTCGACGGAGCCGACCTGCAGACCACCAACGAGGCGCTGCTCGCAAAGGCCGACTGCTACAAGCTGCTCGGACGATACAGGGAAGGCTCGGAAACGCTTGAACGCGTACGCCTTTTCGCCCTTACGCCCCAGGAGCTCAACGACGTGCTGTACCGCAAGGAACTCATGTTCTTCCTGGGAGGAGAATTCGCCCAGGCGGCGGCGCTGGTGCCGGAAGTGGAGCCTGCAAGCCAGGAAATACTGCTTCTGCACGCTCTCACGCTCGCTTATGCGGGAAAGTACGACGAATCGGAACTGATGGCCGCACGCTGCATAAGCTGGAACGGTGAGAGTCCGTATCTGGACGGACTGCTCGCCCTTTACCGGCAGCATCCGCCGGTACGCGAGGGCGTGGCCGCAATGGTGCTAAGTTTCCTGCCGCCCTGCGGACACTTCTACAATGAGGCATACGGCGAGGGTGCCGCGTCTGCTCTGCTCAATGCAGCCGCAGCCGCTTTCACCGTCGCAAACCTGCTTGGAGGATACTGGATAAGCGGCATCGTAGGAGGCGCAATAGCGCTCAACTACACTTTCATGGGCAATATGGAACGCTGCCAGCAGCTTACCGAAATTCACAACAACAACGCTCCGCTTCTCTTCGGCGACTCTCTGCGGGAATTCCTGCGGCACGCCCTTGAAGAGACGGAAAACATGCCGTCAGAGACATGCCAAAAGTAAAGAATCTCATTGCCGAACTTCCCGAGGCAGAAGTAATCGACCTTCAAGCCCTGCGTCGCAGCTTGTCTGAAGGTCTGACGGAACTCGTATGCGTGCTCGGCCCGACGGCGTCGGGAAAGACCAGATACGCGGTTGGGCTCGCCCGCTCCCTCGGGGGTGAAATCATATCGGCCGACTCCCGCCAGGTGTACCGCGGAATGGACATCGGGACCGGGAAGGACCTCTCCGAATACGGCGACGTGCCCTATCACCTCATCGACATCGCAGAACCGGGCGACGGCTACAACGTATTCCGTTTCAAGGAAGATTTCGCCCGCGCCTACGAAGACATACGCTCCCGCGGGGCGGTACCCATACTCTGTGGCGGTACGGGACTGTATATCAATGCGGTAACCTCCGGATACGACTTCCGTACACGGAAGCCGCTGTCTGCTCCGCACTCAATCATTATACCCCCGCAGCCCGATGGGACGGGGAGCGTTCCGAAGACCTTCTTCATCGGGACGCTGGTCACGCGGGAGGTGCGGAACGCGAGGATCGACGCGCGTCTGGACGCACGCCTGCAGGAGGGCATGATCGATGAAATACGCGGACTGCTGGACAGGGGTGTGGAGCCATCGGTCCTTCTAGGGTATGGCCTTGAGTATAAATTCGTTACGCTATACCTGCTGGGCCAGCTCGACTACGCCTCGATGCGCACTCAGCTCGCCACAGCCATCCACCAGTTCGCCAAGCGCCAGATGACCTGGTTCCGCGGCATGGAACGCAGCGGCGTGAGGATACACTGGACGCAGGTCTGAAGGAATCTGCTATTCCCACACCTCCAGCTTGAGACCGGGGATTCGCTCAAAGTGCCTGGCGTTCCGCGTGACAAGGGTCATGTCATTGTCTATGGCAATACTGGCAATCAGCAAATCAAAATCTGCAAGTCGCATTCCTGCATTCTCAAGATCGGCTCTGAGACGGGCGTAAGTGCATATCGACGGATCTGCCGGATAGCAGGCAAAGTTGTTCATCACCCATTCAATCTGACGGAAGAATGCTTCTTCCTGCTTTTTGAACGCACCAACGTGCAATTCGGCAACGCATATCATTGCGGTTCCGAAACGTGAGAATCCGGTTTTGCCAATCCTCTCCTGATATCCGCGACGACCTCCAAACACATCAATCAGTATGCAAGTGTCCAGCAAGTATTGTGCATCCTCCATTAAATTTCAGGTATTTCGCGTGTGCCGCCTCCGGCACGCAATTCTTCCTCAATCTCAGTCGAATCACGTTCACCCCAGGCATCCTTCCAAGGAGCCAATTCGGCAAATGCCCCTGTAAAAGGGCCTGTTACAGGCTCGATTTTTTTGACGACGAGAGCATCATCCTTAATGGTAAGACGCACCTCATCCTTTTCTTTAAGAGAAAGGGTTTTCAGAATCGATGAAGGGATAATCACCCCCCTGCTGTTTCCAATCTTTATTATATTACCGGTTTTAAGCATATTGAAACTGTATGCCGGCAAAGATAACGCAATCATACGTAAAAACAAAATTCAATCAATAGTTATAACATTTTCATTCAAGTTCAAACGAGCAGACCACGTCGCCGAAACGGCCGTAAACCACATCTTCCTCTTCAAAAAAGCGGGCCGAGAGCTGCCCGCGCCACACTATGTCATCCTTCTCGTTGTATGGAATGTCCAGCGACACCCCATAAGACTTGGACTGGATCTTGACCACGGCCTCGCACTTCCAGTTGGTCCTGGTCCCGCCGTCATCCTCGACAATCAGGAACGCAAGCTTCTCCAGCTGACTGGTGAAATCCGTCACCAGAATCGCCTCAAAAGGCAGGTCCCGCCCCACATACTTGCGCTTTACCACAATCATGAAGTCGGTTACGCTCGGAGAGTATAGTTTGAGTTCGGCGTCCGTACTGGCAGAAAAGCCCTCGACGCTACCGCACTTGACGAAAAACTCGCTCGCTCCTCCGAACCAGCTGTCATAATTGCGCAACATCTTGAAACTCCGCAACATGAGCTTGCGTTGCCTCGCCGCCGGAGAAGCAACGGAAGCCGGCTTGCCTTTGAACAATTCGAGCGGAGTAAAGGCGGAATCGTCGTTGGAATTGACCACCCATACCGGGCGTGTCATGGCCATAGCCTCGGTAACTTCCACAGTATCAACGACGACCGCTCCCTCCTGCCCGGGTGCGAGAGCGTATCCGTAATTGGACTCGGCACCGAATCCCGGATCGAAGGTAATCACCGGATAAGTCTCCCCGTCCCAGTCCTCGGAATAAGGCCAGTAGAGCTGATACCCCGAAGCGGAAAGCATCTCCATTATATCCTCGACTCCCGAACGGGTGGCCGGATGCTCCTCAAGATACTCCTTCACCAAATCGCGGAGAGGCCTCTCGTACGATACCGACCGCGTGACAGGCCCCACCCCCGCCCCGGGCTCGCCGAACATCCTGTCCAATGTGTACTCCTCGTCGTAACCGTTGAAGGAAGACGCGCCCACGGCATCATGGACCTCCCGCAGATGGGAAGGCTCCATCGGAAGGGAGGCGAACATGCGGGCAAGGCCGCCGGCGGACAGTTCGAAAGGCTCTGCGCCACTATCTTCGGGAAGGATTTCGGAAGGCTGCGTACAGGAAAACAGGGCCGCAGCAAAAACAAAGCAAGCAAAACGTTTCATAGTCGTGTACAGTTTTGCTGCAAAGGTCGGAAGAATTATCCGTTTCCTTCCGAATTCCAACGCTTAAGTGCAAAAGAGGCCTCCCTGGGCTACCGGACGAAGGAAACGAAACGCTGTTTTCCAAAAAAATCGGGCAGAATCTCAACTTTTCCCAGCCCAGCGCTTTCGAAAACGGCCGCGGTCTGCACTCCGAGGGCCTCGTTGATTTCCACCATGCCCCAGCCGCCGGGTGTCAGCTGGCGGACGGCGCATGCGGCGACCGCGCGGTAGAAGACCAGCGGGTCGGCATCGGGGACGAAAAGCGCCATCGCAGGCTCGTGTTCGAGCACGTTGCGGTGCATCGCAGCCTTTTCGCTCTCCCGTATGTAAGGAGGGTTGGAGACGATGACATCGAACGGCCCGCCGGGATATTCCTGGGGCTCCAGGACGTCCGCCTTTACGAAACGGGGGGCAGAAGCCACCCCTTTTGCACCCGGGACGGCCCCGGAGCCACCTTCGGGGTGCAAATCGCAGGGGTTTTGCCCCCGGGCGACCGCCAAAGCCTCATCAGACAGGTCGACTGCAGTCACGCTGGCCCCCGGCACCTCGAGTGCGATGCTCCAGGCAATGCAGCCCGAGCCAGTGCAAAGGTCGAGCACACGCGGTGAAGTAAGCTGCAAAGCCCTCACGCAGGCCTCGCGCACAAGAATCTCGGTCTCGGGACGTGGAATCAGCACACCGGGCCCGACCCGGAAAGTGCGCCCGTAAAACTCCTGGACGCCGGTCACGTACTGCAGAGGCTCCCCGGCAAGCAGGCGTTCAAGGCATGCGGAAAGTTCCGGAGCCGCCTCAAGTTCGGGCCGGACCACCCAGTCATAGGGCCTCACGCCCTGCACGTCAAGGGCCAGACGCTCAGCGAGGCTCCGCGCCTCCCGGGGAGGATACAGAGCCTCGAGCGAAGTTGCCGCCTCGCGTATGAAGCGCGAGAGAAGCACTATGAGTTCTCTATGATGGTAGAGAGGAATTCAGTCATCGAAAGGCCAGCCTCGCGCACCATCTTGGGTACGAGGGAAGCGCTGGTCATACCAGGAATAGTATTGATTTCCAGGAAATAGAGTCCGTCCTCGGCAAGGATGTAGTCCATGCGGACGACTCCCCTGCACCCAAGGCGGAAATAAATCTTGGCGGTTGTCTGCTGCACAAGGTCGCGGACGTCGTCGGGGACGGGCGCCGGGCAGATTTCCTGGCTGTGGCCGTTGTATTTGGCGTCGTAGTCGAAATACTCGTTTTCAGAAACAATCTCTATCAGGGGCAGGGCAGACACCTGTTTTCCGTCAAAATAAGCCGCACAGGTCAGTTCCCGCCCTTCGATGCCCTGCTCGATCAGGACAGTCTCGTTCTCGGAGAAGGCATAACGCACGGCATCCGCCATTTCGTCGGGATTGACAACCCGCGTGACACCGAAACTCGAACCTCCCTGGGTGGGCTTCACGAATACGGGGAAACGCAGCTTCCGGGCCACCAGGGCCTTGGTCTCCTCGTGGTCCATCCCGTGGCGGACATACACGTCCGGTGCGCACTTGGCCAGTCCCAGCTCGCGGATATAGCACTTGCAGGCGTATTTGTCGAATACGATGGAGCAGGTACTTGAATCGCAGGTGCTGCAGGGAACGCCGAGCATCTCGAGGTAGCCCTCGAACTGACCGGTTTCCCCGGGGGCGCCGTGCTGCACCACGTAGGCAAAGTCGAACTTGACCTTTTCGCCGAGTACGTAGACGGAGAAATCGCTCTTGTCAACGTCGGGGCGGGCCTCCTCGGGAAAGGGGACGCGCATGGAATTCTTCTTGCGGAAGGCGACGAGCTTCCACACGCCGAAGCGTGCGAATATCTCGTATACGTCGTACCGGGTGTCGTCTATGGCAGATGCCACGAACTCCCCGCTGCGGCACGACACCTCCCATTCGGAAGAATCGCTGCCGTAGATGACTGCTATCGTACTGTACTTTGACATATCAGTTGAAATAATAATCGGTTTCCTGATTGCTCTGGGTTTCCTGCTCCTCCGGCTCCTCGTCGCCGCCGAGGAACGTGCCGGTGGAACTGCAGTCCAGACTGAAATTCACGCTGGCCGGGGCGGTGAAGGTGTCGCTCTCGCTGAAGATGCCGGCCTCGACGCACTTTTTGTACCAGATGCCCCAGATGGGAAGCGCCATGCGGGAGCCGTCCAGGGAATTGAAGTGAATCTGACGGTCCTCGCCGCCTATCCACGCTCCGGCGGTAATCTTGGGCGTATATCCTATGAACCAGCCGTCGGAGCAGTCGTTGGTAGTGCCCGTCTTGCCGGCAATCTCACCCTTGAGGTTGTACGCATAGCGCAGGCGGCTGCCGGTGCCTCCGTTGACCACTCCCTGCATGAGGTTGGCCATCAGGAATGCGGTGGACTCGCTGATCGCCTCGTACTTGGTGTTGGTATGCTCAGTGAGCACGTTGCCCTGGTTGTCCTCGATGCGGGTGACGTACAAGGGGGATGAATACACGCCCTTGGAAGGGAAGGTGTTGTACGCCGCCACCATCTCGTAGAGAGCGATGTCGGCCGGGCCGACGCAAAGCGCGTACACCTCGTCCACATGGCTGTGGATGCCCATACGGTGCATCATCTGGGCCATGGCCTGCGGGCCGAACTGCTTCATGAGGAAGGCGGAGATGTTGTTGGAGCTGTTGGCAAGACCCCATTTGAGGGTGACGGTCTGGCCTATGATTTCCTTCTTGTCGGTACTGCGGGGCGTCCAGGTGGAGCCGTCCCAGTTGATGAAGGTCTGGGGCGTGCAGACCACGCGGTCGCAGGGCGTCATGCCCTCCTGCATTGCCAGGGTGTAAAGGAAGGGCTTGATGGTGGAGCCCACCTGGCGCTTGGCCTGGCTGACGTTGTCGTACTTGAAATAACGGTAATTGGGACCGCCCACGAAGGCCTTGACGTTGCCGGTACCGGGCTCGATGGCCACGAAGCCGCAGCGCAGGAAGCTCTTGTAGTAGCGGATGGAATCGTTGGGGGTGAGGGTGGTGTCCACGTAACCCTTCTTGTTCCAGGAGAACACCCTCATCTTGACGGGTTTGTCGAAACTTGCAAGTATGTCGGCCTCGGACACGCCGGCCTTCTTCTGCATGCGCCAGCGGTCGCTCCAGCGGCGGGCCTGCGACATGAGGCGGTCTACGGTCGCCTTGTCTATGTCGTTGGCGAACGGCTTGTTGCGCTTGCCCTTGAGCTCACGGTTGAAGGCACTCTGGAGGTAGCCGCCGAGATGCTCCCTGACAGCCTCCTCGGCGAAGACCTGCATCCTGTAATCGATTGTGGTATAGATGCGGAGGCCGTCTTTGTCGAGATTGTAGGAGCTGCCGTCCGGCTTCTTGTTCTTCGAGAGCCAGCCGTATATTGCGTCGGTAGCCCAGCGGAGCGAATCGGCCGAGAAGTCCTCGGGGTACTGGTAATCGGCTCTCTTGGGCTTGCGGGCGTTCATGTCGCGGCGCAGCATGTCGCGGAAGTAAGGAGCGTGGCCGGAGTTGTGATCCATCACATGATAGTCCAGAGTGATGGGCAGGGTGCGGAGGGAATCGCGTTCGGCCTTGGAAATATATCCCGCCTTCGCCATCTGGCCAAGCACGAAATTGCGGCGGGTAAGCGCGTTTTCGGGATTGAGCACGGGATTGTAGCGGGTAGGCTTGTTGACCATGCCCACGAGCATGGCGCTCTCCTGGATATTGAGGGCGTCGGGCTCCTTGGCGAAGAAGGTCTCCGATGCAGCCTTGACGCCGAAGGCTCCGCTTCCGAAGAAGATGGAGTTGAGGTACATGGCGATTATCTCGTCCTTGGTGTAGTCCCTCTCGAGACGGACGGCGGTAATCCATTCCTTGAACTTGGTGATGACGAGGGAAAGCTTGCTCTGCTTTTCTTCGCGGGGATAGAGGGTCTTGGCGAGCTGCTGGGTAATCGTGGAGCCTCCTCCCTGGCTGGAGTCGCGAAGGAGCAGGGTCTTGACGATGACGCGCGCAAGGCCCTTCATGTCGATGCCGGAATGCTTGTAGAAACGGGCGTCCTCGGTGGCTACGGCCGCATGGACCAGGTGCTCGGACAGTTCGTCGTAGGAGACATAGGTGCGGTTCTCGATGTGGAAGGTGGTGAGAACCTCGCCGTCCTGGGCGATGACCTGGGTTGCCAGTTTGTTGTCGGGGTGCTCAAGTTCCTCAAACGAAGGGAGTTTGGCAAACAGACCCACGCACAGGAGCACAAGGAATACCGCAACGAACGGAGTCACAAGCAGTATCCAGAACCATTTTGCTATTTTCTTCTTTGTCTTGTCAGTCATTTCCAATACTTGAAAACACAAAATTAGGGAAAATTCGGAAAAAGCCCTTAACTTTGTGGCCGAATTCGAAGATTTATGGAAAAGAATTTAGTTATAGTAGAGTCACCTGCGAAGGCAAAGACAATCCAGAAGTACCTGGGAGAGGGTTTTGTGGTCCGCTCCAGCTTCGGCCATATCCGCGACCTGCAGGAAAAAAGCCTCAGTATAGATATAAAGGACGGGTTCCGGCCCGAATACGTCATTCCCGCTGACAAGAAGAAAGTCGTCAGCGACCTCAAGAAACTTGCCGACGCATCGACCGTCGTCTGGCTGGCTTCCGATGAGGACCGCGAGGGAGAAGCCATCTCCTGGCACCTCAGCGAAACTCTCGGCCTGAACGCCGAAAAGACCCGCCGCA
>OCTX014577998.1_pt1 | contig 13660 bp, 15 predicted proteins | sample 1539691 | NCBI WGS metagenome assembly OCTX01 (sample SAMN02144231, study PRJEB22623) | gut metagenome | biome: sheep rumen | host: Ovis aries | place: New Zealand | reverse complement strand
GAAAAATACGGCGCTCAGCATCTGGGTGGCTTATATGTATCTGAATCCTGTCGCTTCGATCGGTGCGGGGTGTTATGTCCTTTGGCAGAATATCATCAACTCGCTGGAAATATGGGATAAAAGGAAACAAAGTGAAATAAAATGAATTTAAATTAACTAAATATCAATAAGTTACGCCATTTGTTCCAGTTTGATTTAATTTCATTTGTTTTCATTTGCTTTTTGTTAAAGTAACATAAAATCACAAAGTTTTGTTACCCATTTGTTACCGAAGCCAATATTTATTTGTACCTTTGTACCCGCAACAAGTAACAAATAATTATTATGGCAAAAGCAAAAACCCCAAAAGTAACGACCGCCGCAAAACGCCCGGTTAAAATGAGATTTAAGAAGTTGGTCGATGGTAGTATGAGTATCTATTTAGATACCTATCTTAACGGCAAACGCAGTTATGAATTTTTGGACGTTCCGCACCTCGTACCCGAACACACCAAAGGAGATAAGGAGCGCAACCAGGCAACACTTAGATTGGCAGAAGCAATAATGCAACGCCGCAACGATGAAGCCGACAGGGTTAAGGGTCTGAAAGTGTTTGACGCAAAAACACCTTTACTTGTTTGGATGGAAGAATGTAAAGCCGAAGCAATAAAGAACGCCGAAGCCAAAGGACGCGACAAAACCAATAACGCCGCGACCTACGCAAACGCAACAAAGCATTTGCGCATTTACATTGAAACCACCTACGGCCCCGGTAAGGCCGACACTTTCAAATTGGCGAGAGTGGACGAAGATTTTTGCAAAGGCTTTGTTGACTATCTAAACACTAAGGCCGTAGCCGCGAGAGTTGGAGAGCAACACCAAACACCCCGGCAACTTTCGCCCAATACGCGCAACACTTACTTTACAAGATTGGCCGCAGCCCTGAATAAGGCCGTATTGGATGGCCTAATAGCAACAGCCCCAACAAAGAACTTTACCCGAAAGCACGGCAACCGCCCACAGCAACAGACAAGCAAAAGAGAGTATTTAACGGAATCAGAATTAAAAGCCCTGATAAATACGGATTGCAAGTGTAAGGAAATCCGGGAAGCCTTTTTGTTTAGTTGTATGTGTGGCCTACGATGGAGCGATATTAACGCCCTACGATGGCAGGATATACACACCAACGGCAACGTTTGGCAGATTGAAACACGAATGGTTAAGACACAGGAGTTACTATATTTGCCGCTAAGTGAACAGGCAAAGGCGTTTATTCCTGAAAGAGCCGACAAAGCACTAAGCGACCGCGTTTTTACTTTGCCCTCACTATTCAAGGCCGAGAGAGTACTAAAGAAGTGGGTAGAGAGTGCAGGCATAAACAAACATATAACGTTCCATTGTGGCCGTCACACCTTTGCAACGCTCGTTATTACCAAAGGCGCAGACGTTTACACAACACGCGACTTGTTAGGGCATACAAGCGTTAAGACTACAGAAATTTACGCCGAGATAGTAGACGCTAAGAAAGCCGAAGCCGTGAACCTATTAAACGGAATCTTTTAAAACCTGTAGCAATGACTATAGAGCGACCTAACGTAATTGCCGATGGACTATATAACCAACGGCAAACAGCCGAAGCCCTGAAAGTAGACAGGCACACAATAGCCCGGTACGAAGCCGATGGCCTGATAAGATTTAATATCAGGAAAGCGGGCAAGGCCAAAGTTACCACAGGCAAAGAGATAATGAAGTGTTGGCAAGGAATGATAATTTAATAATCGGAGTTATGGAATTAAATATTAGATACAATGACCTAATGGCCGAAAACGAGCGACTGAAAGAAGCAATAGACACTATAGCAGTTATTCACACGAAACAGGCCAAAGAGTTAGAAGCCCTTAGAAAAGAAAATGCAGCTTTGCGCAAAGAGTTAGGCAATATAAGGCTATTGGAAACAAGACAACGCCCGGCAGCACCTAACAGCCGCAAAACGACAGATTGCAAGGTTATGAGTATAAAACCACAAAACAAATGAAGTTATGACAGCCTTTAAGAAAATAGAGCAAAACCCGGAATGGGTAAAGAATCCGACAGCAACCCGGAAAGAGATAGAAGCAACCGCCCGGCGTTATGTGCGCGAACTTGATAATGGGAGTAAGCATTTTTGCGAACTGATAACAGATGATTTGGACGCGCTACTAATTGCCCGAAACGCAATGTTAAACCCTGTAGACGAAGCAAAGGACTTTGCCCAGATTGCAATTGTTGGAAATGAGATAATAGACGATGGCGCAAAGCGGATGGCGAAAGTTTGTACTTTATTCATAAAAGCCATTATTGTAGAGTTGAACGGAAAAGCAATTTGCACCGCCGCCCAAATTCAGGAATGGCGGGAGAGATACGGCGTTAAGTTAGAGGGATTGCAAGGAAAAACCGAACAGATTACAAAGGTAGTCAGGGAGTTGAAGCCAATTGCAGACTTGAAAGCAGAAAAGATATATATAAGACTAAAGAATTTGCATTATATAGATTGTGCCGAAGATGTATTTTTGTGGCACTTTGGAGAGAGAAAGCACAGGGAAAAAATGCGCACCCCGGATAAGATTAGATGGCACGGCGACACTATTAGCGTTTTTTCGTTAGTAGGCGATGGAATATGTGAGTTTGCAGGGCATAAACGCGCAGAATGGAATTTGTTACGCCAACACTTTAGTATTGAATGGAATAACGCCCAATTGACACAAGGGAAACAAGACGCTTTAGATAATCAGGAACGCGAAGAAATTGCGCCTATTGCGAAAGCCTTAGAAGAAATCAGGAAAGCGGATGAAGAGGAAAGAATAAAGCGAAGAGAGAAAGCCGCAAGCCAAAAAGCCGTTAATGACTTTTTGGAAAGTTATATGAAGTAAACGACCAATTGGCGCAATATCAATTTAGGTATTGCGCTTTTTTATTTCCTGAATCCTCACAGACGATGGCAGGGAATGGCACAGGGCAAACGCCTTTGCCCCACAAGTGGGGTTATGGTGGGGAATAAATTTAACTATCCTTGCACTTTATTACCTACCTTTGCACACGTATTATAAATATGTATAGTATGGATGCAGAGAATAAAACCTATTTATCAGTCAGGGAAGCAGCCGAATATATAGGCTATTCGACCCGGTACGTTTACAGGCTTACAGCGTTAAACGTATTGCCCCACTACACACCAAATGGCGGGAGAATCTTTTTTAAGCGCGTAGAACTTGACGAATGGATAGCAACCAACGGCAAACAGGCAGGCAACGCCCGTAAGGGGGAGCAACTTATTATAAGATAAATTGGAGTTATGGAAGATATAAAGTTAGCAAACGACCTTATAATAGACGTAGCCACAGCCCACAGCAGACTATCTAAGAAGTGGAAAAATAAAAAGCGGACGTGGAGCGAATTGGTAGCCCGGTGCAGAGAGACCAGGCGCACAGGCGAGACTATAGCCGAATACCTGAAAATGACGAAGCAAGAGCAAACCGAGATAAAGGACGTAGGCGGGTTTGTAGGCGGTTATCTTTCAGGCGGTACGCGAAAAACGCCTAACGTGATGTGGCGCACAATGGCAACACTTGACATTGATTATGGAACGCTAAACGTTTGGGAAGATTTTACTTTGCAGTACGATTGCGCAGCAATGCTTTACAGCACCCACAAGCACACCACCGAAAAGCCGCGTTTGCGTTTGGTAATACCTTTTAGCCGTAACGTAAAGCCTAACGAATATGAGCCAATTTGCAGAAAGATTGCGGACGCAATAGGTATAGACCTATTCGACATAACGACTTACCAGTTACCCCGGCTTTTCTATTGGCCAAGTACCCCGAAAGATGGCACTTTCGTTTTTGAGGTACAGGACGGCCCCGCCCTCGATGTGGACGCAGTACTAAGCACGTACACGAACCCACAGGACGCAAGCGAATGGCCAATGGGTAGCCGAGAGACCGAAGCCGTAGCCCACGAACTACGCAAGGCGGGCGACCCATTGGAGAAGCCCGGAATTATAGGCGCATTTTGCCGCGCATACACAATAGAAGAAGCAATAGAAAAGTTTTTGCCTGACGCATACGTAAGAACCGCCAACGATGGCCGCTATACATATAAGATGGGGAGTGTGGCCGGTGGGTTAGTCTGTTATGAAAACAAGTTTGCATACAGCCACCACGAAACCGACCCCGCAAGTATGCAGCTTTGCAACGCTTTCGACCTTTGCCGAATACACCTATTTGGCGTACACGATGAGGGAACACGCATAACAGAAATTACCCGCCTACCCTCGTATTTGAAAATGCAGGATTTTGCAGCAAAAGACAAAGCCGTTAGCGCATTACTTACTAAGGAACTCCAAGCCGGGATAGAAGCCGACTTTGAAAACGTAGACTTTAACAGCATAGACGAAACGGCAGAGCCGCAAGGGAACATAAAGTATATCAAGAGTGATTACGAAACCGATAAAAACGGCAGAGTGAAAGACAGCCCGCGTAATAGAATAAAAATCATTATCGCAGACCCCAACTTTAGAGCCGTTAGATACGACCTTTTCGCCCAGCGCGATATAATAGTAAACCTTGATAGTGAGTTTATGGGTACACACCCCGGAGAGGTGGACGATACAGCATTAGCGAAGATGGCGCAATACATAGAAACCCGTTACGGACTTAAAACGAGTATAGGCGCATTAACTGACAAAATGCTATTGCCGACAGCGACAGCACCAACGGACAAACAGCCCGGCAGAGGGTTTAACCCTGTTATTGAGTTTATAGGCAACGCGGACGAATGGGATGGAACGCCCCGGCTCGATACCCTGTTAATAGACTATTTGGGAGCAGAGGACACCCCGCTAAACCGGGCTATTTCCCGCAAATGCTTTGTTGCAGCCGTAGCAAGGGCAATTAACCCCGGCTGCAAATTCGACTATTGCTTAGTATTGCAGGGAGAGCAGGGAATCGGAAAGAGTACGTTTATTAGCGTGATGGCGGGCAATTGGTTAGGCTCGTTATCTTTGTCAGCAGGCGCAAAAGAACAATGTGAGACTTTAACCGCAAGTTGGATAGTTGAGATACCAGAGTTAAAGGGTATGAGACAGGCCGACACGGACGCAATAAAAGATTTAATTTCCCGAACGTCTGACGACTACCGGGCAGCCTACGCACGTAAGCGGACAAATAACCCGCGACACTGTATATTTATTGCATCAACCAATGATAACAATTTCCTGAAAGACACCACAGGAAACCGCCGCTTTTGGGTAGTACCCATTAAGGGAAAAGGCGACCCCGGAAAATGGTTTAAGCAGCTTACAGCAGACCGCGCCCAAATATGGAGAGAAGCCCGGCACTATTACGAGCAGGGAGAGGAATTATATTTAAGTGAGGAATTGGAGAACGAAGCGAAAGCAATACAAGGCGAGTTTACAGAAGCCGCGCACGACCCACTACGCGACTATTTGGAACAATGGTTAGATATTCTTATTTGGCCTAATTGGGAGAACTACAGCCCCGACAGGCGCAAGGCGTATTATGTGCAATACGATGATACCGAACCGATAGCCAAAGGCAGCAGATTACGCGAAACTATCACGATTTGCGAAATACGGAGTGAGTGCCCATTTCCGCGACTTGACAAATATACAGATAGGCAGATAGGCGCAATACTCAAAAGTTTAGGATGGGAGTATGTAGATAAGGCGAAGCGCATAGCAGGGTATAAGATGGATAGCGGGAAAAACAAGTTGTCAAGATATTACAAACGCCCTGAATCAGACACCGACAGCAACCCCAATACTACAGACGATGATAGCAACATTTAGATATATAGGAAGCGTTACAGGTAGTGTTACACTTTGCAGTTTACCAATGGCCGCAAATAGTGTAACACCCCGATTACGGCAGAGCCGACACCATAAAGCGACCAGCAGACACGGACACCCGCAACGCTTGAAAGTGTTACACTTTGCCGATTTCCCCGAAAACGTAACACTAAACGTAACACCAAGTGTAACACCCGAAACCCCGATAAACAAAGGGATTTTACCTATAGTGTTACACTTGTTACACTTATAATAATAAAAAATAAAGTAATAAAGAGATAATAGTAAAATATGGTGTATTGTAGAAAGTAACACGTAAATAACCGCACACGTATATAAAAAATACGATGGTGTAACACTTAGTGTAACACTACTCTTAAACGAGCAATGATTATGCAAAAAGAAGAATTGATTAAAGCGTTAGTAAACGCGCCCCAGTTTACCGAAGTTGAGGTAACACTAAGAGACAGGAACGCCGCCAACGAATTAAAGCGTGAAGTTATCAGCGTAGAGCACAGACACGACGGCAAGACAGGGAAAGAAGTTGTAAGCCTGATTTGCTTTAAAAGCCTGAAAGAGCAACGCAGATATGACAGGAGCGCGTTAGCGGAAGCAAAGCGGATAAAGGAGCGTAACAGAAAGGCAGCAGCAGAAGCCGCCGCAAAGGAGATGCAACAGGAGCACCCGGCCCCGGAATTGACAGCCGCGCCCGAAGTTAAGGATATGGAAGTAACGCCCGCACCTGATACAAAGCCGATGGAGTTAAAGCCGATGGAGTTAAAGCCAATGAAATTAGCAAAGCCGACACACACAATGGCCGACTTTGTTCCGATGGTTAAAGAACACTTGAAGCGGATGGAGGAAAGCGGAGAGCAACAGGCCGACAGCACGGAATGACAACGCCCTAAGAGGTGGGGAGGGTATTTTTAAATGGGTATAGGGGTGGGTAAACCTCGCCCAAACCTTTCTCCACACGCAGGGTATTTTTTCAGGCCTTGGGGGGTACTGCTGGAGCAGGCCCCTAATTGCCGTAAAAGCACTATTTTTCTTTCGCACGCGCGCGAAATATCAGAAAACAGCGATTATTTGAAGAACAAAATAAGGAAAACAGATGCAACGAAATAAGTACGTTATCAGCAGAACCACAACGGCAAAGGCCGCAGTTATTTTGCGTGAATCAGAGTTTACGACACCCCGGCAATATTTGGATTTGCGCATATTTTTGTTTGATGGTAGCCGTATAACGTGGGCTGATAGTGACAGCGAGGGCCGGGAAACAATAGAACGCTCTGCGCTCGATGGCAGGGTATTAGAAAATAGCCTTTTCCCCATTTTATTTGCAACAGATGGGGAAAAGGAAGTATTGGCAGAGTGCAACAATGGGAAAGGCGTTATTTGTAACTTACACCCCACAGGGCTAAACCTGTTAATTGCGATACCTGACAACGCCAATATTGCAGCCCTGAAGAACTATTTAGAATCAGGAATGGGCATACAATGCGCTTTTGCCTATAAAACAATTTTTCCTAATAGTGACTTTGTAGAATTAACAGGGCAAAGGACAGAGACGAAAACAATATACTTTTGTAGGATTAAGCGCATAACGGAAATATCAGGCATAACGCTACAGCCCGCGCCGCTATTCAACCCGGACAGATTGCGGGAATATTGCCTACAGCATACACCAGTTTGGCAATTGCGAATATATGGCATAGAACACAGCGACCGCGTAGCCGAAAACGGCAAACGCCTGTTATTACCAGGCGCAAGCCCTAACGTAGTAGCCGCGTTTGCATATTTGCACGATGCAGAGCGAAGCGACAGCGAGACGGACAGCGAACACGGAGAAAAGGCAGCTTTGTTAGTAGACACTATCAGGCACGAATATTTGGCCGACCTGACAGATACGGAAATAGAACTATTGAAAGAAGCGTGCAGAGTACACGGCAGCACCCATAAGACAGGAAACCCCACTATAGATATTTGCTTAGATGCTGACAGGCTCGATTTGCCCAGATTGGGGATAAAGCCCACCCCGGAAAAGATGGCGACAGAAAAAGGCGCAATAATGGCCGATGGCTAAGAACGGCGACAACGGCGTAAATAGGAATCATTGTTAAGGAAATCCGCAAAAGAAAAGAACACGGCAAAGGCAGTAAGAGCAATAAGCCCCGACCATGCTAACATTGTGTCGTACCCTGTAAACGCGCTAATAACAAAAGCAACAAAGGACACAACGAAAGCCCACAGGGAGCATGAAACCAATATATTTCTAATTCTTTTCATCTACTATATAGTTTTTATCGCCCGGCTCGTATTCTATTAGAGTATCAGGCCCGCGATACGACCCCCAAAGGCCGTATTGGTCTACGTTTGCGTCTATAGCAAGGCCGACAATGCGGGAAACGGAAACCACAAGAGCAAGGATGCAAAGCCCGCCAATTTCTGTAAAGTCGAAATGAGCGGAAAGCAAAAGCCCCAAAAGGCTTATAACGGCTAAATTCTGATAGAGGGCAAGCCGTTTGCCACGCGGTTTTAATTTCATATTACCTTGTATGTGCTGCAAATATACGAATATTCCTGCAAACTTTCACCAATAGACCACCAAAAATTATTGCCTGTTAGCATTATTTGGCAAATAAGACTATAGAAACGACCTACAAAGTCTTAGTTCGCATTTGGTGGGTAGGTAATAGGCCAACACCGAGAAAAGCCCGTAGAACGATTTTTAGGCCAAATTTTAACATTTGTTGTTAGTTTAAGAGCGTAGCCGGGAGTCAGGAAAACCCGCTACCTCACGCCCTGAATCCTTGCAGATGGTGGCAGGGAATGGCAACAGGGCAACAGCCTTTGCCCCACAAGTGGGGTTATGGTGGGGAATAATTGCGTTTAAGATAATTACTTTTCATCTAACTTTGCACCCGAAAGCCAAACAAAGGCGATTACAGAAATAAACAAATATATAAGTTATGGCAGAAAACAATTTATCAATTACGGCACAGGCTCAATTATTGACGATAGAGCAAGCCGCCAACTTTTTAGGTTATAAGAAAAAGTATCTTTATAACCTGACGAGTGCAAGGGCAATTCCGTTTGTTAAGTATGGCCCCAGGCGTATATTTTTCAGATTGGAAGAGTTACAGGAATGGCGTAACGCGAAAATAACGGACGTACCGAGTAAGGCCCAGATAAGGGAGAGGGCAGAAACCGCCGCCGCCCAATATTGCGCGAGACACGCGAGAGCATAAACAAATAAACAAAGATATATGAGCGGACTAAGTGTTACAAGAGTAGTAAAATTTATCCGTAAAGGCGCAGCCGGCAACTCCGCACCTTACGTTGAATTATCCCGCACGTCTGTACTTTACAAAGCGAATAACGACGGGTATTCCGTTTCAACGCCCGCACAAAGATTTGACGTGGATTGCTCGCTTAAAGTAAACGGTGAAATGTGTACTATTGCATCATCAAGCAATATTATTATAACATCTATACCAAATGTTACTGCAAGCAAGACAAACGTTTCGAGTGGGGTATCAACTATTTCGCTTATTATTTCTCCCAACAAGCAGATTTCAGGTGTTGTTACCATTCAAATGACAGGTACATTAAACGGTGTTTCATATACGGCAAAAGGGACTATTACCATAGAACCAAATTGCGAGGGCCAACAGGGCCAACAGGGAGAACAAGGCCCGCAAGGTGAAGAGGGGCCGCAGGGAACAAACGCGCCCTACGTCGAATTATCCCGCACGTCTATTTTATATCAGGCGAATAATGACGGATATTCGACAGCCGACCAAAATTTTGCGATAAATTGCTATCTCAAAGTAAGTGGAAACACCTGTACTATATCGTCTACGGGTAATATTAGCATCACCTCTATAACAGGCGTAGAAGTTACCAAAAATAGCGTCTCAAAGATTACGGTAAAAATCCCGCATAGTAGAATTATCGCGGGTGTAATTATCGTGCAAATGACGGGTACGTATGGCGGTAAATCATACACCGCAAAAGTGAGTATTACGGTAGAACCTAACAGAGAGGGAGCGCAAGGCCCGCAGGGTGAAGAGGGGCCGCAAGGCCCACAAGGCCCACAAGGCCCGCAGGGTGGTACAGGAAGCACAGGCCCACGCGGTTACAGAGGCCCCGGACTACGCGGCCCCCAAGATTGGGAACAGATGGAAGTAGGCTATCAATTCTATAAAGGTGATGAAGCTACACAGGAACCTTACGAAGATTTTGTGTTATTAGATGGCACTTATTACAAGTGTACGCAAACGCACACCAAACAAAATTCACACATGACAATAAATCAGGCAGGTAAGAAAATACTAACCTCGACGTATTGGCAGATTAGTGATAAAATTGCAATGGTAGCGGCTAATGTCCTGTTTGCCAAGCACGGATATTTTGGCAGCGCGATTATTAGCGGGGATTGGATGATTAGCACTAACGGAATGATAGATAATACATTTTGTGAAAACGGTGCTACCTATCAAGGCATTATTGCGTATTCCTTATTTAACGAGAGCAACCCAAGTGGCGACGATGTATTAATATACGGCAGCAGTACGACACAGACAAAAACCGCAAGCGAAACGACTAAGAAGATAGCAACGGTATCTTTGGAAGCCGGTAAATTGTACTACCTCAAAGCAACAGGTAAGGCCGGTAGTGCAAGCGGACAATACTACATACGCATACGCAATACCTCTACAGGTACAACGAATACGCCGGTAATGATTAACGGCACGTCTAACGTAACGCGTAGCGGGTATTTTAGCCCCGGTACAACAGGCTCTTATTATTTGGAGTTCTACGACACGTCGGGTATTTCCGCAGAAGTCAGCGCAATAGAGTTGACAAGAAAGGATTTTGCACCTACGTTTGCACTTGATTTGTTGACAGGTACGACATATCAGCATGACGGTGTATTTACCGGCTTTATCCGTAAGGGAAAGACGAAGATAACGACAAGTAATATTGACAACTATAAGCGTACTGACATTACGGAAGCAACTGTATTGGACTTTGACAAGTGCGGTAGTTTTATAGAATTGTCAACAGGCACAGCGAGTTATTTCTCTTTGCCTTTGTTAAGTTCTGCAATAGCAAGCAGGTACACAGCCGCACAGAAAGACCGCATACGCTCGTTTATCGGTACAAAATTGTTAGTGTATAACTATTCGGGCGTTAATTTGTCGATAACGTGGAAATGGACTGCATCGGGCGGCACATACGGCTATACTTTGTATAATGGTAATTGTGTTGAATTAGAGTGCAAAATGGATAAAGACGATGGCGATAACGGCACAGAGGTTATTTATTGGGAAGTAATCAAAACCGCAGAGCCGGTATAACAATTAAATAATATCGAAGATGGAAGTAACAGCGACATTAGAACAATTCATTAATACTAAATGTGCGGAAATCGAAACCGTACATAGTGCAGTAGTAGAAATATCCGATGAACTAAAATCGGCACAATATGACAGTGATTTTGTTGCGCAGGTGATGAAACCGCACCAAGATAAGATTGAGGCAATTTCAATAGAGTTGGCGAAGTTAAAAACAGATTTGCAGGCAGAACTACAAATCATTGATAACACACTTTAAAGAAATTATGGAGAGTGAACACGTACCAAAAGGGCAACAGCCAACGGCAAGCCCTGAAAAGACTAAGAAGCAATTAAAGTACGAACTAAATAATTAAGGTTATGGAGAACAAAAACGACATTGTAAAAAGAACCCTACACACAGCCGGGCAGTTGTTTGTTAGGGAATCGGCCCCAGGCGCAGCCAAAGGCCGTAAGATTTGCGGGTACGCAATTATGTTTAACGTTCCGTCTGTGATATTGGGTGCAACCGATAGAAGCGAGGAACGCGAAGTTATCACACCGAGTGCAGTAACAAAAGAGTTTTTGGATGGTTGCGACATTATTATGACGATGTACCACGACCGCCAAAAGGTATTGGCACGCAGTAACAAGGGCAAAGGCACACTATCCTACAGAGTGGACAGCAAAGGCGTTTACTTTGAGTTTGAAGCCGCAAACACGGCAAATGGAAACGAAGCCTTAGAACTGATTAAACGCGGAGACATTACCGGGTGCAGCTTTGTTTTCACTACCTATTATAACGACCCCGAATTTGTGGAGCGCAGGGAAAAGAAAACAAACGGCTATACGGAGGTAACATATTACGTTAAGCGTATGACAAATATCTACGACTTTACCGTTACTACAAAACCCGCTTACCCTGACACGTCAGTAGAAGCCCGCGAAGCCCAGCAACGCAAAGCCCGCGAAATCCGCGAAATCCGGGAACGCATAGGCTATTATGAGAAACAGGCGAAAGCGAGACCCACCAAGGCCGAAGCAATTGCCGAAACGAGAGCGAAAATAAGAGAGTGTGAAACCCTATTAAAGTAATTGCAAGTATGAGAAACCCATTGAAGAAGAACGAATCAGAAAGCGCAGCATTTGCCAAAGTGTTAGTAAACAGAAACACCTTTGCAGAAGATAGAATAAAAAGTCACTTTGGTGATGTTGTAGAAATTGCAAATGAGTGGATAATTCCGCTTATGAAGCAATTGCAAATTGAGGTGACTTTCGAGAATGTTGCGGAATATGTTGGAGAGGACATAAAGAGCCTTTTTATTGATACGCTTATTATGCGCAAAACAAACGGCGCGTTTGTGCCACCTACAAAGTACAAACAATTGTATGGGGAGTTAGAACAGGATTTTGAAACGGCTCTTAATAGTGTTATTGCTAATAGCCCATATACCCAACGCCTTAAACAAGAAAACGCACAGGCCACAGCCAAATATCAGGATAAGGTTACAGAGTGCGAAAAAACCCTTGCAGAAGAAGAGTTTATTGGAAATAGAGGTGAAAAGGAAAGGGCAAAGAAAGAATTGCCGTTAAACAAATCCTTGCTACAGAGAGTTACCACGGATGGCGTAGAGTATATCAATAACCAGATAGAGAGTAGAAAACAGGCGTTTTCGTTTGTCAGCATAGACAAGAACCCGCTAAAGAGCCAAAAGGAATGGTTTAAAATGGTAGGCGAAACTATTGCATTTGACGATGAAGAGATAATGAGGGCAACGGCCATATACGCAGAAACGCCAAAAGAAGTTGCACTAATCGAAAAGTTAAGGCAGCTTGCAGCCCTGACAAATGAGATATACGGCAAGGAATACCCCGGCCCATTAAGAGCGTTTTGCACTTTCTTTACAACAGACAATGGTAAAGTAGTGCTAAAGCCCGATATTTCCAAAGGTGCAATTGAAGAGTACGCAAAAAATATTTAAGTTGTTTTAGGTTTTTAGTTATTGAGGTATTTTTGTTAATCAAATGCCAAGTGGGTGCAGTCTGTGAAGATGAACGCCCACTATTTTAGCAATAAGGCTAAAAGACTTGCTTGTATTTTTGTTTGGGGTGCAATCCTATTTGTAAGGGTTGCGCCCTTTTGCATTACGATGGCAGGGTATGGCGCAGGGCAACAGCCCGCCACCTCACGCCCTGAATCCTTGCAGACGATGGCAGGGTAACAAAAATATTTTGGCCGTATGCGCGAAATTTGCGAAAAAATGCGTATCTTTGCAACCACGAAACCGCCCCGAACCGACATTATTTGTAACTTGTTGCAAGCATTTTGTTACTTTTGTGTTACTCGTAAGGCGGTTTTATTTTGTAAATAACTGAAAACAAATAAGATATGAAATCAAATTTTATTCTTTGGCAGAACATCATTAATAGTTTTGAAATTTGGCAGGAGCGCAAGAAAACTGACAGGCCCTAATACCTAATTCTTATTAATCTGATT
>OCTX012129130.1_pt1 | contig 13661 bp, 12 predicted proteins | sample 1539691 | NCBI WGS metagenome assembly OCTX01 (sample SAMN02144231, study PRJEB22623) | gut metagenome | biome: sheep rumen | host: Ovis aries | place: New Zealand | reverse complement strand
ATCAGCACGCCTGCCACGATGAGATAGAACCGGTCCTCAGTAAAACTGTAGCGGCGGATACGGTAGATGGAACCTATCCAATAGAGAACAAGAGGAGGAATCGCAATGAGCGTGAAGCGACGGTAGAACCAGTCGTAGTACCGCTTGCTGAGAATCGTCTGCGACATACTGCCTGCCAGAGCCACGCTGATGAATCCCATCACCATCCAAGCCACGCCGCCTTTCGGCAGTTCCCATTCGAAGACAATCTTTAAGAAATAGACATAAAGGATGAAGGTGTAGATGATGACGGCAGGCGAAAGGATGTAGTTGAGAATGATCTGCATTATCTTGGCTGGCTCGTCCACTTCATCTTCGTCCTGACGAATGAGGGTGCAGCATATCTGCGGAGCTACAACAATCCATATAAAAGAGAAGATGTATTCGTATCGATGATTGGGCTCAGCAATGCCAAAGATATATATGAAGGAATCTACAATTGCCACAACGGCCAAAGTCAGTATTCCTGCCACGAGCAAGCCGAAGAATATCTGTGTCGCCACATGAATGGCATGAGCGACGAAAGAGCGATTGTCCATCCTTTTGCTGCCGACAATCAGCAGAATGGCTGCCAGGACATAGGTGAAAAAGAATCCTGATGTCCATAGAAAAGGCTTTATATTTATTGACAAGAGGAAGAGGGACAGGAGGAAAGAGGCGTAGTATGCTATGCGGCTTGCTCGTTGAAGCCAGAAGGTTAATGCGACTAGCGGAACATACAGACAAAGAATATCGAGGCTGACACCAAGCCATTCGATGTTTTCAATGTCAAATACTGTTATGACAAAGACCATCACACCTAATGCTGCTTCAACAGGAAATCGCTGCGGACTACGCAGAAGTTGATGCAGCAATGTTTTTATCGACACCATTATTATACTCCTTTTATGACTTTACTTGCCAAACAATATAATGCCAATGCAAAGTTAAGCATTTCATGAAAAAGAGCCAAATGTTTCGCACATTATTTTGTGTTCTTCGGCGTCGCGTGTTAGGATGGCAAACTAAGCGTGCTTAATTGGCAAACTTAACATGCCATGTTTGCAAACTAAGCGTGCCGTGTTTCCTGACACGGCACGCCTATCTTATTCTTGTGGCTTGTAACCTGGGATGTATTCCACTTTGTGGTCCTTGATGCTAAGGATTTTGCTCCAATTATGAGGAATGACATAGGCTCCGACCACTTCATCGATGACAAGGATGTAGAGGCAGCCATCCTGATAAGACAGGCTGCTGTGCAGGCTCTTGTGGCGATAGGGGCGCTTGGTGCTGTAAGGGTAGAGTTCCTTGTTGTTCCTCTCTATTTTAAAGAAGTCAGAACCATAGTTCAGGTGGAACAGCATGTTGGGATGATTCCTGACGTACTCGTATTTCGCCATGAACTTTAAATCACTCAACACGCTCTTTGCCTTGGATTTGGGCACGACATACAGGTGGCCTTTGGTTTTGCAGGTGTTCGTGCGCTCTTCATCATACATCCATCTGTTGAAGTTCTGCGGACCGGCCTTGTAGTCTTCCTCGGTAAGGTCGTAGGATACTTCGTAAACCTTCACGCTGTCGGTCGTTTCGACGGTTTGCTTGATGAACTTCGTGATGGGGCGGTCGTCGTATGGCTCTGCCTTTCCCCTTTCCTCGCGGACAATGTGCTCCACGGAAATGAAGATGTGTTCCTTGTCTCCCTCGTAATGCAGGGTCGCAGCTCTGGCTGCCTTGAAAAGGGCGTGGTAGCTGTCCTTGCCAAACAATTCGAGCCGTTCGCCCTCCAGAAGGTCCAGCGCCAAAGCGTAAACGATGCTGTCCTTGTCCAGTACATGATTCTCCTTGTGGTAGCATTGGCGGGCCATGGAGCAGCCCCATCTGAAGGCACGCAGGCAGGAATCCCCTGCTTCGATAGCTCCTTCCTGACCCAGCGCACCTTTGGCAATGTTGATGGAATAGTAGGCAGCCTTCATCGAAATGCTGTCGCCATCGTATTGCTCACATTTAATGACATCTTTCTCTTCTTGTTTGTCGAGGAATTGTATCAGGTTCTCGATGGGCTCTTTGCCTGGTCGTTTATTCTCTAAGCGGCTCGTACAGGAGGCTATCATGCTGCAGAGCAGCAACAGGAGGATGTGTTGTTTCATTGTAGTTGTTGTTTATTTGGTTAGGGGTTAATGTTTATGAAATTTACGGCTCACGAGGTTTGGGACAAATTCACACGTGGATTTTGGCAAATCCACACGTGGATTTTGGCAAATCCACACGAGGATTTTGATAAATCCACACGAGGATTTTTGACAAGGCTCACGAAGCTTGATGGAAACCATTCAATTTTTCTTTTCTCCTTCCTTCATTCCCGCAATAGCCAACTTGAGTTGTTGCCCGCTTTGCTCAATGTCTGCCACAGTCTCTTCGAAGGTGGGGAAGGATTGCGTCATGGAAAGCATGGTTTGATAGTCTTGATGCGCAGGATAGATGTCTGCTTCACCTGGGTCATTGCCCTTCGGAGGCATGAAGAGGAACAACCCGACGGCAATTGCTGCCGCTATGCTTGCTGCCCAAGGAAGGAAATGTTTCTGCCTTGTCCCCTCCCAAAGAGAAGGAATCCTTTTCTTGTCAATTGCATCCATCTGCTCGTTCAGCCGAGCCATGAAGTCCTCTTCGCTACTCATCTCTGGATGGTAGGAATGGAATATGTCGTAAAGTTCCTGGTCTTTCATAGTTCTTCTTTTAACCTTTTAACTTTTCCCTTAAATGTGATCTTCCTCTCGACAGGCTTGCTTTGACCGTCCCTTCGCTCGTGTTCATGATTGTCGCGATTTCCCTGATGGGACGGTCTTCCATGTAGAAGAGCAGCACGGCCGTTCGTTCGCCAGGCGTCAAGCCATCGATGGCGCGATATAGTTCCTGGTAGTCGAATGTGTCGTCGGAGTGAGAAGCGGACGAGATGCTGTATGCCTTCTCGATGCTTAACGTGCCGGCACGAACCGAATCCTTTCGCTGATGGTCTGACAGGCAATTGCATGCAATCCTGTAAAGCCAACGTGAGAAGCCGCTTTCGTCCTCGAAATCAGCTGATGCCGTGTATGCCTTGAGCAAAGCTTCCTGAGCGATGTCGTCTGCCTCCTGACTGTTGCCGCTGCATGCTGCTAAAAGGAATCGACGCAGGCCCTGTAGTTCCTTGCGGACGAGAAAGGTGAATTGTTCGCGGTTCATTGATGACTTGTTCTATTAGATAAACGTTTGAACCAGTCAAAAGGTTGCAAGGAGGCTCACTTTTTCTGCAGCCAGTATTGCCGCTCCTGCTCCGACATCTTCTCGATAGCATAGCGAAGAGCGGTTCTGGGCATCTCGTGGGCATGAAGGTTAAGGAAGTCTCGCAGCATGTCCATGCTTATTCTCTTGCCAAGTTCACGCAGCATCCAGCCGACCGCTTTGTGCATGAGGTCGTGCGGATGGTGGAGGTGCATCTCGGCATAACGCAGGCACCAGAACGGGTCGCCCAGTTGTGTCGTCTTCCATGTGCAGACCATACTCATGCGTTGCCTCCATAGGTTGTCGCTTTTGGCAAGGCTGTCGAGGAGCGCAATCTTGTAATCCCTGTCGCCGAGGCTTGAGGGCAGCATCAACCAAGCACCCAATATCTTGTGGACAGACAGGTCAACGAGGTCCCAGTTGTTCGCTTGCTCGGCATACTCGAGATACATTATTAATATGTTATCACGGGCACGAATGTCATCTTCATTATTTATGAGACGTTTTGTCGCGAGGCTTTCGAACTTGGCAACAAGGATAAGAAGTCCGCAAAGGCGTACTTCGTGCCAGCGGTTCATCAGCAGTTCGGGCACTTCCTCCAAGGGAAAGTCCTTCCAAGCGGCTTTGACAATCTCCCTCGTCTGCGGCACTTTCAGGCCGAGGAACTCGTCGCCCTCGCCGTATTCGCCTTTGCCGGTCTTGAAGAAACGCATCAGGATTTCCCTTTGTTTCTCGTTGCGGAGCGACTCCATATAAGCGATGATGTCCTTTGCCGTCATTTTCTCTTCTTTAGTATTCGTGCCACAATCGAGCGTATTTCGTCGATTTCCTTGTCTTGCTTCTTTGTCTTGCGCCTTGGTTCCTTGGGCGAGTCTGTCGGAAAGGCGTCGAGCATCGACATCTGCTTCTCGTGAAGATAGGTGTCGACGCTAAAACCTTTCTCTGCAATCTTCGTGAGCAGATACTGGCGAGCAAGGCAAGTTTGCCGCAAGTCGGGTAGTACGTTGCCCAAGCGACGAGCCGCCTGCTTATTGTTTGTCTCAACCTTTTGACTGAGCTCAATGGGACCAGAGAGAATGTCGTGCAGTTGGTTCGCAAAGTAGTCTGCGCTGCGCTTCACGCGTTCAAGGAAATCCTTGTCGTGCAAGGCGTCGAAAGACATTGACTGGATCAGTTGCCGCCACTTGTCAGCCACGCCTCCGACACGTTCGCGGAGCAGCGAGAGCGCCTCGTTGTGCTTCCCCGTAAGTGCGGAGTGGCTGTGATAGAAGAACTCGTTGAAGAGGCGCATCATCGACTCTTCAAGATGAAGGATGGAGCGGAAGTCGAAGAGTTGCAGAAGGAGGTAGCGCTCGTATTCCTGCTTGAGCAGGGGCAACTGCTGAATGCTCCTTTCTGCCTCGCTCTCTTGACGTGCGATGTAGTTATCGACGCGCTGGTCGCTCATGACGGCTCGCGTGTCGAGAGGCGTGGCCAGCACAAGGCCTTCGAGCGTGCGGCAGCGGCTCAGGGCAACATAGACCTGTCCCGGAGCAAAACTCATATTGGCATCGATGATGGCGCGGTCGAAGGTGAGGCCTTGACTCTTGTGGATGGTGATGGCCCAAGCCAAACGCAAGGGCAACTGCTTGAACGTTCCCTGCACCTCCGACTCTATTTCCCTCGTCTTTTCGTTCAAGGTGTAGCGCGTGTTCTCCCACTCCAAAGGCTCCACATCGATGGCTTCCGAGTCGCCCTCACAATAGACGCTCAGTTGCCTGTCGCTTGCCTCCTGAACCCGTCCGATGCGTCCGTTGTAGTAGCGATGCTCGCCGGTCGGGTCGTTCTTCACAAACATCACTTGCGCCCCTTCCTTCAGGACGAGCGTCTCAGCCGTGGGGTAGGAGTAATCGGGGAACGTGCCCTTGATTTCTGCTTTGTATGTATAGGCATAGCCAGGCAGTTTCTGGAGTTCCGACTCGTTGTAGTGGTTGGCGATGTTGTTGTGGGTGGTGAGGCGGATGTACGGCTCTTTCGGGCTGGGGACGAATGTCGAATTGTATCGCGTGTTGAGTTTCGCGAGTGCTTCTGCCGAGGGATGTCCGCTTCGCACCTCGCTGAGGAGTGAGATGAAGGCTTCGTCCTGCTGACGATAGATGTGGCTCAGTTGGATGGTTACGTAGTCGATTTGCTGCAAGGCCTTCGAGCCGAAGAAGTACGGCGTGTCGTAGAAGGGCTTGAGTATCTGCTCGTCTTCGGGCGTGACGACGGGCGTGAGCTGTGCCAAGTCACCAATCATGAGCAGTTGCACCCCGCCAAAAGGTTCGCCGTGCTCGCGGAAACGACGCAATACGGCATCGATGGCGTCGAGCAAGTCCGCGCGTACCATGGAGATTTCATCAATGATGAGCAAGTCCATCGAAGCGATAATCTTGCGCTTCTCCTTGCTGAAGTCGAACTTGCTCTCGACCTTGGCGCCCGGCACGTAAGGCGAGAGGGGCAGTTGGAAGAAGGAATGGATGGTGACGCCGCCTGCGTTGATGGCTGCCACGCCTGTCGGAGCGACCACAATAGGCCGCTTGCGTGAGCGCTCCATGATGGCCTTGAGGAACGTCGTCTTACCCGTCCCCGCCTTGCCTGTCAGGAAGATGCTTCGCCCGGTATTCTCGACGAAGTCCCATGCCGTACGCAGTTCGCTGTTTCGTTCCATTTGAAATGTGCTTACGATGTCAAGCGTGTTTTAATCTTTCATTCAGCAAATGGCACAACTCGTCGGCCTTCATGCTGATGTCAACAACGGAGATAGACTCTTGGGCATTGATGAGGTGCTTGTTCATGGAACGGAAGAGGCGGCCGAAGATGCTGGCGTCCTCCATCTTTTGCCGTTCCACGCCTGGCTTGTAGTTGATGGCTACGAAGTTGTTATCCCCAAGTCTCCTGACCTCGAAGGACGCGACGTCGGCAAAGCGGACGTGCCACGTCTTCATTCCTCGGTAGGAGATTCCCTCGTCGTTGATGGTCAGGTGAGGCTGGTCGAAGAGCCTTTCCTTCAGGAACGACCAGAGCAACACGATGCCGCCGCAGCCGAAGAACACGATAGTGCCCCATCCTACAACCAGATGATACACGTTCTTGTGTATGTGGAGGATGTAGACGCCGCCACAGACGAAGAGGATGCTTCCCAAAAACAGCAGCAGCATCCGCCAGAGAGAATGATATATCTTGACTTCTTCCATAGGCCTTTTAACTTTTCACCTTTTTACTTTTTCACCTTTTCAACCTTTCTTCTACGACGTTCCAGTCAATAATCTGCCAAAGCGCGGCAAGATGATCGGGCCGACGATTCTGGTAGTCGAGGTAGTAGGCATGTTCCCAAACGTCGAAGGTCAGCAGGGGCTTGAGGCCTTTCTGAATGGGGTTGGCGGCATTCGGCTCTTGCGTGATGACGAGTTTGCCGTCCTTATCTGCCGAGAGCCACACCCAGCCCGAGCCGAAGAGAGTCGCTCCCTTCTTCTGGAACTCGTCCTTGAAAGCCTCGAACGAACCGAAGTCCCTCTTAATTGCCTCAGCCAAAGCACCCGTAGGCTCTTGCTTTGTCGGCTTAGATGCAAACTGACGGAAGTAGAGTTCATGGTTCAAGATTTGTCCCGCATTATTGAGAATGCCGCCACTTGCCTTGCAGACAATCTCCTCGAGGCTTGCTTCCTCGAATCCGCTGCCAGACAGAAGTGCGTTGAGGTTATTGACGTAGGCGGCAAGATGCTTGCCGTGATGGAAGCCAATCGTGTCCTTACTGATGACTGGCTGCAAGGCATCTGCCTCGTAGGGCAATGCCATCAAACTAAACTTTCCCATACCTTATTATAATTATATAGTGTTGCGTCTGCAAAGATACAAAAAAGTTCATAGTTATGAGTGCATAGTCCATAGTTTTTTTCTCACGAAATGTTAAAAGATGCAACAAATCGAAAGATTTCTTTTAAAACATTTGGTTTATATTATAAACTTGTTTACCTTTGCGTCGTCAAACGTTATAAAACACGTCGAAACACTTTAATAATAACAACTTAACACAAAGAACTATGGAAGAGAACATGGAGCTGACTGCTGAGCGCAGTCTTGAGATTATTACTGAACAGATTGAAAAGAGCCGCCAAGCTGTATCGAAAGATACAGGGCAGTGGCTTTTCGTTTCAGGTTTGACGACTATGCTTATGTCAGTCATCGTGGCAGGCGTTAACCTATTAACTCGGACACCTATAGCGCACTTGCTTTGGTTCGCCTTGCCTGTCGTTATCTGGCTGGTGATGAAGCGCATCAACAGAAACCGTGTGCCTGTTCCTGAGAGTCTGGTAGGCACGTTAGTCAAGAAGACTTGGTACACCATCTTGGCCTTCGCGCTTGTTTATGTCGTTATTGCTACTGTATGGAATATCGTTTTGCAACACTATGAGAGTCCCGATGTCTATCTTCATGCGGGAATGCATATAACGCCAACTGTCATTACCTTGCTGGCTGTGGCGGTTAGCATAACAGGTCTGATCCTGAAGAAACGCTCGTTGGTATGGTTCGGATTGCTGTCCTTCGTGATATTGAAATGTGGCTTATTCTCAGTTTTATTTGTTCGTCTCTTGTCACCTACAGAGTTCGCCAAGTTAAGTCTCATCAGGCCTTGCGAGTTCATATTCCTCTTTGCCCTTGTCGGCCTGACGCTCCCAGGTTGGATGCTTAAAAAGCAAAAGTAGTATGGCTTTCCAACCATTAGACCCGTTATTGCACGCTGAGTTGCGACTCGCGGTAATGTCTTTGCTCATTGCCGACGAGGAGGCCGAGTTCCCTTACATCAAGGAGCAGACGGGAGCGACGGCAGGTAACCTGAGTGTTCAAATAGATAAACTGTCTTCGGCGGGTTACATCAAAGTGAAGAAGACGTTCAAGGGGAAACGACCTTGCACGATTTGTCGCATCACAGCAAAGGGTCAGAAGGCTTTCACAGCTTATGTCGAGGCCCTGAAAGGTTACCTTGAAGTGGGAGATAAATAATGTTAAATATTCAAGGGGAAATGGCGTTTCGATGCTTTTTCCCCTTTTTCTTTTGTATCTTTGCAGGCAGAAAGACCAAATTATTCGCGCCATGAAACGAGCCATCATTCTTCCAGCCGTTGCCATCATCCTGTTGGCCACCTTTGCGGGACTAGGGTTGTTGCTGCTCTTGCTTGTCCTGCCTGTTGCTTACTTCTTTATAAACCTTCAGGAAAAAGCAGTTCCTCAACGAGTTACGTACAGTAGTGTCGAGGAAGTTGAAGCGAAGTATGGCGAGCCGGAAGATGTTGTGGTGCTTGATGCAACGAAGGCAAATGAGCTTCAGGGCGTGATTCTCTTCTATCAGGCTCAGGATAAGATGATTGTGGTGGGCGAGGAGATGAGGCTGAGCGACTTGGAGGGCGTGATGTCGAAGAACTTGGCAACACCTTATACGATTGACGAATATGCCGTAGTTATCGCGACAAAAGACCCGCAACGACCCACCATCCAGCTTCGCGTGGGCTATGATGGCGGCTTGGCTAGCGAGATTGCTGCGGAGATAGACAAGCATATCTTGAGGCCCGCATAATTCTTGGTTTTCCGAAGACCTTAGGTTTGTCGCCAAACTTAACATGGTTAAATTATAATTTTAACGTGTTAAGTTGATCATTTTAACGTGTTAAGTTGATCGTTTTAACGTGTTAAGTTTGCAAAGTCAGCGTGCCTGGTTTTCAAACTAACCAAGAGTCATTTGTTGCTTTGATGTTTTCTTTTGAAAATATCAAAGTAGAAAATTGGTAAACACGAAATTTTGTTGTAAATTTGCACGCAAATTAAAAACGACCTCAAAATGATTACTTTTTTCAAGACTCCCCAGCTAAGTATTATCGCAACCGAAAGCAAAAAGACTCTCACGAAAGCCGAAGTCGAGAAACTCTGCTGGCTGTATGGTGAAGCGAATACTGAAAAGGAAGAAAACTTGCAAGGTTATTTCATTGGACCTCGCCGCGAAATGATTACGCCTTGGAGCACCAACGCGGTGGAAATCACGCAGAACATGGCCATCGAAGGCATTTCGCGAATCGAGGAATACTACCCCGTAAAGGACGAGAATGCTGACTACGACCCTATGCTTCAAAGGCTTTATCACGGCTTGAATCAGGATATTTTTACCATCAACAAGCAGCCCGAGCCCATCATCAGCATTGAGAATCTGGAGGAATACAACGAGAAGGAAGGCCTCGCGCTGTCCCCCGAAGAAATAGAATACCTGCATCAAGTGGAAGGACAACTTGGCAGGAAACTTACTGATAGCGAGGTCTTTGGCTTCGCTCAAATTAATAGTGAACACTGCAGGCACAAGATCTTTGGCGGAACATTTATCATAGATGGCGAGGAAAAAGCGTCGTCTCTCTTCCAAATGATAAAGAAAACGACTCACGAGAACCCCCATCACATCATTTCTGCCTATAAGGATAATGTCGCTTTTGCTGAAGGACCGGTTGTCGAGCAATTCGCTCCGAAGGATCACAGCACGAGCGATTACTTCGAAGTGCGTGACATAGAAAGCGTTATCAGCCTTAAAGCCGAGACACATAACTTCCCAACTACGGTCGAACCCTTCAATGGAGCATCGACAGGAACAGGCGGCGAGATTCGCGACCGCATGGGTGGTGGCGTCGGTTCATGGCCCATCGCAGGTACTGCGGTGTATATGACGAGCTATCCCAGAACGGAGGAAGAGCGCGAATGGGAGCAGATCTTGCCTGTCAGAAAGTGGCTCTACCAAACTCCTGAGCAGATTCTCATCAAGGCTTCGAATGGTGCTTCCGACTTCGGAAACAAGTTCGGGCAGCCACTCATCTGCGGATCTGTGCTCACTTTCGAGCATCAGGAAGGTCAAGAACAATATGCCTACGACAAAGTCATCATGCTGGCTGGTGGCGTAGGATATGGCACGAAGCGCGATTGCCTGAAGAAAGAACCTCAGAAAGGCAATAAGATTGTGGTCGTTGGAGGTGATAACTATCGCATCGGACTTGGCGGCGGCAGCGTTTCCAGCGTGGAGACAGGTCGCTATTCAAGTGGTATCGAGCTTAATGCAGTACAGCGTGCCAACCCGGAAATGCAGAAGCGAGCCAACAATCTGGTGCGTGCACTTTGCGAAGAGGAAGTGAACCCCGTTATCAGCATCCATGATCATGGAAGCGCAGGACACGTCAACTGCCTCTCCGAGCTTGTAGAAGAGTGTGGCGGACTCATTGATATGACGAAACTTCCTATTGGCGACCCAACACTTTCGGCTAAGGAAATCATCGCCAACGAAAGCCAAGAACGCATGGGACTGCTCATCGACGAGAAACACATCGAGCATGTTCGCAAGATTGCAGAAAGGGAAAGAGCTCCACTTTATGTAGTCGGAGAGACGACAGGAGATGCCCATTTCGCCTTCCAACAAGGGGATGGGAAGCGACCTTTCGACCTCGATGTGGCTCAGATGTTTGGTCATAGTCCTAAGACTGTCATGCGAGATAAGACGGTGGAACGTGCTTACGAGAATGTTTCTTACGACCAAAAGGACCTCAGCGAAAAGGTTGCTCGAGTGCTTCAGCTTGAAGCAGTTGCTTGCAAGGACTGGCTGACCAACAAGGTTGACCGTTCTGTGACGGGCAAGGTGGCACGCCAACAATGTCAGGGCGAACTGCAGTTGCCGCTCTCGGACTGTGGTGTGGTTGCCCTCGACTATCGTGGCGAGAAAGGTATTGCCACGGCTCTTGGCCACGCACCACAAGCCGCTCTTGCCAATCCGGCTGCAGGAAGTGTCCTTTCTGTTGCAGAATCTCTGACAAATATCCTTTGGGCTCCGCTCGAAGAAGGACTGGATAGCGTCAGTCTTAGCGCGAATTGGATGTGGCCTTGTCGTGCTCAGGAAGGCGAGGATGCACGTCTGTATCAGGCAGTTGAAGCGTTGAGCGACTTCTGCTGCGCTCTTCAAATCAATGTTCCGACGGGCAAGGATAGCCTCTCTATGACGCAGAAATACCCTGATGGAACTAAGATAATCAGCCCAGGAACAGTTATCGTTTCGAGTGGCGGTCAGGTAAGCGACATCAAGAAGGTCGTTTCGCCCGTTCTGCAGAAATGTCCCTCTACATTATATCATATAGACTTCTCGTTCGATGAACTGCGTTTGGGTGGTTCTGCATTTGCCCAAAGCATGGGGAAGGTCGGCTCAGATGTGCCAACGGTACGTGATCCGGAGTACTTCCGCGATGCTTTCAACGCCGTTCAAGACCTGATAAAGAAGGGGCTTATTCTTGCCGGTCACGACATTTCGGCAGGTGGTCTCATCACTTGTCTGCTGGAAATGTGCTTCGCGAATACAGAAGGTGGACTCGAGATTAACCTCGACAAGATGAAGTGCGACGACCTGGTGAAACTCCTCTTTGCAGAGAATCCGGGCATCGTGATACAGGTTGCCGACAAGAATCGCACGGAGGTCAAGAAGTTCCTTGAGGATGCGGGAGTCGGTTACGTCAATATCGGCCGTCCTTGCGACGAGCGTCACATCCTTATGGAAAAGGCTGGAGCACAATATCAGTTTGGCATCGATTACCTTCGTGATGTTTGGTATGCAAGCAGTTATCTGCTCGACCGCAAGCAAAGCTTCAATGGAAAGGCAAAGGAACGCTATGAAAACTACCGCAAGCAGCCACTCGAATGGAACTTCCTGCCAAGCTTCACAGGCAAACTTAGCCAGTATGGTTTGAACCCAGACCGTAGGGAAAAGAGTGGCGTAAAAGCAGCTATCATCCGCGAGAAAGGCACAAATGGCGAGAGGGAAATGGCTTACATGCTCTACTTGGCAGGTTTCGACGTGAAGGATGTCATGATGACTGACCTCATTTCAGGTAGGGAAACGCTCGACGACATCAACTTCATCGTCTTCTGCGGCGGCTTCTCCAACAGCGATGTACTCGGCTCGGCAAAGGGTTGGGCAGGTGCTTTCCTCTACAATCCCAAGGCAAAAGAGGCGCTCGACCGTTTCTACAGTCGTCCCGATACCCTCTCCCTTGGCGTCTGCAACGGGTGTCAACTCATGGTTGAACTCGGTTTGGTGGGCAGCAATAAGGCAGAGAACAAGGCTCGAATGCTACACAACGACAGCCACAAATTCGAGTCGGGCTTCGTGGGGCTTACTGTCCAGACCAATCGCAGCGTGTTGATGGGCAGCCTGAGCGGCAGCAGGTTGGGCATTTGGGTTGCTCATGGCGAAGGTAAGTTCAGCCTGCCAGGCAAGGAAGACGACTACAACATCGTCCTCAAATACAGTTACGACGGCTATCCTGCCAATCCCAATGGCAGCGATTATACTGCTGCGGGCATCTGTTCGTCTGATGGCAGGCACTTAGCTATGATGCCACATCTGGAAAGAGCCTTCTTCCCATGGCAATGCGGCTACTATCCTACCGACCGGAAGGCCGAGGATCAAGTGACACCTTGGATTGAGGCATTCGTTAACGCAAAGAATTGGATTACCTCGCACAAATAGTCAAATGTGGGAACTGCTTAAGACATTCTTCCAGATAGGACTCTTCACGATTGGTGGCGGCTATGCCATGATTCCGCTCATCGAGCAGAAGGTTGTGGACGAGAAACATTGGGTGGGGCACGACGAGTTGCTTGACCTGATTGCCGTTGCGCAGTCGTGTCCGGGCATTTTTGCTGTGAACATCAGCATCTTCATCGGCAACAAGCGGCTGGGCAACAAGGGAGCTTTCATAAGTGCTCTTGGCACCTGTCTGCCTTCGTTCCTTTGTATCTTGCTGATAGCCCTTGTCTTCCAGCAATTTAGGGAGAATATCTATGTCGAGCACTTCTTTCACGGCATCCGTCCTGCCGTGGTGGCTCTCATCGCTTTGCCTGTCTTTCGCATGGCAAAGAGCGCTAAAATCAACCGTTACAACGTGTGGATTCCCATCGTGGCGGCTTTCCTGATATGGATTTTGGGCGTAAGTCCCATCTTCGTCGTCTTGGCAGCAGGCGTTTCGGGCTATGTTTACGGTAAGTATTTGAAAGACGATTTTAACTCATAAATAACAATGATAACGCTCCTATTACAGCTTTTCTGGACCTTTTTCCTTATCGGTCTTTTCGGTTTTGGCGGGGGTTATGCCATGATTTCTATGATTCAGGGCGAGGTCGTGGGACATTATCATTGGATGACTATGGGGCAGTTCACGGACATTGTGGCTGTCAGCCAAAGCACTCCGGGCCCTATCGGCATCAACTCTGCCACGTATGTAGGCTACACGGCACTCGTCAACGCGGGCTATTCACCTGCATGGGGAATATTTGGAAGCTTTATTGCCACGTTTGCG
>OCTX012193185.1_pt1 | contig 13663 bp, 11 predicted proteins | sample 1539691 | NCBI WGS metagenome assembly OCTX01 (sample SAMN02144231, study PRJEB22623) | gut metagenome | biome: sheep rumen | host: Ovis aries | place: New Zealand | reverse complement strand
ATAATGCAAGTAGAAGATGAGGAATATGTACTTCGTCCAATGAATTGTCCTCATCATATGGTTATTTATGGTAATGATATTCATTCATATCGTGATTTACCAATAAGAATTGCAGAAATAGCTAGAGATTGTCGATATGAAACTAGTGGTTCATTAAAAGGAATCGAAAGAGTTAGAACTTTCTGTCAAAATGATTCACATATCTTTTGTACTCCTGATCAAATAGAATCTGAATTTAAAAATGTTGTAGATTTAATATTAGAAGTATATAAAGAATTAAAAATAGAAGATTTTAGATTTGAATTATCACTTAGAGATCCAGAAGATAAAGTTAAATATCATCAAGATGATGAAATGTGGGATAAAGCAGAAAATGCTTTAAGAAAGATAATGGACGATATTGGAATGCCTTATGTAGAAAAAATAGGTGAAGCAGCTTTCTACGGGCCAAAATTAGATGTTCAATTAAAACCTGCTGTAGGTAATGAATTTAGTTTATCTACTTGTCAAATTGATTTCTGTTTACCAATGAAATTTGATTTAAAATATGTAGATCAAGATGGTAATAAGAAAACTCCAGTAGTATTACATAGAGCAGTATTTGGTTCTATTGATAGAACTATAGCTTATTATTTGGAAGAAACTAAAGGATATCTTCCTACTTGGCTTGCTCCAGTACAAGTTAAGGTAATACCAGTTAATGAAAAATATCATTTAGATTATGCTAAAGAAGTATATGAAGAATTAAAAGAATTGGGATTTAGAGTAGAATTAGATGATCGTAATGAGAAGTTATCTTATAAAACTAGAGAAGCTATTGTTAAGAAATTACCTTACTTAGTAATACTTGGTCAAAAGGAAGTAGATGATAATAGTATTTCTTATAGAAGAAGTGGTTCAGAAGAAACAGTAACTCTTTCTAGAAAAGAATTTATTAAGTTATTAAATAATGATGTTAAAAACAAGACTAGATATGACAAATAGTCTTGTTTTTACTTGGTTGAATGAACTGATTATTATTGATATAATATAAAAGGTGATGAACCTGTGGACAAAAGTATAGTAAAAATTCTTTCTTTAATAGAAGAAAATGGTTTTGAAGCATATGTAGTTGGGGGATATGTAAGAGATTTCTTACTTGATAAGGATACTAAAGATATAGATATATGTACTAATGCTAGAGTTGTTGAACTAGTAGATATTTTTAATGATTTTAATATAGTAAGTAATAATTATGGAGCTGTTAAAATAACATATAATGATTATAAGTTTGATATTACTACTTATAGAGAAGAATTAAAATATAATGGAAATAGAAGAAGTTTAGAAATAAAATATATAGATAACTTAGTAGAAGATATTAAGAGAAGAGATTTTACATGTAATACATTATGTATGAGTAAAGAAGGAAATATAATAGATGTATTAAATGGTAGAGAAGATATTGATAATAAGATTATTAGATGTGTTGGAGATGTTAATAAAAAATTAACAGAAGATCCTTTAAGAATGCTTAGAGCTATTAGATTTGCTACAGTATTAGATTTTAAATTAGATAAGGAATTATATGATACTATACTAGAGAAAAGAGAGTTAGTAGGTACTTTATCTACTACTAGAATTAAAGAAGAATTAACTAAGATATTAGTTAGTAAAAAAGCAACTAAAGGTTTAAACTACTTAAAAAGATTAAAATTAACAGAGTATATGGGTATTGAGTATGAAAAAGTAAAAGTTGTATCTGATATATGTGGTATGTATAGCCAGATAAATTTTATTAGAGAATATCCTTTTACTATTAAAGAAAAAGAAAATATAGATAAGATTAATAAATTAGTTAATAGTGGTAGAATAGATAAGTATTCTATTATAGAATATGGTTTATATATATGTAGTGTGGCTGGAGATATACTAGGTTATAAAAAGAGAGATATTATAAAAATGGATAAGGAATTATCTATAAAAGATAAAAAAGATATAAATATAACTGGTTATGAAATATGTAATATTTTAGGATGTAAACCATCTAAAGTAATTGGTATGGTTTATGATGAAGTATTAGTTCAAATAGTAGAAAAGAATATAAAGAATGAAAAAAATGATATAAGTAATTATATCTATAATAATAGGAAGAAGTGGGTTAATGGTGGGAAAAGGAAGATTAAAGAAGGAACGTAAATTTGTTGTTACTGATGTATTGTTAAAACTAGCTAAGTTAAAAGATCTTTCTTTAACAGAGTTTTTAGTTTTAATGTATTTAGATAATAATTATAGTGATAATTTTGAAATAGAATTAATGAGTGAGTCTCTTAATTTAGATGCGGAAGTATGTTTAGAAAGTTTTAATTCTTTACTAATGAAAGGATTAGTTAGTTTGGATTCTAAAATGGACGAGAATGATAAGTATAAAGAATATGTTAGTATTGATAATATTTATAAAATAGTTGATTTAGAAGAGGAGAAAGAAACTTCTGAAGAATCAGAAATATTTAAAGTGTTTGAAGAAGAATTAGGAAGGACGCTTTCACAGACAGAACTTGCTTTAATTAATGGATGGTTAATGTCTGGTACTAAAGAAGAACTTATTATAAGTGCTTTAAAAGAAGCAATATTTAATGGTGTTACTAGTTTTAGATATATAGATAAAATAATATATGAATGGGAGAAGAAGGGACTTAAATCAGCTGAAGAAGTAAATGATTATTTGAAGAATCGAAGAACAGAAAGAAAAAAGGATAATAAAATAATTGATAAGAGAGAACAAGAAGTATTGGATTATGATTGGTTGAATGATGATGATAAATAGTTTTAATGATAAGTTAGATAAGATGTTTCCTGATCCTAGATGTGAGCTAGAATATAATAAGGATTATGAGTTATTAATAGCAACTGTTTTATCAGCACAATGTACTGATAAAAGAGTAAATAGTTGTACTAAAGTATTATTTAGTAAATATAAAGATTTAGATAGTCTTTCTAAAGCAAATAAGAGGGATATAGAGAATATTATTAGATCTTGTGGTAGTTATAATAAAAAGAGTGGATATATCTTAGAAATAGCTAATAAACTACTAAATGAATGTGATGGTAAAGTTCCTAATGATAGAGAGTATTTAGAAAGGTTACCAGGGGTCGGAAGAAAGACTACTAATGTAGTGTTATCTAATCTATTTGATGTTCCTACTATAGCAGTAGATACACATGTTGAAAGAGTAAGTAAAAGACTAAGATTAGCTTATAAAAATGATGATGTCTTAAAGGTAGAAAAGAAGTTAATGAAAAAGATTCCTAAAGATAAATGGAGTAGAAGCCATCATCAATTAGTATTATTTGGTAGATATATATGTAAAGCTATTAAACCAGAATGTAATAGATGTTTATTTTATGAAGATTGTAATAGTAAGGATAAAAAAAGAATCGAGAACTTTAATTAAGTTTTCGATTCTTTTTGTTATTTACATGTATTTGTAGCGGAATTACATTCGTTACAATCCCATATTGTTACGTTTTTATGAGATGATTCTAAACTACCATTAATAGCATAAACACTAACTCTTGTTGATCCACCTGAACCAGTGAATTGAATTTTAAATCCGTTTCCTTGAACTGGTGTTCCGCTATTTCTTACATATCTTATATTTTTATTACCAACATTGGAACTAGCATTTATTATACTTCCAATTTCTTTAGATGTTCCCCCTGCGTCTTGAGAGCTTAAACAAATATTGTAAGTATCACCTGATAGTATTCCATTGTTAATTGAAATGGTAGGTACAGTTGAATCATCAACATCATCAATGTTTTCTTCAACATTACTTGGAATATCTTGACCACCAGAAACATTAACGTTTACTGTTATTCCAGAAGATTGATTTGCTTTATATAGACTATAAGCTGTACGAACAGTGAAGTTATAACTTCCGTTGGTTGGAGGATTATAGGTATACACTGTTCCATCAGTAAAGCCGATATCGCTTTCTTGACCATTGGAATCTGTCATATATAATTGATAGCCAATATTTCCTATAGCTGAATTGTTGTAGTTGATTCTTCGATCATAGAATGTTTTGTAGTGATCTTTACCATAAGCGTTTTCGAAATATTTTTTTAGGTATTCTGAATCAGCTGCTTCAGGTTTTGGAGCAGCGCTCCATGTTATGGTTACGCTTCCTCCAGATTCTGTTGCATTAACATTTGATGGATTTGAAAGTTGTTCAAATCTATTTGATATTACGCTTGGTTCAGTACCTTTCTTAAAAAGTTCAGTACCTATTAAGTTTGCAGGGGTGTAGGAACTGGGAAGTTCCGGGGGGATTGATTCTTTTTCATACTTACTAGATACAACCCCGCTGGGTCTTGTAAATTTTGAGTTTCTTTTGTAAATTTTATTAGCTAGAACAGCTGATATTTTTTTTCTTTGGATAGCTGCTGCTATAGCATCAGTCCAGTCATCGTGAGTAAGTTTATCATATCCATATCGGAATGAAATAACATAATCTGGTGAGTAGGTTAATACCCAGTTGTCCATTGAGGCATTATCTGGTACTTTGTTAGCTCTTAGGATGTTTTTGTCATACGTTGATGTTCCTGTTTTAGAAGCAACTTGAGTTCCAGGAACATTAATGTTTCCGCCGACACCATTTTCTGTAGCTGTAACTAACATATCATTTATTAAGTATGCTGTTTCAGCACTCATTGCTTGTCTCTTTTCAGGTTTTCTTTCGTATACTTCGTCTGTTTCTTCATAGATTATTTTAGTAAATGAATATGGTTCAATGTAAGTTCCACCTCTAGCAAATGTTCCATAGGCGGCAGCCATATCTAATGGGCTTACTTCCATACCTCCACCAATAGCATAAGATTCATATAATGTTTCATCATATACATTACCTTTACTATCATATTTGTAATAATCAATACCACAATTCTTAACGAATTCAGCAACTTTACTTTTATCTACAGCTTGGAATGCTTGTAGAGCAGGTATATTTCTTGATTGTACTAGAGCTTGACGCATTGTCATAGCTCCTTTATATCCATTATCTGAGTTAGTAATGATTGTTCCGTTTGAGAAACGGTATGGAATATCATAAAAGATTGTTCCAGGTGAACCATTATTGTATTCAATATATGGACCATAATCGATAATTGGTTTAATAGTTGATCCTGGTTGGTAATTCTTACTTAAGGCTCTATTAAATGCTCTTTGAGTAGTTTGATTACGACCACCGTTTATGGCTGTTATAGAACCGTCTTTAACGTTAGTAATTGCTAATCCAATTTGGATTCTATCATTTACCCATTTGTATCCAAGCTCACCAGCGTTTAATTTATTAAGAGTTTCTTGGATTTCAGGATCTAATGTTGTATAGATTAACATTGGTACGTCATAAGGATTATTACCAGTTATTTTTTGTACTTCAGTAACAACAACATCAATATATGATTGATATTTATTTAATTGTGTATCATTTTCTTTTTTATTTAGTAGTGACTCAACAGGGATATCTTTAGCGTCTTGTGCTTGTTCTTTAGTTAAGTATCCGTGTCTTACCATTAAGTTAAGTACGGTATTTCTTCTTTGAGTTGATAATTCAATGCTATAGAATGGATTGTATGAAGATGGGGCATTAAATATTCCAGCTATAAGTGCTGCTTCAGTAAGAGATATATCAGTAACTGATTTGCCAAAATATACTTGGCAAGCTTGTTCTACACCATATGTATTACTTCCCATAAATGGTTTATTAACATACATTTCCATTATTTCTTCTTTAGTATAGTTTTTTTCTAGTTTAAATACAGCCATATAGATATCTGTAAATTTTCTTATTATACCTTCGATACCATGAGCTTCAGTTGATGTGAATGTGTTTTTTACTAATTGCATTGTTAGAGTAGAAGCTCCACCAGCTCCTGATTGACCGGCTATTTGCCCAAATCCTGCTTTAGTAAAACGTACTATATCAAAACCATTATGTTGGAAGAATCTTGAGTCTTCGGTTGCTACTATGGCATCTATTAGTACTTCTGGTAATTCTTCGTAAGTTTTTAGCTCTCTTTGTTCTCGGCCGATTCTATCAATTTCTTTTCCATCTTTATCATAAAGAATTGTTGCTTCTTTATTATATAGTAGATCAGTATTAAAAGCGGGAGCAGAAATAACTATATAAGCACAAAAGGCTAGAGTAATACCCATAACTGTAATTCCTAGTAACATTATGGATATTAAAACAAAGTTTAATATTTTGCCTCTTTTTTTCTTCTTTTTAGGTTTTTCTATCGCTTTCTTTTTGGCCTTTGTACTAGTTTTAGCCACTCTGTTTTTAATTGTAATAAGTTTTTTTCCCTTTTCTTTATTCATATTTATTCTCCTTTGAAATATATTTCATCAACAGTATTTAAATAGTCTAAAGCTGGTTGATATCCTTCTTTTATTAAGTGAGCATTATTTTTTATATAAGTGTAAGGGATTGATTTTCGATTACTATTATCTATAAATAGTAGAAAATCTTCTCCTTTTAATAAATAATAAAAGTTATTCATTTTTATTATTAAAAAAGCTATTCCTTGATGTCTTATTACACCACGTATTTGATCTATTTGATGGGTATGTACATTGGCAATAGGGAAAGCAGTCTTATTAAGAGTTTCTTTGGCATCGAACTCTATATATTTTCCTTTATATATACCATTGTAATCTAATGTTGATTGTTCTTTAAAATAGGCTTTCTTAATTAGTTTTTTGTGATCACTATAAGATACTTCAGCTACACCTATTGGTGTTGGCTTTTTGTATATTAAAGCAATATCTTTTTTTATATAGTAGTCATTAGTATGATTTAAGAGGTTCTCTAAAGACATACCTCTATTACTATGACTAACAGAAATGTGATTGTAGGATTTCTTTATGTTGTTTGGATATTGCATGTAATCACCTTTATTAATTATACTATATTAAAGATAGAAAATATAGTCTTTATGGTAAAAAAAATATCATTTTTTGTAAAGAAAAATGCTTTTTTAGGCATCGGCTCGATAACTTGACAAATAAGGTTATGGAGCTTTATAATTATGCACATAAGAAGGGTGAATTATATGTACGGAGATAAAATATCTTTAACAATAGAAGATATATTAAATAAAGATTTTAAAATAGATGCTAGAGGTTTTAGACCTCAAGAAGTTGATAAATTTTTAGATCAAATTATCGGAGATTATAATGAATATAATAATATGATAAAGGAATATAGAAAAGAAATAAGTTTATTAAATGATGAGAATATGAGATTAAAAAATGAACTTAGAAGGTTAAAAGATAGTATCTCTGCTGCAGAAAGAGATGGAAATAGTGGTTCTTCTGTTAATAATGTCGATTTATTAAGAAGACTTAGTCAGTTAGAAAAGGTGGTTTTTGGAGATAATAATAAGGATGATAAAAATTAGAACTTAGGCAAATGCGGTATACTTAGGGTATATTGAGGAAAGTCCAAGCTCACACAATCTGTGATGGTTGTAGTGTTCGTGCTAAGGGAAAAAATAACCTTAGGCAGTTTATACTGACGGCTTCGAAATAGTCCTTATGGGATTAAAGTAGATGTAAAAGTGCCAAAGAGACGAGTCTAAGAAGTAATTCTTAGGGTGGAACGTGGTAAACCCCGCGAGTGAGAAACCCAAATTTGGTAGGGGAGTCTTTGCTAGGAATTAGAACGATGCAAAGGACCTAGTGATAGGTAGATAAATATTTGCCGCTCCGAAAGGAGAACAGAACGTGGCTTATTAAGTTTTATTTTTTATTATTAAAGAAAGGAATGTGAATATTTTTGAATGAGATAGGTGAACTTCTGCGGACAACAAGGGAGAACACTGGCGTTAGTTTAGAAGAAGCTAGTTCCGATTTGGGGATTAAAACTCTAGTACTCGAAAATATTGAAAATGGAAATATTGGCTGTTTTAAGGATATTTTTATATTAAAAGATGATTTAACTAATTATGCTAAATACTTAGGGTTAGATTCCAAAACTATTATAGATGATTTTAATGATTATTTATTTGAGTATACTTCAAAAATTCCAATTGATGATATTGAAAAAGCAATAATGGAGCAGAAGAAAGAAGAAAATAAAGAAGTAAAGGAAAAGGTAGTTTCTCCTTATACCAATTCAATTAGAAGAAGAGGAAAACTATGGATAATCCTTTATGTTTTAATAGCTGTTATAATGTTATTTATTGTTATATGGGCTGTTAAACAAATAACAGGAAATACTAGTACAAATAATATGGTTAGTTATATAGAAAGATAGGTGTTGATTATTATGTCTAAAAATGAAGGAAAGAAAAAAGGTATGAATTTACCTAATAAGATTACTTGTGTAAGATTAGTTGTATCTGTTTTGGTTTTGTTATTATTGTGTTTACCATGGGAAGATATGAATGTAAAATTTCTTATTAAATCTTATAGTGTTTATGAAGTACAAAATGTTCAAATGAAATATATTATTGCTGGAGTATTATTCTTAATTGGATCAGTTACTGATTTCTTGGATGGTTATATAGCTAGAAAGTATAATATGGTTACAGATTTTGGAAAAGTAATGGATGCTATTGCTGATAAAGTATTAGTTAATGGAGTATTAATAATTCTTGCTTATGATAAGTTTATTCCACTAGCTGTTCCTGTAATTATTATTACTAGAGATATAATAGTAGATTCTATTAAGATGGCTTCTGGAGCTAAGGGAAAAGTTGTTGCTGCATCTTGGCCAGGAAAGATAAAAACTATTTGTATGATGATTGGTCTTACTTTAGTATTCTTCTATAATATGCCTTTTGCATTTATAGGAGAAGGAATTAGAATAGATTATTTATTTGTATTTGTTGCAACTGTTATGAGTATTATCTCTGGTTGTCAATATTATTTAGTTAATAAAGATTTTATCTTCTCTGAAGTATAAAAAAATATTTTGAAGAAAGATTTATTTATAAATCTTTTTTTTATTGATAATTATTGCACCAAAACAAATGTTTGTTATTTTGTCTTGACAAACGCTAAATAGATATTATAAAATTATCTTGTGATGTACAAGGAGGAAATTATGGTAAAAGATAGTAGTAATGATAAAGTATTAGAACAAGTTTTATTAGATATAGAAAAACAATTTGGTAAAGGATCGATAATGAGGTTGGGTTCAGATAGCCATATGAATATTGAAACTACTTCTTCTGGATCAATAGCATTAGATATTGCACTTGGTGTTGGAGGATATCCTAAAGGAAGAATAGTTGAAATTTATGGCCCTGAATCTTCAGGTAAAACAACTTTTGCTCTTCATGCAATTGCAGAAGTACAAAAGACGGGAGGAAGAGCGGCATTTATTGATGCTGAACATGCACTTGATCCGGTATATGCTAAAAAGTTAGGAGTAGATATCGATAACTTATTGTTATCGCAACCTGATACAGGAGAGCAAGCATTAGAGATATGTGAAGCTCTTATTAGAAGTGAAGCAATTGATTTGATAGTTATAGATTCTGTTGCGGCTTTAGTACCACAAGCAGAAATTGAGGGAGAAATGGGAGATTCTCATGTTGGATTACAAGCTAGACTTATGAGTCAAGCGTTGAGGAAAATTACTGGTATTCTTCAAAAAACAAAAACAACAGCTATATTTATTAATCAATTAAGAGAAAAAGTAGGTATTATATTTGGTAATCCGGAAACTACTCCAGGAGGAAGAGCTTTAAAGTTTTATTCCACTATTAGATTGGAAGTTAGGAAAGCAGAGAGTATAAAGATGGGTGATCAAGTAATCGGTAGTAGAACAAATATTAAAGTTGTAAAAAATAAAGTTGCTCCACCATTTAAAACCGCTCAAGTGGAAATAATGTATGGTACAGGTGTTTCTAAGGAAAGTGATATAATTGATATTGCAGCTGATATTGGATTGTTAGATAAAAGTGGTGCTTGGTATTCATATAATGGAGAGAAGATTGGGCAAGGTAAAGAAAATGTTAAGAATTATTTGAGAGAACATACTGATGTTAGAGATGATTTAGAATATAAAGTTAGAGAGCATTATAATATATTAGGAAATATGAAAAAAATAGCTGGGAAAAAGGCTAGTAGTGATGAAAAGGAAAAATAGTAGTTTTCCTTTTCTTTTTTGGGAAAATAAATTATAATATTGAATAGTAAGAGAGGTAAAAGCTATGAGGAAAAAATCTGATTTAGATGATACTAAACCTATTCAAATAATAAATGATGATTTTGAAAATGAAGAAAATGAATCTGCTTTGATGTCTAGAGCAGAAAAATATAAAGATTATGAAGATGAATTATCTACTAATTTGGAAGAGAATGAAGAAGAAATGGTAGATACTGATACTAAGGAATTAAAAGAACTAATAGAAATAAGTGATGAGGAAAAAGAGGCTTTGGAAAACGCTGAAGAAGCTTTAACAGAAAAGAATATTAATGAAGCTGAGAAACTATTAGAAGAGGAAAAGAAAAATAAAGAAGTAGATGAGTCTAATAATAACAAAGAAGGCTTATTAGCTAAATGGAAAAAACTATCTAAGAAGAAAAAAATTATTTTTATTGTTAGTGGAATATTAATAATGATTATTCTTATTATTTTATTAATTATGTTATTTGGTAAAGGTAATAAGAATAACGAGAAGAAAGAGGAAAAGAAGAAAGAAGAAAATATTAATATAGTTGATAATTATTATTATAAGAAGGGTAAATTACATATTTTATCTTCTAAAGACAATGAACTTGGTGTTTATGAATGTAAGGATAAAGATGAGGATAAGTGTTATGTTGCTATAAATACTTATCGTGAATCTTTAGATGTTCCAAGAGTACTTGATTCTGAGGGAAAAGACAAGATTGAAAGAATGCCTGTTTATAACGATGATTATGTGTTTATCTATGATGATGGAAAGACTATTCTATATTCTTTGAGTGCTAAAGAAGAAAAAGGTGAATATTTAGATACTAAGGCATTTGATGGAAATTTCTTAATATTAAAAGATACTAATTCTAAATATGGTTTATATCAATTTAAGGATACTTTAAATATTGTGATATCACCAATGTATAATAAATTATATATGATTGATGGTACCGATGAGCTTGTAGGGGAAAATGGAAAAGGTTATGTGATAATAAATAAAGTTGGTAAGATGTTAAGTAGTAATCTATCAACTACTGGGGAAGTAAAATACTATAACAGGAATTATTTAGTTGTTCGTGAAAATGATAAATATAGTGTTATTGACTCAAAGAATAATACCATACTAGAAAATTATCGCTTTGCTACAGTTAGTGATAAATATATATTTGTTGTTGATGATAAGAATATGTTATATGTTAGAGATAATGAAGGATCTAAGTATAATGAAGTTGGAATTTCTTTAAAGAATAACGATTATGTACCTGGATATATGTATGATGAGAGTGGTAAGTTAAAAAAGACAATGTTATCGTTTAAACCTACTGTTCAAAAGAATACAATTGAAATAATGCCTTATACGAAAAAGTATGAAGAAGATAAGAATGTTTCTATTAATATATTAGAAGGAACTTTAAATAAATCTTTGAAGTATTATAGTTATTTTGATGGTTTGTTGTATTTTTATACAGATGAAACAAAAACTAATGTTGCTGGTAGTTATAAGTGTAGTGTAGTAAATAATGTAACTACTAATAATCCAACGTTATCTAATTGTATGCCAGCTACGGATTCGATTTTTGAAGATAATGATATGATGAGTGTTGGTGAAGAAAATAGACGTAGTGTTGTTCCAATGTTTAATAATAGATTTGTATTTGTACAAGATGGTGCTAAGAATATTATTTTATATGACTTAGTTGAGAATAAAGCTAAGTCTACTTATACACAAGTTAATACTTATACACCTCATAATGATAATAATTTTGTTTTAACTACAGGCGACTTTAATGTTGTTGCTGTTAATAAAAAAGGATTGTTTGGTATTATAAGTGTCGGAGTTAATGGCGTTCAATCAGTTTATCCTTTTGAATATAAACATATTGAGAGGGAAGGAAATCGATTTATAGCTAAGACACAAGGTGATAAATGGATTATACTTGGCGGTAATGGAACAGAGTATAAATATAAGATTAGAGGCTATTCAAAGGATTTAGATTTGGTTAAAATAAAAGGAACTAATTATGATGTTTTGAGTAGCGATGGTACAGTGATAGATTCCAATTTGAAATATGTTCAAATATATGATACTTTCTATGCTGGAGTAGATAAGAATAATAGAGTTATGTTATATACATTTGAGGGATATTCTCTATTAAAAGATTCCGTTGCTTTAGGTTCTTCTACCTATTGTCGTACAGAAAATCCGGCATTTAAGGTAAGTTCTACAACTGATGGTAAAGCAAGAACTTTTGTAATTTCTGTATTTGACGGAACAGAGTATAAAGATGTAGTTGCTAAGGAGAAAACTGCTGAACCGGTTGAAAGTGAAAGCAATAAAGAAAAAGAAGAGCCTTCTGAAAATACTGGGAAACCAGAAGATAAAGAGAAAACAGGGGAGTAATATTAGTTAGTTGGTGATATAAGTGGAAGGAAATGATATTAAAGCTAAGGAGAAGAACAATAAGAGAATAGCTCTAATAGTTATGATTGCTTCTTGTGCCCTTTGTTTTATATTTGGTGTTGTTGGAGGAGTTGCAAAGTTTATTAGTTTTGTTAATGAAACTAGTAGCGTTACTGAAGAAAACATGCGTACTGAAGAAGAAAAAGAGTTTAATGATGGAGTTTTAAATATTAAAAGTGGTGGTAGTGTTGTAGGAACTTATAAGTGTTCACATTCTTCTTGTGGCTATGTATATGGATATACTGATGATGCTTTATATGATTTAAGAGCAGTGGATGTTTCACAAGATTATCAAATTAGGAAGATTATTAATAATAGGTTTGTCTTGTTATTCGATGATGACGCTGAGGATGAAACTCTTCATAGAGATGGTGGAGTTAAGGTTTATGATTTTACTACAAGTAAAGTAGTAAAGGAGTATCAAGCTATTAAAAATTATAATAAAAATGAATTACAAACTTTTATTGCTAAGGATGAAAATGGTAAGTGGGGAGTTATTAGATTTAATGGTGATAAGATTGTAGATATGGTTAGTTTTGATTATGATTATATAGGTATTTTTGTTCCAACTGGAGAGAAAATAGATAGTCAAAACTTTTTCGCAGCTAGAAAAGGTGAGGATTGGGTTATTATAGATGTAAAAAATAATTCTGTTTATTCTAAGGAATTTAATAGCCCTATTGTTGCTTATGATGGAGAAATGTTAATAGTAAAAAAAGATCAAAGCTTTGAAGCATATGATTTTAAGGGTAATTTAGTATTTGAAAATGCTACAGATTATAGTTTTGCAGGGGCTGGTTTGTTAGTTGTTAATGACGTATATAATATTAAAGTTTTTGACTCGTATGCTGTTAGAACTATGTTTGAAAATAGTTATGTAGCTATTAATAGTGTTTCTTCAAATGAAGAGAATGGAAAAATAATAGTTAAAGTTAATGATGATGAAGTATATGTAAAGAATGATTTGAAGAAGAGTGAAAGAAACTTAGCAGGTGCTGATTATTCAATGATAATTAATAAATAA
>OCTX012274372.1_pt1 | contig 13665 bp, 8 predicted proteins | sample 1539691 | NCBI WGS metagenome assembly OCTX01 (sample SAMN02144231, study PRJEB22623) | gut metagenome | biome: sheep rumen | host: Ovis aries | place: New Zealand | reverse complement strand
TTTAGCTGTTACAGACTGGCTCCGAGTTTTCCGACGGAAATTGGTTCGTTGCTCCCGACAAAAAATGGCTGAGAACTCCCGACGCTAACATCACCGATGCTTTTCGATCTTTCTGCACATTTCTCACCTCTTTTTTTCATTATAGCATATGCCGTCATTCTTGGCGAGGGATATTTGCGGTGGCGTTCACTATTGAAACAAGAAAAAGACAGCCTGTCGTCAGACAGACTGTCAGAGATGATCTTTGGTTATCTGCCTGTTTCCAGCAGCTGCATGATCTGCAGGGCGTTGGCCGCAGCGCCTTTCCGGATCTGGTCGCCGCAGCACCAGAGACTGAGGCCGTTAGGGTGCGTCAAATCCTCGCGCAGACGGCCGATCCAGACAAGATCCTGCCCGCCGGTATCCAGGGGCGTCGGATAGCTTCTGCCGTCGATGTCCGCCATACGGCAGCCTGGAAAGCTCGCAATCGCCGCGCGAGCGTCCGCCACTTTGACAGGCTGCTCCGTCCAGAGGTTAACGGATATGGAATGAGAGCGCATGACGGGTACACGTACGCAGGTGCAGCTGACGCGCAGATCGGGTCTGTGGAGAATCCGTCTGCCTTCGTTCTGCATCTTCATTTCTTCATCCGTGTAGCCTTTCGTTTGTTCGGCGCCGATCCAGGGGATGACGTTCATGGCAATCGGAACCGGGAAGATTTCCGGCTTTGCCTCCTGCCCCTGAATATAGGCGGCGAGTTCGTCCTCGAGCTCGTGCTGCCCCTGAATGCCCGCGCCGGATACCGCCTGATAGGTGCTGACAACCATGGACTGAATGGGGGACAGGCGGTGGATGCCGGCGACCGCCATCAGCGTGATGATTGTGGAACAGTTGGGGCTTGCGATGATGCCGCGGTGATTAAAGGCGTCCTGCCCGTTAATCTCAGGGACGACAAGCGGAACCTCCGGATCGAGGCGGAAGGCGGCGCTGTTGTCGATATAGACGGCGCCGCTCCGGCGGATCGCCGGGGCAAAACGTCGGGAGATCGGCTGGTCGGAGGCGCCGAGGACATAGTCAAGATCGGTGAAGCTATCATCGTCCGCACATTGAACCGGCAGCCTTTTCCCGCGAAAGCTGATCTTTGTTCCGGCGCTTTTCGGCCCGGAGAGGAGGCGCAGTTCTTCAACGGGAATCTGATATTCCTCCAAAAGGCGGAGCATTTCGCGCCCGACGGCGCCGCTAGCGCCAAGAATGGCGAGTTTGATTTTCTTCATGCCGACTCCTTTCTCAGGCTGCGCATTGCCGCCCGGTATGATCAATGGTGTAATCTCCGTCAAGCAGTAGCTTGGAGATCGGAACAATCGTGTATCCGTCGTTCAGAAGGTTTTCCAGTATGCCGGGCAGGGCCTCCGGCGTATGCTCTGCGGCATTATGAAAGAGAACAATGCTGCCGGGCTTGATGTTCTTGAGCACCCGGCTTTGAATCTCATCGGCAGAGATACCCTTCCAGTCCAGACTGTCGCGTTCCCACATAACTGAAACCGTTGGAAACACTGGCTTTTCTTTTTATGGAATTATATGCCAATAGTTTTTTGTAATTTGACTATATCATATTTCTACCAGCTATTACATTTTGGGGAAAAATAAATGAGAAATTGAAAAACTATAACTTGTTTCGATGATAACAAATAAGGTCTTTCAAGGATATAAATGATTTATTTATAAGCTCAATTTCTTGCTTTGTTCATCTATTTCAATCGCTTGAAGCCTGCAAAAAGATTATGACTGTGAAAAAATAATGCTCAATTGCGTATTCCTTTTGTCCAAGTGAGGAGAGCGAAGACCTGTATACTCAATTCTGCTCCCATCAATACTATACCTAGCTCTTTATTATATCTTAGAATTCCTGTATAATATAAACTGAAACATTGTGAGGTGAGAAAATGAAGAAAACAAACAAAAGGTCTCGTTCCTATTCGTCTATGTATTCGGCAACGGACTCTCTTGGCAAGGGGGGAAATGCTAAAGTATATAAGGCAGTACGAAAAAGTGATGGCAAAAACTTCGCCTTGAAGATTCTTTCTTCCCCTCAGCCTGAAAAGAAACAACGCTTTAGAGATGAAATACATGTTCTAAAAAAACTTGGAACATCTATTCCTGGGGTATTGCCAATTGTTGACTGGTCAAAGAAAGCCGATTGGTATGTTATGCCTATAGCAAAGCCAGTACAAGAATACATTAATGAGAAATCTTCAAATATCGAAGAAATTATTTCAGGATTCGTTCAGTTATCGGAAACACTTGAACAACTGCATTCCAGGGGGATTGTTCACCGTGATATTAAACCAGCTAATGTATATTATTATAACGGTAGATTTAGTTTGGGAGATTTTGGACTTGTTGATTATCCGGAAAAGGATACTGAATTGACTCGGACTGACAAGGGCTTGGGTGCTATTTTTACTATTGCGCCAGAAATGAAAAGAAATCCGAAAAACGCTGATGGGAAGAAAGCGGATGTCTATTCATTAGCAAAAACAATGTGGATTCTTCTTACTGGAGAAAACCGAGGATTTGATGGTCCATATGATTTTACCGATACTTCAGTTGGCTTACGATTTCGCGCAAAGTTTGAAGGCGAATACTTGGTTGAATTAGATGAGCTCTTGACTGCGGCATGTCGCAATGAACCTCACAGGAGGCCCGACATTAAAGAGTTTAAGGAAAAGCTTCAACAATGGCTTTTAATTAAGCATGACTACGAACAAGCTCAGGAGAATGAATGGCATTTTTTGAATACATATCTCTTTGGCTCTTATGCACCATCATCCTCGGTGTGGACGGACTGTAATACGATCTCAAATGTGTTAAATGTCTTGGGCGCACTGTCTGCCTATAATCATATGTTTTTTCCTCAAGGGGGAGGTTTAGATTTCCAGTCGTCAAAACTTGCGGCAGAGAATGATTGCATATATATTTATGATGATTGTGGCGGCTGCTCGTTGGTTAAGCCTAAGCGCCTGTATTTTGAGAGGTTCAAAACTGATTATAAATGGAGTTATTTTTTGTTAGAGCTTGATGTATTAAACTCAATTACCGGTACAGTTGATGGGTTTAGCGAATTCCTTGTCGAAGATTATCCTGGACATTATGTTTCTGCGAATGCTGCACAATACGGCGTGTATGACTATGAGAGCGGGAAGAAGCTTCCGGAGGGATATCGCATTTTGCACCGCTATACTGGGGGAAAACTCCTAATAGTTTTAAAATGCTCTCCATATAACAGCATAGAACGGACTTACGATGGACGTCATGCTATGTGTACAGCGAGTGATTTTAAGGAATACATGTGCACCCTTCTGGAAAAATACGATTTTGCTAAAAGAATTGGACTTGACCCTGAGCAATTTATAAACTCTTCTGTTTATTCGGCAAATCCGTTTATCTCTTGTCAAAGTGCTGATAATTCTTTTGAGGAAATATCTCCATCACCTGAATCGTTCATCGAAAAAAACTACACAACATGGAATTTTAGTAGTGTTCTTGAGACATCCTCCTCTGGCTCTATTGTGTTCTATTTCAGTTTTTTGCCTTCACAAAACGCACATTTGGACTATCTATTTTCTGAAACCCTTTTAGTAGTTGGAAAGGATGGATGTATTCATGAGTATAAACAACCTATCAATTTGGATAACATCTATTATGTAAGTAATAGAGAACAAGCAGTCAGGATACACGCTAAGATTAACGAAGAAATCGCAAAAAAGTGTGTTGTTTCTGGATTCCATGAGCCGCTAAGCGGGAATTTACATATCGAATTAAAAGCACTTGTAGCCCCAACTCATCTGTTTTCTAAGCAGGAAATTAAAGAAGCAATGGCCCAAGCTGATGATCGTACTACAAACATACTTGTTATTGATGAAAATGGTTTTGTTAACATCGTTCAAGATGCGCATCTCGCTTTTTTGTACCCTGTACGAAATGAACTGTGGGATGCTGGTAATAACTATGTCGGAAAGTACTCTTCCTTATCAACATTAGATGACGATTATTTAGGGTGTCTACAAAAGTGGTTGTCTTTTCTAAAATCCGGAAAACGGCAGTATATTGACTATGTAGACAAAAGTAATTCTAATGTCGAAGAACTAATAAAAGAGATTCGAACAATATATAGCTGTTTAGAAAAGTAGAAAACTGGCGGCAAGCGAAATACCTAGTATGTTGTCTAAGCATCCAAAGCTGGATGAATATATACGCTTCGGAGTAGAGCAACGGAGTTATTTTGCGTTGTTAGCAAAGCGGGAGTATTTTTGCTCCCGCTTGTTATTATATTGTCCCCCTTCTTAGTGAGGAATACATGTTCCTTCTTTTCAAATTAAAACGATTATGGTACCATTCTGTCAAAAGAAAAACTCAAACATACTAATGGGTGAACGAAAATGAAAACTGTATTTGTATATGATGAGTTTAAGAAGCAGTACAGAAAGCTTGACCCTTGCAATTACGACGATGATCTAACTGTTGGTGCGGTCATATTTGAAAGGACGGCCCTTCAGATAATAATGCAATCATTTGTTGTATGCGGTTATATGATTTTTAGTAAAATGGACAAACGCTCCTATCCAATTGATATTCATCCAGACAAGATCGTTTTACTGGAAGGCACGTATAATTGCCTTTCGGAAGAACTCAAAAAAGAACTCGTACGCTTTAACACAACGAATCATACGGGATCTCCATGGTCTCGATTATTTGTTGAATGGATCCTTTTGGGTAGTTGGGATTGCTTTACCCAAAATGGTCCTTTTATTGAGATGTGCTTGCATTTCATCGAAGAAGAGGGTGTCATTAACAATATGATTGAAGAAGAGATTTCTATCATTGAACCCCATTCTTATGATGAATTGTGCGAAATGGTTAATAATGCGATTCAATTATCTGGAGCCGATTTTTATACCCCGGACTATTTCGAATCATACAAATATCTTATTGATGCCCTGCTCCACCATTATCATATCAATTTTTCTTTGTCTGATATAACGGATTATATGTACCAGATTTGTAACATCATTAATATGCAATGGGAGGAGCGCCATGGCTGAGCATAGAAGCGGGATTGGAACACCTTACTGGTATGAATGGGAAATTGGTTTAACTAAATGTCTTGAGATGTTGACCGATTTGACAATAAGCTCAGTGGTTCTTCAATCGGTCGATTTCAAATCTCTTGACGATGTTGTCGTAAACAGGGCAGATGGTTCATCATGTAACATCCAAGTTAAGCATACTGACGTGGATGAGTATTTTACATATAGCACTTTGTCCTCGGGGGAAAACCCCATGCTAAAGTCCTGGGCTGAGGATTGGAACGACAATAAAGACTGCTTTCAAATATCTGAAATACACATCGTTACCAACAAAAAATGGGGGCCAAATAAAGCCAATGGCTGCTGTTCGTTTTCTCATTTCATTGAAGAGGTTTTTCCTATATGGAAGCAGGATTATTCTTATTCCGGGAAAAATAAAGAAGAAAAAAATGCTATAAACTGGTTTAAGGGACAAGTAGGCTTTTTAAAAGATGAAGCTCCTTCGTTTGTTTGCTTGCTTTCTTTTGAACATGAGGGAAATCTTCGGGACGTTGAGAGAAAAATTGAGCAAAAGATTGCTGCAATACTTGGTACAGAGAATGAAATTGCAATTGATCTAGCCAAAAATGCATTATTTGCTGAGCTTAGTAATTGGTCAACATCCAATCGTGCCAGACAAGAAATAGTAAGAGAAGACGTATATAAAGTCCTTTGCCGCGATTCAAAAGAACTGCCCAGATATGAGTTGTTTCCCGAAAAGCCAGTCTTTCCTTCCAGAATGCGATTTGCGGATCGGTTTGCCAAACTAATTAGAACAACTGAGAAAAGAATAGTTTTTTTGGAAGGAATGCCGGGATCGGGTAAAACAAGTTTTGTCAGCTATTTTTCTCAGATGGAGAATTCGCCAGTAGATTTCCGTTTCTATACTTATCTGCCAGTGAACAAAGATTATCCTTCTTATAGTGACGATGAAGGATTCTACAGTGGGGATTTACTTTGGCGAAGCATTTTGTCTCAGATTAAAACAGCTTTTGAGAAAATGGGAAAGCTGAGTGAGCTGAATTTTCCGTTAATATATAGCTTTCTCACCGTTTCCGAAATGCGCGAAACAGCTTTGAAATTCTTGCCAATTTATGCTGACCTAATTGGCCGCCCGTGCTATTTATTTATTGACGGGTTAGATCATGCTGCTCGCGCAAAAAGTGGAAAGGATACATTCCTCTCTCAATTGCCTCGGCCAGAGGAAATAGGAAATTCAGTGAAAATTGTATTGGTAAGCCAACCAATCAATGACCGATTTCCGACATGGCTTTCTCACAATTCTCAAGTTGAATATATTGCCCTCCCTAATTTAGAGCAGGATGACATTGTCATGCTGTTCCAAGATGGTTTACCTTGTTTACCAGGTACTGATATGGACTCATTATCACAGAGCATTATTGAGGTTGTGGGAAACAATGCACTAAATGTCCTGTTCGCGATACAAGAGGTAAAGGCTAAAGGCGCAAATAGTTCTTTTGATGAAATAATTGAGCAACTAAAGCAGAAAAAACTGAATGGACAAATTAGTCGCTACTATGAATGGATTGCTAGTTCTCTTCCCGACGACGCTCTATTGCAGAAAATCGAGTTTGTTTTTGCGTTCTCATCGCAGAAAATCACATTGGAGCAAATCGCTCTTTTATGTAATAAGTCCATTGATGAAGTAGGCTTTGCTGTTGCAAAGCTGTATCCTCTTGTTATGGATGATCATGGATATTATTATGCATTTCATAATGATGTTCGTCAATTTTTTAAGTCAACTGTTGTCGTAGCAAGAAATTATTCTCCGTTAGCTTTGACAATCCGGGATAGAATTATGAACGAGGAAGGATTGGGAAAATTTGCTTATGACGTCGCGTTCAGCTCCCTCTTCGAAATGGAAAATTCGAACTATCTTCTCGAGTTTTTCTCACCAGCGTACATTATAAACTCGGTAGAGTATAGTATCTCAGTCAATAGGCTGTTGTCTCAGTTTGAAAGTGTTGCTAATACTGTAGCAACAAAAAATGATTTAGATTCTATGCACAGCTTGAGCCTTGTCGCAACAGCGCTGCAACAGTTTCTTAGCTGTATCCACTACTATGAAAAAGAGAAAGAGTATTTTGAAAATACTATTGTCACAAAAAAGACCAAAGCGGAGAAATATGTATTAGATCCGCAAAGAGACATCACTACTATTGTGCATGATGTGTACTCTCTCATACTTAACGGGCAGACTTGGCGAGCAGAGAAGCTCTTTGAAGAATACCTGTCTTCCTGCAAGCTGAACGATTACTTGGCTATTCCGCACCAAAAGACTGACCACAATGAATTAGGCATATATGGACAATGCGGCTTTATTTGTCGACATTTCAGCCCGGCAATTATGGCAGAGCTTGATTCAGACAAAAAAGCTTATCTGGATTTTGTTGACGGATGGCTTAAGGCAAGTATAGCATTTACCCGGCCAGAGGAAATTGAGATATCGTTATCTTTTAGAAGCTATTATGCACAGTCGATGCTTCTGTATATTGAAGGTGTTTGCAAAAATGAGGATGTGTCTAGAGAAACACTTATTTCAATTAGCAATCTGATGGTTGGGCATAATGTGCATATAGCTATTCTTGTAGAATTGTGCGCCAAAAATATTATTTCTGACTGTGCTTCTGAAGAACTGATTGAGGAGGTAGTGCATCGTTTTTCGGAAATAGAATCAGATGATACAGAGAAAGTTTTCATTTATCCTTCTAAAAAAATACCTTGTTATATTAAAGCCATATTCTGTGTATATCAGAGAATAACTGATGAACAAGAGATTTGGCAGAACTATGAGTCGATTTTGCGTCAAAACCACATTGATAAGGAGACTGATCGTGGGTATCCACCAGCAATTAAGCAATTAAATTGCGCGAAAAATGGTTTCAGGGCTTTTTATAGTAATTCTTGCAATATCGAGGAACTGACCGAAACCATTTATTCATTAGAGTACATTAGCAATAGATTCGGAACTGGATCTTGCCATGACTGCGAAGCGTACTCAGTAAGACGATTTCTAATAAAACTTATCCGAAAGGCCATAGAAAAAGAAGGAAATCTAGACAAAGTCTCAAAACTCTGTGGTAATTTATTGTTCCTTTATCTCGGTGATCGACCGCGTTATGATGCTGAGCTTGCACCGCTTTTCTACATGGCGAATGAAAAAGAAAAGTATCTTAGGATTGCACAGTGTTGGGCTGGACCTAATGGATTGATATGGAAAAATGAGTATGACGAGGTCGAATACTATTGTGAAAGCGTTGTAAGAATCCTGAGCATGTTTAATGAACTAGAGTTCAAGCGAGAAGTCGAACAGAGAGAAAAGTATCGAATAATAAGTTATTCAGGTCACAAGGATTATTCGCTTAATGACCTATTAGAATGGTATAAAGCTCTCCCGCTTTGTCCTGAGAAACTGATGAAATGGGGGGTGCAGTTGCTGTCGATTTCTGACAGTGCACATGAAATTGGAGACAATCGCATGATTGACCCCATTGATAAAGAAGTATTTCGAACCTCTGTAGATTTAGGTCCACAATTCGTTGACGCATTGTTTGAATTGAAAAACACTCCAGAGGATTTTTTCGATTGGAGGGAAAGCCTATTAAACGTTTATTATGAGAAGCTGCCGGATTTACATATTGATGACGATGAATTATTCAGCCTCTATCAGATTGTTAATGCTTGGATCAATGTTGAAATCGAAGGAACAAAGCGAAATGGTTACAATAGAGTAGGTTTTCTCCAGAATTACAATAGCAAAATACTTGAATTAGTAGCTGATTCAACTATACGGGGAATGATTGAAGATAGAGGGTATTGTATTGTAGAAGACGAAGGGGGTTATTTACCATCAGAGCATACAAACAAATTGGAGTGGCTTCTTGATGTGCTCAAGAAAGAAGGCTACTCTAGGCAAACTCAAGAACAAATTCAAGACGCGCTTAAGGCCGGTTCATTCGGTCAAGTAGACTTCTTGCTTTCTGCTGGAGAAGTAATTGACCAAAAGCATATACCGGTTTTTGTACATAATTGTCTCATCGGATTTATTCTTGCTGAAAACAAATACAGCATGCACGAGAATGGATTAGATAAACTCATAGAAAAATACTCGATATATTTCTCTGAACCTGACTGGAAGCAGGTATTCGCAAGCGTTCTCTCGAAAGCAACAACAAGCAGTGAAATGTTTTACTGCGTTAGCTACGATCTCGAAGTACTCGATTTGAACTACAGCAAGTCTATAAAAATGGACGACTTTGAAGCCCTCCTTTCTGACAAAATGGATCTGCATTGGTCTCTTGTTACTGCATGCGGACGAATCAACCCCAATTTATATACGATTTCTCTTGACCCTAATGTGACTAGCATACGGAGCTTTACAAAAAAACATATCGGTAAATAATCGGTGTGAGCAAATGAGAGGAGATCCAGGAAACAATTTGATAACGACGGCATTTCTTGCGTTCGTGCAGGGAATGCCGTCGTTTATGTTCAATCGCTGGATTTGGCGGTCGGATGTTGATAGGATTCAGCCGAAGGGAGAAGATGGGGTCCTTGTATCTTTCGGGATCCGCTTTTCTGCACAGATTTTTTGCAGTTTGGCAAAAGAGATTGCGCGGCACGGGGAAAACGCTATACTCGTGCTGGGAGATTTTTTAGGTTTTCTCAATTATCCTGCAACCAAGCGACACAAACTGGCGTGTATATGAATGAGAGCGCTTAGACAGAAGGAGGTGCCCTATGGACGATACAGCGATCGTGGATCTGTACTGGCAGCGTTCCGACGAGGCCATATCGGAAACAGACAAAAAGTATGGGAGGTATTGCTACACCATTGCCTATCACATCTGTAACGACAACGAGGACGCGGAGGAGTGCGTGAACGATACCTGGCTTCGCGCCTGGAACGCCATGCCCACGGACAGACCCAAGGTATTGGCGACCTTTCTGGGCCGTATTACACGGAATCTGGCCATCAGCCTCTTCCGCACAAAAAACCGGGTGAAGCGGGGCGGGGGAGAAATGCGGCTTGCGCTGGAGGAGCTGGACGACTGCATCCCGTCGGATCTGGACATGGAGCGCAGCTATGAGATCCGGGAGTTCCAGCAAGCCGTCGGCGCCTTTGTCGCCGGCCTGTCGGAGACTGAGCAGAAGGTCTTCGTCGCGCGCTATTGGTATTTGACGCCGGTGAAGGAGATCGCCAAGCGGCTCTCCTTCAGCGAGAGCAAGACAAAGAGCATCCTGTTTCGGCTACGAAATCAACTGCGGGAGTATCTGAAGGAGAAAGGATTATGGTAGACGCGTATTTCCTTCTGGAAGCCATGGACGGCATTCACGAGGAGCAGCTGATGCGGACCAAGGACTTCCTCAACCTCTCTGATTATACACATCAGACGCGCCGGAGTCCCCGTAAGGTTTGGGTCACCGTATTGATTGCGGCCATTTTGACGGCGCTTCTCTCCGCATGTGGGTATATGATCTATAAGTATTATCTTAATCCATACCACCCCGAAGAAGAACTGCACTATACCGGACTGACGCTCGGTGACATGAAGCCCTATGAGCAGAACTTCACCCACACCTCGCTGGTGATTAATTGCAATACCGACCCAGAGGCAACGGATATTGTCATGCGATTTGGCTGGTTGCCAGAGGGCGCGCCGGAACCAAGGGCAGATTATTCTTTCTTGGATACCATGAGTTTTTATCAGGATCATACTCTATATAACGGTTGGGTTCAGCGGCCGTTGGCGCAAATCCTTGAGGATGCAGGTATGACCGAAGAGGAAGCCGCAACCTGGTACTGCGGTTATCATTGGGATGCGCCAGAAGGCGTAAAGCTGGATATTAGAATCTTTGATGGGGCCGATCTCTACCGCAAGGATCTGCTTCTAGGCGCATATCAAGACATGGACGCTTCGGTCGTAAATCACGATGTACGCGATGGCTTTGAGCTTCTGGAAGTCCAGGTAGACTATCGGGCATTCTGTGATCGACTTGATGAAAAGAACGGCGGCCAAACTCCAGCCGGGTATCTAATTTCGAACTATCTGTTTTTATATGAACCTGAGCAGCAGTACCTAATCTTTGTCGCGGGCAGTGACAGCGCATTTCCCTTTGAAACGCTTGAAAAAATAGCTTTTCATGTGGAAACAAGAGAAACAGAGCTATTGTCCTATCCAAACTATGAGGATATTGGATTCCTCTTCTTGGAGCTGGGCACCGGCTGATTAAAAGAAAGGGCACAAATGAATAAACGAGTTATCTCACTGATGTTGGCATTGATGCTAGTTTGTAACCTGTGCGCTTGCGGAACTAGCAACGATACAGGAGATTTGGAAGCGGAGGTGTTAAGTAGCGAAACAGTTCCAGGATATCAGGCTATGGAGCTTGACTTTCCAGACTGGTTTCGTGAGGGACAGTCTATGGGCTGGGACACTTATGGAGACAGTCTTTGGATGACCGGAGAAACGGCGGACGGTGATCCTGTCCTTGTAAGCTACGACACCTTAAGTGGTCAGTGGCAATGCTATAATTTGGATACCGCTGACGCCAGAAACCCCTGGTGCGGAAACCTTACTGTAACAGAGGATGCCTTTTGGATCCTGATTAACGAGCAAACGAGTTGGGAAGATGCAAGCAACGGAAAGTTTCTGGAAAACCTTGGACATTATATTCTGTGGGGTAGCCGAGAGGACGGAGAAATGCATTGCACACGCATTCCCTTTGAAGGCAGCAGCAACAACGAGACAAGTAGCATGAGCCTTCTCGGGCTTGATAGAGAGAAAGCTCTCTTGACTACACCTGAAACCTGCTATCTCATTGACCCTAAGCTAAGTGTTTTAGATCAGCCAATTATTTCCGATCTGGGCGGCCTTCCTCATTTCCGGGTAAATGATCAATTATACCTACTGACCGAGGAAGGCGCTGCACCGCTAGACTTGGAAACATTTCAGCTCGGACAAGCCTTTGAGTTGAACGCAAGCCATGTTTATTCCAGCAACGACGGGCATTTCCTTTATGACAAGCAAAACAGACTCATTGAAGTAAATCCGGCAATAGGCAATGAGACGGAGCGTTTTGATTGGATGGATGTTGCTCTGAGCTACAGCAGTATGGGCAGTCCCTTTGGGCTTGAGAACTCAAAGGGCGAACTCTTTTACATCACATCGAATGGTCTTGTCAAAGTTTCACCCGCTATGGTTCCGGTCAAAAAAGTTTTGACTCTTGCCTGCTTTGGAGATACCGGAGCGGAGAGTTACGAGTATTTTCAACAAGCCGGTGCGTCTCCCTATTCCATGAGCTTAAAGCTTCGGGATTCGATCATTCGTTTTAACAACAGCGACCCAGAATACCGCATTGAAATCAAGCCCCTACTGTACAACAACGAAAGTGAGCGCGATCGTCTGCTGATTGAGCTTGCCACCTCCGAGGATATCGACATTTTGGACACAAGTTTTTTGCCTGACGGCGCGCTGGACGCTGGTCTCCTTGCAGACATGCTACCCATGATCGATGCTGACGAAACCATCAGCCGTGAGGACTTTATTCCCTCGCTGCTTCAGGCCATGATGAAGCATGGCGGACTCTATGAATACACCGACAAATTTACGCTGGTGACGCTGCTGGCACGTCCTGAGCTGTTCCCCGGACGAGAAAGCTGGACCGTCAATCAAATCGAAGAATTAATTGCTCAGCACCCTGAATATGCTCCGCTTTGGCAAAGCATGAACAGAGAAATGATTGTGACTGTTGTAAGCTGGGCAGCAACGGCAGAGTTTATTGATTGGGAAAACGCATGCTGCTCTTTTGACAGCCGTGCATTTCAGGATTGGCTTCGTCTGCTCAAAGAACTTCTGGATGATAAAAGTCCGCAAGATGAAGAAAAACTCATGGCTTTTTGCTATGATTTTGCCTCGGATGCCGGTTTCAGCTCCCGCTACCCATTTCAAAGTGATTATGCTGTCGCTGGTTTTCCGAGCACGGAAGGAACGGGGAGCTATTTGCTGAAGTTAGGAAGCAGTGCGGGAGAGAGCCGGAGCACCGTCGGACAGAATACCCGAATCGGTATTATGGCTTCCAGCAAGCATCAAGAGGGCGCATGGCGCTTTGTCCGAACACTAATGATGAGCGAAAGCGAGGAAGATCAATCGATCTCCTTTGGCATTCCTGTGTCCCGGGAACGGTTTGAACGGGTTATCGACTCATCGCTTTCCAATAATGGAGAATTCCAGGGACTTGCCATGTTTAATGCTGACGATGCTCAACGCTTGCGTGAACAGGTCTACGGTACCACAAAGCTAATCCATACAGACGAGCAGATTCTGCTGGTGATGCAGTCCGAAATCAACGCTTTTCTTGATGGACAGAAGTCTGCCGAGGAAGCCGCAAAACAGATTCAAAGTCGTCTGAGGCTTTATTTGGCAGAACAATACAGTTGACCAATGTCCAAGCGGGAGCGACGAATCGCTCCCGCTTGTTGCATCTTTACATCATTTGTTTTCCCACAAAACCAGATCACCCAGGACGATCTGCTGTA
>OCTX012288750.1_pt1 | contig 13671 bp, 14 predicted proteins | sample 1539691 | NCBI WGS metagenome assembly OCTX01 (sample SAMN02144231, study PRJEB22623) | gut metagenome | biome: sheep rumen | host: Ovis aries | place: New Zealand | reverse complement strand
GTCATCGATAAGGATGAAGTCAAGGGCTTCCTCTGCGGCTACCGTTTCTCGGTAAAGTGAGGGACGCTACTTCGTGAACTCCCGAAAGCTATATCATCGCGGATTAAAAGACGGGTTCCCGATCTGCCTCGGGTACCTGTCTGTTTCATTTGCCTTCGGAATCTTTGCCGTAGGTGCAGGCCTTTCTATATGGCAGACGATCCTGGTCTCTGTGGCAAACGTGACATCTGCCGGACAGCTGGCCGGTGTGCCGATCATCGTGGGAGGTCTTCCGCTTCTGGAGATGGTACTGACGCAGTTTGTTATCAATCTCCGTTATTCACTGATGTCTGTCTCTTTGTCCCAGAAGATGAGTCCGCGTGTGAAGCTTCTGCATCGCATAGCGATCGCTTTTGGTGTAACGGATGAGATCTTCGCCGTCGCAATAAGCCAGAAAGAAGATCTGGAAACACCTTATATGATGGGCCTTATCACTTCGCCTTTCTGGGGCTGGACGATCGGAACTGCCCTGGGCGCACTGGCAGGTGATATCCTTCCGGAAATTGCAGTGTCGGCACTCGGCATCGCTCTTTATGCGATGTTCATAGCGATCATTATCCCGCCTGCCAAAAAGAATCATCCCGTGGCGCTGTGCTGCCTTCTGGCGATGGCAATGTCCGCTGCATTTTATTACATTCCGGTCCTCTCGGATGTGTCCTCGGGGATAGCGATCATCATCTGCGCGGTCGTTTCCGGAGTGCTTTTTGCGTGGATCGCGCCGATTCCGGATGATGAGAAAAAAGATCCCTCTGATAAAGGTGCGGAGGATACAGGGAAGGCGGTGAGCGCATGATCCGTACAGATGTGTTTTTCCTGTATCTGCTGGTTATGGCAGGCGTGACGTATCTGATCCGTATGCTGCCGCTGGTGCTCTGCAGAAAGAAGATCGAGAACCGGTTCATCCGTTCTTTCCTTTATTATGTTCCATATGCGGTACTGTCTGCGATGACGATCCCTGCGATCTTTTACTCGACGGCGCATCTTCTGTCCGCAATACTGGGACTTGCCTGTGCAGTCATACTGTCGCTGTTTGAGAAGAAACTCCTTACAGTTGCCATCGGTGCATGTGGAACTGTCTTTATCGTAGAATATATAATGAAGTTTATCGGATAAGATTTTTATTAGGAGAATATGTTATGGATGCTGAATTTGTAAAAGTGGAAGACAGAGATCTGGAATGGGCGAGAAAGACCTTTGCCAATGACCGTTTTGCGACGGAGGCTGCGGGAGTCATTATCGAAGAAGCAGGGGATAAGGTCTGCCGGTGCAGCATGAACATCACACCGGTCCATCGGAATGCGGCAGGCGGAGTGATGGGTGGTGCCATCTTTACTCTTGCGGATCTTACATTTGCAGTCGCTGCGAATTTCGGAGGACGGATGACAGTTTCGATCTCCAGTAATATCTCGTTTATCGGTCCTGCAAAGGGCGAAAAGCTCTTAAGCACGGCAACATGTGTAAAATCGGGAAGAAGTACCTGCTTTTACGAGGTGGATATCGTCGATGATCTTGGCAATAAAGTGGCCGTCGTGACGTTTACGGGCTTCGTAAAGGACCAGAGTTTCTGATGCGGAATGCTTGAATATCAGTGTTTTCCGAGCATCCGCAAAAAAACTTCTTCTTATTTTCAGAATTGTTGTTGACAAGCAACCGAGGTTTCGGTATACTCTTTCTTGCGCTTGAAAAAGCGCTCTGGAAACGGAAAGATGGAAGATTAGCTCAGCTGGGAGAGCACCTGCCTTACAAGCAGGGGGTCACAGGTTCGAGCCCTGTATCTTCCACCAATATGGCGCAGTAGTTCAGCTTGGTTAGAATGCCAGCCTGTCACGCTGGAGGTCGAGGGTTCGAGCCCCTTCTGCGTCGCCAAGATGATCGGTCCATATCGGACCGATTATCATTTGCCCAGATAGCTCAGTCGGTAGAGCAGGGGACTGAAAATCCCCGTGTCGTTGGTTCGATTCCGACTCTGGGCACCAAGAGAGATCGTCATACCGGCGGTCTCTTTTCTTTTTATCTTGCGGTTTTGCAGGAAATAGAGTTACAAATCTTCTGAAAACTGACTTTCCTATATTTTTTTAATATGTTATATTTTGATACGCACGTATATATGTGCAGGAGGTAGGAAAATGAATCACCCGTTTTCGAAGGAAACCGAAAGTGTTATCAAAGAACTTCAGACCGACATAAAGACCGGCCTTACCAAAACAGAAGCTGACAAAAGACTTGCCAAGTATGGTCCCAACTCTTTAGGAGAAGAAAAGAAAGTCCCGCTGTGGAAAAGATTCTTAGGCCAGTTCGCGGATGCGATGGTCCTGATCCTTATCGGAGCTGCAGTATTGTCTGCGATCATGGCGATCAAGGAAGGCGGCTTTTCCGGCTGGATCGATGTAATCGTTATTCTTGCGATCGTTATCATCAATGCGATCCTCGGTGTGTATCAGGAAGGTAAGGCCGATGAAGCGATCGCTGCTCTTAAGAAGATGAGCTCCCCGCAGGCGAAGGTCATCCGTGACAACATGCAGCAGATGATCGATTCTGACAAGCTGGTACCGGGTGATATCGTTGTTCTTGATGCAGGTGACCTGGTAGCTGCAGATATCCGTCTGACGGAAGCAAGCTCCATGAAAGTGGAAGAAGCTTCGCTTACAGGTGAATCTGTTCCGGTAGATAAAGATGCGACAGTCGTTCTCGAAGAAGACTGCGGTATCGGTGATAGAAAGAATATGCTGTACATGGGTACGGCGGTGACATACGGACGCGGACGCGGTATCGTTGTGGAAACGGGTGCGAATACGGAACTGGGTAAGATCGCCAGCCGCCTTTCTTCTATTGATAATGAAGAAACACCTCTTCAGAAGAATCTTACCAAGCTCGGAAAGATCCTCGGTATCGTCTGTGTCGCGATCTGCCTGATCGTCTTTGCGGTCGATGTATTTGCTCAGGGTGAACCTTGGGAAGAGGCTCTTATGACAGCTGTCAGCCTTGCGGTTGCAGCTATTCCGGAAGGCCTTGCCGCTGTTGTAACTATCGTTCTGGCACTCGGTATGACAAAGATGGCCAGCAAGAATGCGATCGTCCGCCGTCTCCTGGCTGTAGAGACACTGGGATGCGTAGATGTTATCTGCACAGATAAAACCGGTACTCTTACTCAGAATGAAATGACAGTCCGTAAGGTCTTTGATGGTGAGAAATCCTTCGATGTTACCGGTATCGGCTATGCACCGGAAGGCCAGATCCAGGATGAGAATGAAACAAAAATCACTCCGGATGCGAAACTCGTAAGACTTCTCCAGGCCTGCGTACTCTGTAGTGATGCAGTTACACCGAAGGGTGAAGATGGAAGATATTCCTGCATCGGTGACCCGACGGAAGCAGCGCTCGTTGCCCTCGGCGCGAAGTCCGGTCTTCCTAAGGAGGAAACAAATAAGCTGTACCCGCGTATCGCGGAACTTCCTTTTGACTCGGACAGAAAGATGATGACAACATATCATCCGAATATCATTCCGGGTTCGATCGTATCTTTTACTAAGGGTGCTCCGGATATCGTTCTTGACCGCTGTACCGAGTACTTCGACGGACAGAAGAATGTTCCGATGACAGATGAGATCAGAAAACGTATCGCTGAGACGAACCATGGTTATGCTACAAAAGCACTTCGCGTACTTGCTTTCGCGTACCGTTCTTTTGAAGGAAAGACGGAGATCGATGCGGATTTTGCGCATGAAGCTGATATGTGCTTCATCGGTCTTGTCGGTATGATCGATCCTGCAAGAACAGAAGTTAAAGACGCGATGGCGATCTGCCGTGAAGCAGGTATCCGTGCTGTCATGATCACCGGTGACTATAAGGACACAGCGGTTGCGATCGCAAATGACCTGGGCATGATGGATGAGAACTCCGGAAGCCTGTCCGGTGCTGAACTCGATAAGGTCTCGGATGAGGACTTCCAGACAATCTGCGAGACAACGAATGTATATGCACGTGTTTCTCCGGATCATAAAGTCCGTATCGTAACCGCACTTAAGAAGAATGACCATATTGCTTCCATGACCGGTGACGGTGTAAACGACGCTATGGCTCTGAAGTCTGCTGATATCGGTGTTGCTATGGGTATTACCGGTACCGATGTTGCGAAGAATTCTTCCGACATGATCCTTACGGATGATAACTTCGCTACGATCGTTTCGGCAGTCGAAGAAGGACGTGTTATCTATAGTAATATCAGAAAGTTCGTCGGATTCCTTCTTTCCTGTAATGTTGGTGAGATCCTGATCATCTTCCTGATCTCCCTGATCCCGACATCCCTGATCACAGGTATTGGCACACCGCTTACCGCGATCCAGCTCCTGTGGCTGAATCTTGTAACGGACAGTTTCCCGGCACTTGCTCTCGGAAGAGAGAAGGGTGAGCCGGATATCATGAAACAGCCGCCAAGAAGAAAGTCGGAGTCGATCATCAATAAGTCTATGAAGATCAATATCCTTGTACAGAGCCTGGCGATCTTTGCCGCTGTATTCACTTCCTTTGTACTCGGACTGACCGTCTTCTTCAAAGATGAGCCCGTTCCGATCGAGGGTGCGAGAACAATGGCATTTGCCACATTGATCCTGGCAGAGCTCTTCCGGGCATACGGTGCCCGTTCCGAGAGAATCTCGGTATTTAAGCTCGGTGTGTTCAGCAACAAATTCATGAACATCTCTGTCGCCGGCTCCATCGCACTTCTTATGGCAGTTATCTATATTCCGGGAGTAAATGGTATCTTCGATAACATCGCACTGAATCCGGTCCTCTGGATCCCGATCGTACTCCTGGCGCTTATCCCGTTTACTGCAAGCGAGATCCATAAGATGATCAAGAACAGAAAATAACTGTTGCGTACTGAAAATACTTGTGTTAATATTTAACGGTTATTAGAATTGAGAACAGTCTTGGAGGCTGATATAATGAATACATTAGCAGTTGTACTTACATGTGTTGATATCGTTGTTTGCATCGCACTGATCATCCTGGTTATGTCCCAGGAAGGAAATGACCAGGGTATGGGTATTGTCGGTGGATCCGGTAATAACTCCTTCTACGAGAAGTCGAAGGGCAGAACTCTGGATGAGAAGCTCAAGAAGATCACGCTGTTTACAGCAATTCTCTTCGCGGTCCTTACCGTAGTGCTTTTCCTGGTGCTGGCAAGAGGTCTTTAATACACATCAAAATCAAAGAACAGGTGAGCTGCTGACCGGTCCGGTAAGCAGCTCATTTTTTTAGAAAGTAAGGTGTAACGATGGGAAGACATAACCGAAGACATATTAAGATCCGTCCGAGCGGAAAAACGGAAAAGTCTAAAATGAAGATCCCGGCAGCCCGTGAGATCACGATCTCGGAGCTCCCGCCGCGTGGACCGCAGGCACTGGAAAACCAGTGTGTAGGTCTTCTGAAAGAAAGCAGGGATGGAGGTGTAGTGATCCCGGATCCGGGCTATCCCACTTCCTCATACGGACATATTATTATCCGGAAAAACCAGTTGAATGGTGCGCCATTCGGCATGAAGGTCGTCTGTGAGATATTGAATCCGTCAGCCAAACGAGCAGAATACGAAGGCCGTATCGTCGAGGTGCTCGGAGATCCGGGAAATAATGATGTGGAGATGTTAGCCATCCTTCGCCAGTATGGCCTTTCTCCGGTATTCCCGGCATCTGTCATAGATGAGGCATCACGTCTTCCGCTTTCTCCATCGGAGGAACAGATCGAGGAAGCCCTTCTTCATGGGCGAAAAGATCTTCGCAAACTGACGACGATCACGATCGACGGAGAAGAGGCGAAGGATCTTGACGATGCTATCTCTATTTCGAAACTCGATAAGGGATGCTACCGGCTGTGGGTACATATTGCGGATGTTTCCGAGTATGTGACAGATGGTTCCTGCCTGGATATCGAGGCGCAGACCCGTGGTACCTCGGTATATCTCGTTGACCGCGTCATCCCGATGCTGCCGCCGCGCCTGTCTAACGGACTTTGCAGCCTGAATCCGCATGTTCCGAGATTTACATTAACTTGTGAGATGAAGATCGATCCTCAGGGTGCGATCATAGACAGTGATATCTACGAGAGTATTATCGAAAGTGATGCCAGAACGTCTTATAACGAGATCAACGGGATCCTTTTCGAAGATAAAGTCATCGAAGACTATAAGCCTTTGGTGTCCATGTTCCGGCAGCTTCTGGAACTCCGGAATATCCTTAAGGAGAAGAGACAGAAGCGCGGTAATATCGATTTCGTTTTCCCGGAGACCCATGTGGAGCTTGATGATGAAGGAAAGCCGGTCGATGTATATCCGTATCCGATCAATACGATCCACAGCGTGATCGAGGAGTTCATGATCGCGGCTAATGAAACGGTCGCTGAGCGTTTCAATAAGATGGAGAGTCCGTTTGTGTATCGTATCCACGAGGAACCGGATGAGCTGAAGATCAACGAGTTTATGCATGTGGCACGTCTGTTCGGTGAGAACAGGAGACTTGTCGGCAAAGCAACACCGCTGTTCTTCAGCGAGATGCTGGAGGATATTAAGGATAAGGAATATGCACCTGCTCTGAATCAGCTGCTTCTCAGAAGTATGGCGAAAGCCAGGTATTCGGAGAAGAATGTCGGACACTTTGGCCTTGCATCGCAGTATTACTGCCATTTCACATCCCCGATCCGAAGATATCCTGATCTTTATATCCACAGGATCATCAAGAGCTGGCTCCATCAGAAACACCAGAAGCAGTATTTCCAGGGAAAAGTGGCCGATGTGGCATATCACAGCTCGGAAATGGAGAAGAACAGTGTAGATGCGGAAAGAGCATCTGTTGATCTTAAATGTGCCGAGTATATGATGGCGCATGTCGGGGAGGAGTTCCCGGGAACAGTGTCCGGAGCCTGCCCGGGAGGTATTTTCGTAAAACTTGAGAATACCATCGAAGGAATGGTGCCGTTTTCCTCACTGAATGAATACTTCGAGTTTGATGAGAGAAAACTCGAGGCGAAAGGATCTCGGGGAACGGTGTACCGTATCGGCAAGAAGGTCCGGGTCAAGGTCGCAGCTGCAGATCCGCTGACTCATCATATCGATTTTGTATTCTGTGAAGAGAAATAGAAAAAAGACCTCGCAACGAGGTCTTTTTGATAGATAACTATTAAATTCTGCGGGATCACTCTTCTACGCGGAACGGTGAAAGTGCTTCTACCAGATCATCGCATGAATTGCTGTGGATCTCAAGATTGATGGCACTCTGAAGTTCGAGACTGAAGATTCCCATGATGGACTTTGCATCTACCACGTAACGTCCGGAGGAAAGGTCAACATCGTAAGGGTAGGAATTAACGATCTGGACAAAATCCTTAACATCGGAGATGGATTGAAAACGAATTGGAAAACGAACCATGCTGTTTCCTCCTGTGGCGAAAATACTATGAAATTAGTTTATCACAGGAGTTTTCTATGTCAATGTGGAAATCATTGAAAGAATAGAGATTAAAGGTATAATAAGTTCATCAATTTGACGAAGGTAATCTATGGCATATCAGGTATATTTTCAAACACTGGGCTGTAAGGTCAACTCTTATGAAACCGCCGCAATCGCTAAACTTCTAGCGGAAGAAGGCTTTGAGGAGACCAGATCCTGCGAGGATGCCGATGTATATGTGATCAATACATGCGCGGTCACGGGTGAGGCGGACAGAAAATCCCGCCAGATGATCCGCAGGGCCAAGCGCCTCGCTCCGCATGCGATCGTTGTCGCTATGGGGTGTCATACCCAGATGTGCCGTGATGAGGAAGGTGCGGATATCGTCGTCGGAACAGATGACCGGCCGGCCCTGATCCCGCTTCTGAAAGAAAAAATGAAGCTCCTCGATCGTGCGGACAGCACGGAAGATCTGGATGCAGGGACCCGTTTCTTCGAGTACGGCTCTGTAAATTATCAGGAAAACACCCGCGCCATCGTGAAGATCGAGGACGGATGCAATAATTTCTGCACTTACTGCATCATTCCATATTCCAGAGGAAGAGTAAGAAGCCGAAGCAGGGAGGCCATCCTTTCCGAGATCCGGGATATGGCAGGTAAGGGCTACCGTGAATTCGTGATCACCGGTATCCATCTGTGTTCTTTTGAAAAAGAACTCGGACGCGACAGTATGGCGCTCGGAGAACTTCTAGAGGAGGTCGCATCGATCGATGGCGTCGAGAGGATCCGCCTCGGTTCACTTGAACCGTCCTGCATGACGCCGGAGCTCATCGGAGTTCTTAAGGGGATCCCTCAGATCTGCCCCCATTTCCATCTTTCTTTGCAGAGCGGATCTGATACTGTACTTAAGAGAATGAACAGAAAATACGACACGGATCTGTTCCGGAGGGTCGCAGCTGACTTGAGGAGTGCTTTTCCCAATGTAAGCCTGACAACGGATATGATCTGCGGTTTCCCGGGCGAGACGGATGCCGAGCATCAGGAGTCGTGTGCTTTTGCCGAAGAAATAGGATTTACGCATATTCATGTATTCCCGTTCTCGCCGAGAGAAGGCACCAGGGCCTGGGATATGGAAGGAAAGATCGACGGGGCGGTGAAAGCGGAGAGAACTGCGGAACTCCGCGGTATTTCCGATAAGATGGAGAGCGCGCGGGCAGAAGAGTTTCCCGGGAAAAAGGCGGAAGTGCTTCTGGAGCGCCGGCTGGAAGATGGCACATGGGAGGGATACTGCCGTGAGTATATCCGTGTGATCGTCTCGTCGGACCGTGAGCTTCAGGCCGGAAGCATCGTCGAAGTAAATATCCGTGAAGTCAGAGGTTTTTCGATAGCGGGAACCGTAGCTTCATGTTAAAATGATGTGTATTTTGCAAAAAATACATAAAAATTTATCGAGCATGACAAATTTATAATGAAAAGTTGATTTCTCATGTGTTAGAATAAGAGTTACTTAGTCTTGAAATGATAAGGAGGTGCGTCAACTATGCAGGATTCAGGAACAGCCAGATTCTCTTTCAATATGGAAAGATCAGAAGATGCTAAGGTTTTGATGATGCAGGTCTTGGATGCATTGCAGGAGAAGGGCTATAACCCGATCAATCAGCTGGTAGGATACTTTATGTCCGGCGACCCGACTTATATTACAAATTATAAGGGTGCCCGCGGCATCATCCGCCGTATGGAGCGGGATGAACTTCTCGAGGTCATCGTACGCGAATATTGCGAGCGTCTGGCAGACGATAATTGAATCAGGAGATACTTGAAGAATGAGTCGGGTAATGGCCATTGATTTCGGCATGCGAAGAATCGGTGTGGCTGTGTCCGACCCTCTTCGTATTATGGCATCCGGTCTGGAGACTATCAACTGGAACGGTGTGGATAGTGATTATGCGATCGACCGTCTGGCGGAGATCGTAAATGAGATGGAGATCACGGAAATCGTCCTTGGGCGGCCGAGCCGCACAGACGGAACCGTCAGCGAGTCGGAAGAGAAGGCAGTGCTTTTCGGAAAACTCCTGGAGGAAAAGGTCGGCATAAAGCCTTCTTTCCGTGATGAGAGATATACGACAGTGATCGCATCCCGGTTTCTCAGAAGTGCGGGAGTTTCCGGGAAGAATAAAAAGAAGGTCGTGGATCAGGTCGCGGCCGAGATCATTTTGCAGGAATATCTCGATATTTCCCGAAAATAAGATGATATTCATGATATAATGTTAAAAAGGCCGCTCTCATGTGGCACATTTGGTTTAGAAGAATTCGGAGGACGGTATTATGTTGTTTGATTGTGGACGCAGCTGTGAGAATGGCGATTGTGATAACTGTGAAGAAAACATCGAAGGTATCGAAGAGATCTATGATGATGAAGCGATCATTACGATGGTCGATGCCGAGAGTGGTGAAGAATACCAGTTTGCTATGGTAGATGATTTTGAGTATAAGGATCAGTCTTACTGTGTACTGGTTACTACGGATGAGGAAGAGCCTGAGATGGTCATCACCAAAGTCGTTAAGATGGAAGATGGTGAAGAAGGCCTGATGAGTCTCGATGAAGAGGAAGCAGACGAGATCTACGAAGAGTATGACCGTCTTTGCGCGGAGGCTGAGCTCGACGATGAAGAAGACTTCTCAGACGAAGAAGAATAAATCCAAGTCCATACGAAAGCCGATTTTCACGCATCATTCTCCGAAGGAGGGTGATGCGCTTGCTGTTATTCGTGACGCGAGTAACGGGAAGGAATACTATCTTTCAATGATCGATACTTTTATGATCGAGAAGATCGAGTATGCGGTGATGTACAACTATGAGCCGGATGACGGAAACCATGCCGATCCGGAGCTGGTGATCATGCGTACCGAGTATGCGAAAAACGGCGATCAGTATTTCTACTCCATCAAGAATGAAAGTGAACTTGAAGCTGCTTTTACCGTATTTATGCGCAGATATGCCTCAAGTGTGAAGCAGACGAAGAAAAAAAGCACCGTCAGAACTCCGATGCCTTCCGGAAATGGGGAAAGCGTATGAGAAACCGAAGCAGATTCGCTTCCCGGTTCGTTTTATATCCGGTTATATGCGTTTTTGCCTATTTTACGGTCATCTTTCTTTCTGCGTTTCCGGTTGCTGCCGTAAAAGGTGAAAACTACCTGGAGTATGAGGGTGCGATCTATCTTATCGAGGGTGTCGTCGGTCTTATCGCCATTTTTATCTGGTTTTATTTCCGAAAGAAACTTCAGCTTTCCTGCCCGCCGTGCTCTGCCGGAAAACCGCTCGACTGGGTTTTCGGAACAGTCTCAGCACTGGCGATGCTCGGTGTCGCCTTTATTTACTTTTATCTTGCGACGCACATGAAAGCTTCTTTTGTGGAAAAAGCACTGAAGGATTACGACGATATGATGCAGGTCCGAAGTGCATCGGATCTTGATATTTATATGAATGTATTCGCGACTTGTCTTCTGATCCCGATCCTGGAAGAACTGCTTTTCCGTGGAATCATCATGGAAGGTATGCTGGAACTTGGCCGTCCTGTTCTGGCGGTCGTATGCAGTTCTCTGGTTTTCGGCATCATGCACGGACAGCCTGTCCAGATCGGCTACGCATTTCTTGCCGGCATGATCCTGGGTGCCGTTTACTATCTTACCGGGAATATCGTGATGTCGATCCTTTCCCACATCATCTTTAATGTTTTCGGAAGCGGGATATATCTTCTGTTCACCATACCGGAAAAGACCGAAAACGTCCTGACGATCGTTCAGGTAGCGGCCCTTGTTCCTTTTGCGGTGATCTGTGTCTATCTGATAATAAAGAGAAAAAAGAGATCTTCGGATAAAGTAACTGAACCTGCCGGTAACCGTTCGCTGGTTCAGGGGAGGCACGCATGATCAGTTTTATTAAAAAACTCTTCCGGCGCGACCGCCGTGTCCATAAACGCCCGTTTCTTACGGCTATTACCGTCTTTATCGTATTCCTTCTGGCCGCAGCCTTTATGTTTGTCAGCCTTGGCATCCTCCGGATGTCCTCGGAATACCCTAGAGTTACCGCACAGAATGATCCGTCGGGAGTGCCGTCTTCCGGTCTCGGGGTCAATCTATCCTATCTTCCTTCAGTAAATCTTGTATGGGATCCATCCTTTGAGAATAATTACTCGGAAGAGGTGTACAGCGTTGCAGAAGCAAAAGGAGATTCCGTATTCCTGCATAACAGAGCAGATGAGGGTACCATGCCTTCCGGCTCATTTAAGGACGGTGAGATCCGCATCCTTTCTTACGACGAGGAAGGTCAGCTGAAACAGGTGGCGCATGCGGGAGTTCTCGATTTCCAGACGGAACAGCTTGGTATCTGGCGCCCGATCGATAGCAGTTTGCAGGGAAAACTGGACGCGTCTAAGATCTGTTCTTTTGACTCGGAGACTATGCTGATCCTCAAGAGCGGAGAGATCGTTTCCGACTTGAATGCTGAAACTTTTTCTCCGGTTATTCCGCCTGAAGAGGATTTATTCGCGGATATTGCGCTGAAAGACTCCCGGTATTATGCGGTTACGAAGAAAGGCGCTTTCTACCTGTCTACTAATGGAAAAACGTGGGATGTGCTTTCTTCCAAGACAGATGATCTGGAAGTCAATGCTCTGGCCAGCCTCGGAAAGCTTGCCATCGCCTGTGGAAACGGCGGAAAGTTGATCGTTTGCGATACTACGGAGGTCATAAGACCTTCCTCCGGGACGGAAAATGATCTTTTTACAGCGGCTTCAAATGATAAAAGAGTTATTCTGGCGGGAGATAACGGTTATGCCTGTACGACGGTAAACGGTACCATGTTCCGTCAGCTGTCCTCTGATGAACTGAGTGTCAGAGAAGGTGACAGATGGGTGCTCTCGGATTATACAGAGGAAGAAGTCATATTGATCGGGCAGCACGGTGAAGTGGCCATTGGCGAATACTCGGAAGAAAAAGACCGGTTCTCTTTCAGCCGCTACGATGCAGTGCTTCCGGCACCGATCGAGCCGAAACGGATCGCTTGTTTCCCCGGCGGGGACATCTGGGTCCTGACGGATAACGGATTTATCTACGCGTTTTCCAGAAGTGAGGATAACTGGCATCAGATCTTCGCGGAAAAAGATAATAAGATCGATGCGATCTGCCGTTCTTCCGGAGACAGCATCCTGATAGCCAGAGGTGGTACCATCTATACGGCATCGATGTTCACGAAGGTGACACTAGATCACTCGATCGGTGAGGTCGAGATCCAAAATGGTGATATGTGCCTTCTTTCTTCTCCGAAGCCTTCAGTCTCCGGTTCCGGTTCGGATGTTTGGAATGCTTTTGGAAATGGCACCAAGACACAGATAGTTTCGTCTGCGCCAAAGATGGCCGGTGAAAAATCACTTCGTGTTTCCTCCTCCGAGTCAGACAGTTCCGAGGCACATTTTATTTCTCAGGTGATATCCAGAGATGAAGTGAGTCCTTTAAAGGAAAAAGTATTCTATCATGTGAGCTTGTGGCTGAAACAGAAGAATATCGAGAAAGAAGAGGTCATGGTATGGATCTCCGGATTGTCAGAGCCTATCGGAACGACATTTACAGATGTCAGCGGTAACTGGAAAGAGTATTCTTTCACCTTCGCATGGCCGTCGGAGAAGATCTCTTCTGAAGATATGGAGATCCGTCTGAATATCGGCTTTTACGGAAGCGGTGATATGTATATGGATGCGGTACGCCTCGAGAGAGATTCTTACTCGACACAGAGCATCAAGCCGGATGTTGTGAATATTATCTCCGATACGCATCCTGAGTTCCTGCGTCTTCAGAACCTGGGACTTGGCCGCATCGGGAGAAAGATCTCGTCTAATCTTCCTATGAACGGCAATGAACATATCACTGTAGCTAAAGATGGTACAGTGACGGATGCGGGAGTTATCTCTCTGGAATCTACTCTCCGCCTTGCAAAACAGGTCAGTGCAAAGCCTTGGCTGGTTATCGATTCCTCCTTTAGTGCGGAAGAGATGGAGGTGCTTCTCGGATACTTAAGCGGAGGTATCACGGATTCATACGGAAAGATCCGTGTGGATAATGGTACGGCTGTGCCGTGGCATAAGCAGTTTGAAAAAATCGTGGTGGAGTTTTCGGATCAGGATGAACTGTTTGAGAC
>OCTX011624863.1_pt1 | contig 13680 bp, 3 predicted proteins | sample 1539691 | NCBI WGS metagenome assembly OCTX01 (sample SAMN02144231, study PRJEB22623) | gut metagenome | biome: sheep rumen | host: Ovis aries | place: New Zealand | reverse complement strand
GCAGAGCTCAAAGAGTTTGCTTACGGCACAAGAGGCGTGTCCATCGACAACTGCTGGGACCTCTCTTCTCAGCAAGTCAACAACATGACAGCTGAGCAAGTCGATAACGGCTACCTTTGTTATCAAATCAACTCGGGTGCGGGCAGCAATATCTGGCATCAGAACATCGACAACGGCAAACCGCATGATCCTTTCCCCGTGCTCAGAAACAAAGGCGGTGTTGTTTACGAAAAGGATGGTGGCTATACGAACTACAATCCCAACCCGCCAAAGTACCGATACTACAACCTTGTCGTGACAAAGTTGCGGGGCGGCACCAATGGTTGCATCCAGTTCTCCGAGTTCGACATCCTCGACGAGAAAGGCAATGAGGTTGAGGACCTCTACATCTACGACGGAACGGAATCCAGCATCGGCCACGAGAACTGGGAGAATGCCGCAGACAACAGCGTCAACACCAAGTACTGCAACAACTCTTTCCGCGGCTATGCCTACTTCCTCTTCGACGCTACACGTACCGTCGGACTATGCGGCTATCGCATCTATACAGCCAACGATACAGGAAACCAGCCAGGGCGCAATCCGTCTTCATGGGCACTCTATGGCAGCAACACACAGCTCTATGACCCAGACGACCCAGGGTGGGAACTCATCGAGGAGCGCGAGGACGATCAGACGCTTCAGGCAACCAACTATACGCCCTACGATTTCTATATCTCCGACCCGATAAAGGCACTTACACTCAGCGAGCAGACAGCAACCATTATGCGTGGCGAAAAACAGCAGTTGCACGTCAACTTTACGCCCAGCACGCTGCAAGGGCTTGAACTCCAGTGGACAACAACCAATCCATCTGTCGCAATGGTCAACAACAGCGGACTCGTCGTGGCACGATCCGTCGGCACAGCAGACATTATCGTATCGGCTGTCGATGACAACAGCCTTCGCGACACCTGCACCATTACAGTTGTGGAAAGGCAGCCCGGCTACCGCTACTATCAGTTCGCCATCCAGAAGATAAGCAGCGGCACTGCAATACAGCTCTCCGAGATTGACATTCTCGATGAGGACGGTAACGAAATAGAACCGCTCACGCTTTATGCCTATACAGGTTCGTTCTATAGCGACGAAGCTCAGGAGAACCTCTTCGACCAGAATGTCTATACGAAGTACTGCGGTCCCTTCTCGTCTGCCAACACCTTGTATCTCTATGTCGATGCAGGCCGACAGGTGCAGCCATCGGGCTACCGTTTCACGACAGCCAACGACACCAAGGGAAACCCGGGACGCAACCCTGTCACATGGTCGCTCTTCGGCAGCAATACACAAAGCGAAATACCCAACGATGCTGTTTGGACCCTTCTCGACCATCGTGAGAACGACACGACACTCGGTGCCACGAACTACACGCCGTACGACTTCTTCATTCCAGAGCTTATCATACCTGGTGACGTGAATGGCGACGGCCTAGTGGACGATGTCGACCTCGTTGTTCTAAAACGCCACATTATCGGCAAGCCGGTGGATAAGTTTGTCTTCGAAGCTGCCGACCTCAATATGGACGAAAAGGTCAATGCGCAGGATGTGGTGGTATTGATCAATATGTTAATGACTGAATTTTGAATAGGAAAATGATAAAGCCAATATGCCGCAGGCTTGCTGTCCTGCTTTTCCTGATGCTTGTCGCGGGCACAGCGTTTGCTTACGATGCATCCGTTGACCAACTTCTCGAAGGTTCGCTGATTTTCTCCGGCGCTGAAGCAAAGGCCGCTCTGGCTTTCGACGGGAATAATTCGACATATTACAGCACCAATGCAGACAAGATGCAGTGGGTGGGCCTTGACCTCGGCGAGCCCCACGTCATCACCCGCGTCAGCTATACGCCAGCGCCGGGCAGTCAAGGCGCCGACCGGTGTTTGCTCAGCCTTTTCGAGGGAGCCAATAGTCCCGACTTCATGGATGCCATACCCCTTTACCTCATCAGCTCTAAACCGAACAACGGAACAGAGGCAAGAGCTGATGTCAACGTAAGTCGCGGCTTTCGATATGTCCGCTACGTGGGCAGCGCGGGTTCTTATTGTAACATAGCGGAACTCAAATTTTACGGTCATGCGGGAGAAGGCGACGACAGCCAGTTCTATCAGATTACAAACCTGCCGACACTCAGCGTGCATGTGCAGAACAACATCCTTCCGACCGTGAAAGGCCAAGACTTTGAGTCGCAGTCAGTACTTATCTATGATGGAGGCACACGCGTCCAGGAGTATCCCATCCTGTTCCGTGTCCGTGGCAACTACTCCGCCTCGCACGAGAACAAGGCGTTCCGCATGAAGTACAACGACGGCAAGAGCCACCACGTGATGCGAGGAGGTAAGAACGAATCACCTGCCAAGGCAAAGAAGTGGGTTCTCATCAACAGTTATCGCGACAAGACGCTCATGCGTAATCCTGTGGCGTGGACTGTGTCAAAGCGTGTCGAAAGAACCTGGACGCCATGGAGCCAAGTGGTTGACCTTGTTGTCAACGGCGATTACCATGGCACCTATACCTTGGCCGACGCTGTCTCTGTGGATGCCAACCGCATCGACATCACCGAGATGACTGCCGACGACCTGGACGATGAGTTCATCACCGGCGGTTACTTCATTGAGTTGGATAACTACTATGATCAGGAAGAAAACCATTTCCTATCAGGTAAAGGCAATAAGCTTTCCATTCACGAGCCTGACGAAGACGTGCTGCAGCCCGAGCAGTTCCAGTACATAGAGAACACTTGGAACGCGATGGAGGACGTAGCCTACAGTTCAAACTATGCAGATAAAGAGAACGGGCTGCCCTCTGTCTTCGACCTCGAGTCGTTCTTCTCGTGGTTCCTCGCGAGCGAGTTCAATGGCAATACCGACATGATATGCCAGGTCTTCAAGTACAAGGAGCGAGGCGATGACCATTTCTACACAGGCCCAATTTGGGATGCTGACCTCGCCCTCGAGAATGACGAGACGACATATCCTGCCAATGAATACATGGATTGGACTTACAAAAAGCGTTGCTCGACAGGTCACTGGGACCAGTTCCTGACGCGTGTCCTTTCCGAACCCTCGTTCTTTGCGCAGTTGCAGGAGATGTGGGCAAGGTTGCGCAAGAAAGGCAACTTCGAGCCCGATGACCTTGCTGCGGACGTCGATTCGCTCCGTAACGAGATACGCGCTTCTGCCACCCTCAACTTCTATCGCTGGCCTTACCTGAACCAGTGGCTTTCGCTCAACCCTCAGGTGCCTGGTTCGTGGGAAGCCGAGGTGGACCGTGTCCGTGACTTTGTCCACGACCGTGTAGCTTGGATGGATGCGATGCTGTCCTACGGAACACTTCGCCAGGTGGGTGGTGTCTATCAGATTGGTTCGGCTCTCGACCTCTGTACGTTCAGCCAGATGGTCAATGAGGGTGGCGAGACGGATGCACAGGCAGCGCTTGTTGCCGACATCGACATGACGGACTTCTGCGACGACTTTCAGCCCATCGGCACTTCGAAAAAGAAGTTTACGGGCTCGTTCGACGGCAAAGGACACACCATAAGCGGTCTCCATGTCAGTGGCACTGAGGCTGTTGGCCTTTTTGGTTACGTGAGTGGCTGTACGCTGAAGGACATAGTCTTCGACGAGAGTTGCAGCGCAGAGGGCACGTCGTACGTCGGCATGCTTGTCGGCTATGCGCAGAACAACACCATCAACATCTCGGGCGTCGAGAACCATGGCAATGTTACGGCTTCCGAAGGCGTCGCTGCCGGCATCGCAGCCTACGGCCGTCTGCTGGCAATCATCAAAGTTTCCGATTGCTGCAACACGGGCAATGTTACGGCTCCGGCAAATGCCGCAGCCATCGTCGGACCTTCTGCCGGCAGGGTGAACATCGAGAACTCCTACAACACAGGTACCATAACTGGCGCAACGGAGGGCAAGGAGTTCGTCTTTGGCGAGAAGGGTACAGTCGTCAACAATTGCTGGGACTACAGGTATGGTTCTGCATTGACCAACCGCATGACGCCCGCGCAGGTCGCTAACGGCGAGCTCTGCTATCACCTTAACAACGACGGCGAGCGCGACAGATGGCGCCAAAACCTCGACAACGGTAAACCCGTCGACCCCACACCTGTGCTCAACAAGGCGAGCGGCAAAGTCTATGAGAGCGCTGGACAATACACCAACTTCGCCGGCGAGGCTGCGAAGTACCGCTACTACAACCTCGTCGTGACGAGGGTGCAGGGTGGCGACTCCGGCACTTTGCAGTTCTCGGAGTTCGACCTTCTCGACGAGCAGCTCGACGAAGTGAGCGACCTCTATGCCTACGCCGGAGGCCCTGAGGGCTATTGGAACGAGGACTGGGACAACTCGGCCGACGGCTCTGTCTATACGAAGTACTGCGGGCCTTTCGACGGCAATTCCTACTTCCTCTTCGACGCAGGCGCTGAAGTCGATCCTTACGGATACCGCATTTATACTGCCAACGATACGGGCGATTGTCCCGACCGAAACCCCAGCTCATGGAAGCTTTACGGCAGCAACACCCAGCTGACCGACCCTAACGACACGGGCTGGACGCTCATCGACGAGCGTAATGACGACTGGACTATGGAGGCCACAAACTACACGGCCTACGAATTCCTCATTCCCCATGCACCCAAGATCATCAAGGGGCACCAGTACTATCTGCTCGCCATCGAGGAAATTGCCAATGGCCCGACGATACAATTCTGCGAGTTCGACCTCCTCGACCTCGATGGAAACGAGGTGACGCCGCTCACCTTCTACTACGGTACAGGCACCTACATCAAGGATCACGATCACGCCGATCTCTTCGACGACGACATCTATACGAAATACTGCGCAGCGTTCGACCCGAGCAATACATTATATATATGTATGGAGACAGCCGAGCCTGTCGAGCTCTCAGGTTATCGCATCACGACAGCTGCAGACACACAGACCTATCCCGGACGCAATCCCGTCACCTGGTCGCTCTTCGGAAGCAACACAAAGAGCATCGAGCCCGACGACAGCGTATGGGAGCTCCTCGACCGGCGCGAGAACGACACAACCCTCGGCGCCACAAACTATACGCCCTACGACTTCTACTTCACTTCACCGCAGCCCGTCATCCCCGGCGACGTGAATGGCGACGGCGAGATAAATGCCCTCGACTACGAGGCTATGAGGCGTCACATCGTGGGTCTTGAAGTCGAGAATTTTGTGCCCGAAGCAGCCGACCTCAACGGCGACGGAAAGGTCAACGCTCAGGACCTCGTCGAGCTCATCAACGCAATGAACCCCTAAGCGGCTCTGGGAGCGCCTTTCAGGCAATCTCCCCAGACGACCCCCAAAAACGCCGCACGCGACGATTGCAATCCCCGCGTGCGGCGTTTGCCATTTCCGCGTGCGGCGTTTGCAATCCCCGCGTGCGGCGTTTGAAAACTCCTCTTTAGGCGAAAGACTAACCCAATGGCGTTAAAAAACCTTAAAAAGTGTGTTTTTTATGTCAAGGAAAGCAAAAAAGTGAACGAAAAACCTTAACTTTGCCTGTTGCAAGGTGCTATATGCGCACTTGCGCACGAGAAAAGCGACGTAAAACAAGAAAAAACGAAAAAACAATTAACCCAATTTATTAACTTCTAAAACCAAACAAAATGAAGAAACTGTTTACATCTTCACGCGCTCTTTGGTGCTGCCTCCTCATGATGATGATGGCAGTTCAGAGCGCTTGGTCGCAGACCTACACAGGAGGCTATGTGTCTCTCACAGCCTTGGACGGCATGCTTTCCTACGGTCAGTCTGACGTCAGTCACAAAGAGTCGTATGCCAAGTTGGTGGACAGGAAAATCGACACCAAGTGGGGCGGCTGGTTCGATGCTAGCCTCAGCGACGAGGATTCATGGCCCATCAACACCGCAAACTCTGCCAACAAAATGTGGATCATCGTGAAGGCAGAAAGGGCAGTGACGCCTGAGTATTACTTCCTTGTCACAGCCAACGACACGGGCGGCGCACCCGGACGTAACTGGGCTTCGTGGAAGATCTTCGGCGGCAACTTCGAGGCTGATGCCGATGCAGTGCGTGGCGACCTCGATGACCCTGGTGCCACTGGCTGGACACTCCTCGACGACAAGGAGGACGAGCCGCTGCCGGCTGCCAACTTCACGCCAACCACCCTCGAGTTCGACTACGCTGGCACAGAGACATTCCAGTACTTCTGGATTGAGATCACAAAGAGTGTCGCTGATTCCGACATCTATCTCCAGATGGCCGAATGGGGACTTGGCTCTTACGGTGACTTCGAGAACTATCTCGCTTATCTCGAAGCTCTGGGAACAGGCACCGACGAACCCGTCAACTTCTTCAACATCGCCAATAGCGGCGGCTACAACAACGAAGGCGCTCCCAACCTCCTCGACGGCGACTCGAGCACCAAGTGGTGTTGTGGATTCACAGGCCGAAACAAGGGTGAGACCACGAACGGCGCCTACATCATCTTCAAGGCTTCACGTGCAATGGCTCCCGCCTACTACATCCTCACTACGGCCGGCGATACAGGTAGCTATCCCGACCGTAACTGGAAGCAGTGGCAGATCTATGGCATGAACGCTGCAGACCAAGCAGATGTCACCCGCGAATCCGACGCATGGGTACTCCTCGACGACAAAGCTAACGTTCCTACCGGCAACGGCATGAATGAGCTCCCCGCTGCTAACTACATGTCCTCTTTCTTCACTTTCTCTGAAGAGAATACCACAGAGTACAGGTACTTCAAAGTAGAGCTCGACCAGATCAGAGGCGGTGGCACCATGCAGATGGCCGACATGATCCTCGGCGACGCCTACACAGTCATCCTCGACCGCGACGACATTGCCAACGCTGCTGAAGCTAACTTCAACCCCGACCTCTTCGCAGAGAAGGCACTCCTCGACCAGATGGTAGCTACCATCGCACAGGTTAGAGCTTGCAGCGACGCCGTTGAACTGGGCAACCTCCGCGCTGCAGTCGATAACCTGACAGACGAAATCACTGCTTCTGCTGCCAACTATGCTGAGCTGATTACCGCAGCTAACCAGGCAGCTATTGCTATCGAGGGTGGCAATCTTTCAGAAGAAGCTGTCGCTTACCTGAATGCTTGGATTGGCCAGACAGTCATCGATCCCAGCGAAGACTATCCTGTAGGTAACCTCGCTTACATCAAGGCAAACCGTCAGCTCACAGGTGCTGAAGCTGTCAAGGAAGCAGGCCGCATCAATGCATACATTATTTATAATTCTTCAGCAATTCCCGATCCCATCAACGCCACCTACACTCACATCGCAGGTAGCGGCGGCTTCGGAGGCGAGGACGATTCTATGCTCTATGACGGCATTGCTTATGGAGGACAAGGAGTGGCAACCAAGTGGTGTACCAACACATTGCCCGCATGGACCATCTTCAAGACCGACGAACCCATCCAGCCCACATACTATGGCCTCGTAACTGGTGGCGACACCCACGATTGGCCCGGACGTAACTGGAAGAACTGGAAGATATGGGGCGCTAACTTCGACACCGAAATCAGCAAGGAAGACGAAGGCTTCGATCCCGCAGCACTTCGTAACTCCGACGCTTGGGTGCTCATTGACGATAAGAATAACATTGGAGCGGACATCCTCCATACCGACAATGAGTTCGAAAGCTACATCTATCTCTCCGAAGGTTGCAGGGTGCCTTACAAGTACTTCAAGATTGAAGTAACAGCCGCCGGCAGCGGTGACCTCATCCAGATGAACGAGTTCACGTTCTACAACACAGGTAACCTGATGGAGTATCGTGAACAGTTCGCATCTCAATTCGAAGGTTACGACCCCGCTGAGCGCGTTGCATACAAGGGCTTCATCGACGAGTACAACGAGAAGCACCAAGAGCTGGAGACTACCGTCAACGCTCCCGACGTGATGAAACTCAGGAACGAGCTTGTAGACCTCCAGAACAAGATCAAGACTTCTGCCGACCTTTATGAGAAGTACGACTCCGTATATACAGAAGTCGTTGGTGCTGACATCGCATCTCCCAGCATGAGTGCTTGGCAGACCGCTTACACATCCGAGAACATCGCTCCTTGCGCTAAGTACATCCGCGGTACGCACGCTTACATCGTTAACGAGGAGACCAACGAAGGTGCTCTTACAAACGAAGAGCTCCAGGCCGAGATGGACTACCTCGGATGGATCATTCAGGCAACCGACCCGAACAACGAGTGCTACTACATCCTGCTCGGTGGCCACACAGTCGCTCAGTTTGGTGACGGCTTCTACGGAAACCTCATCGACGGTAACGCTCTCAATAAGACAGTCATCGACGAAGAGACCGGCGAAGAGAAGCAAGTCAAGGCTACAAAGTGGGGCGGCAATGCCGACGAAGGTGGCGACACATACATCATCTTCCGTACACAGGACAAGACCTCTCCATTCTTCTATACTCTGACAACAGGTAACGACGCAAAGCAGTATTGGCAACGTAACTGGAGAACTTGGTACATCTATGCCGCTAACTTCGAAGGCGACGGCGAAGCTACCAAGGATGCTGAAGGCTGGGTTCTCATCGACAAGAAGGAAGAGGTAGGTCAGGACCGCCTGCATCCCGTAGATGCACAGCCCTCTTACTTCGGCTTCAGCGAAGAACAAGGCGAATACCTCTATTATAAGGTAGTCGTAACTAAGGCTTACGAAGGCTCTCAGATTCAGATGAACGAGCTCTACTTCGGCACTCCCGAAGAGTTCGAAGAACTTAAAGAACAGTACACTATTGCTGCTGAAGAGTTCGATCCTGATGATTACCGTGCAGAACAGGCTCTCATCGACGAGTACAAGGAAACTGTTCCCGAAATCGACGGCTGCGCTAACATGGAGGAACTCTTTGCAGTCAACTACAAGCTCGAGACACTCCGTGCTGGCATCGAGGCAAGTGCTGCTCTATATGACAAGCTCGAGGCACAGGCTGAAGAACTTGCTACACTTTGCGAAAGCCTGACCGACAGCGAGGCTAAGGACGTGCTGCTTGGTTACATCACAGGCGAAGCTGCAGCTCCCTCAGATGCATATCCCAATGGTAACGTTGCTTACATCCTTGACGAACATGTGCTGAACGACAGCATCCTGAATGGTGAGCTCGAGTTCATGGAAACTCTGAAGGTTGCAGCCGTAGCAGCCGGTTATGGCGAAGGCATGGATATCACCTGCCTCATCGTGAACCCGACCTTCAAGAAGGCTGGCGATCCTCAGCAACCTGACAAGAAGGGCGACCTCGAAGCAGAAGGCTGGAACGGTGTCATCTATCGCACGGGTACAAGTTCCGCCGACAACGAAATCTTCGCTGCTGAGTTCGTTAACGAGAACAAGACATTCGACGTCAACCAGACTCTCAAGGATCTGAAGAACGGTTACTATAAGGTAACTCTTAACGCTGCATATCGCGCTAACGGTGACGCGAAGATGCTGAGCTACAACTACGCTGCTATGGCTTATGCTAACGATGTACAGACCTACTTCCCGGTAATCCTTGAAGGCGCTGTTGACTCGGTTGATGCATGGCGTGGCACTATTGCCGACCACAAGATCTACAATGCCGACTCTTCCGAAGTGCTCGGCTGGGGTATCTGGGGCAGTGAAGGTGCAGCTTACGCATTCGCACAGGGCCGCTACGCTATCACGCTGGTGGCTAAGGTAACAGACGGCACTCTGACTCTCGGTGTAAAGAACGAAGGCACTCGGGGCGACGAGTGGGCTGCCGTTGGTAACTTCGGTCTCGTTTATCTTGGCGAGAATGCTGATGAGGCACTTGCTGAAGCATTGGAAGGTGCTCAGGCGCGTTACGAAGGCCTGACAGATGCGTATCATGTCTTTGACTCTGATCTGGACAACGAAGAGGATTATGCAAGCATGCCTAACTTCGCAGCTAGTGAAAAGGCAGCTCTTGAAGAGAACCTCAATGCTGAGCCCTTCACCTTCGACAATTTGAAGGCTATCGGTGAAATCATGGAGTCTATCTACAACACTAAGAAGGCATACGCTGCTCTCTTCGAGGCAACAGCTAAGGTTTATGCTAAGTGGACTGACCATGACTTCGATGGTGATGCAGAAGAAGCTGTTTATGATGTAAGAGGAAAGTTGGTAGCAAACATTGAGGGTGCTCTTCCTGGCACCGGTCTGTATGATAATGCAGAAGCAGCTTTGACTGCAAAGGCAGAACTCTATGCTGCGTTCCCCGACTATCTCGATATTACAGGCAAGAGCAATTCTGTCATTGAGCCCGAAGAGACTGATCCCTTCATATTTGTTATCAGCACAGCAGGTACAAAGCCATGGCTTGACTTGAAGAACATCTATGAGCCTATTGAAGAGGACGAGGTAATTATTGCCTTTGACTATGCATCTACCAGTGCAATCAGTGGCGGTCAGGTTCTGTACAATACTCCAGGCTTGGCGACTAATCCGAAGGAGATCCTCGGTACATTGGCTGCAACTTACGATGATCCTAGTGCAGACCCTGTATGGGCAACTGCTTACATCAAGGTGACGAAGGGTATTAAGGAACTCGGTCTTGGTACAGCTACCGATCATGGTATCCGTTGGTACATCAGCAATGATGTAACTGCAGAAGATCAGCTTGAACTTCTTGTTGGCAAGTTCCGCTTCATCACTATGGCAGAGATGAAGGCAGCTGGTGGCGTGCCTCTCAATGGTGTTGATGGCGATACAAACGCCGACGGTATCGTTGATATTGCTGACGTAACGTACATTCTCACCGACATGGCTGGTACAGCAAAGGATCCTGCTGCTGACGTCAATGGCGACGGCATCGTTGATATCGCTGACGTTACCTACGTTTTGACCGTTATGGCATCTCAGGAACAGGAATAATATCCTCAGAAAACTCTCTTAATTCTCTTGGTCAGGCCTCGTGCCTGACCAAGAGAATATCTTAAATTAAGCAAATAACAAACAACACACAACAATGAGGAAGCTCATTCTTTCACTTACTACATTATTCTTTATTATATGTTCATGCACGGAGGACATCGATACCTCTGCGCGTTATGTTTTCACGGAATACACTGTTGCCAGCTATCTTGAAGCACACCCTGATTATTCCCAGTATCTGGAGTTGACGAAGTTGGTGCCCGTGAGTGGAAGGAGTAGGTCCTCCGTTTACCAGCTCTTGACGGCGCGTGGTAACTATACATGCTTCGCCCTCACCAATAAGGCGATTAACGACTACTTGGAGAATCTTGTCGAGCAGGGTTTGATCAGTGAACCTTCATGGGATGCGTTTACAGATGAAAGGAAGCTCGACTCTGTACGTAAGGTAGTCGTACAGAACACTGTCATCGATGGCGGTGACATGGAGTCGCAGCGATACACAATCGATGTGATTACCACCATTGCAAACGGAAAAACGAATGCAGAGTTCCCTCTGCCTAATATATACGACCACAAGCTGACGGTCAGTCAGGCCAAAGGCGACACCATCTTCCTCGACAAGGAATGTCCCATCGATCCAGTCAACTGTGACATTCCCGTCATCAACGGCGTCCTTCACAAACTTCATAAGGTTATTGCTCCTAAGGACGAGTCATGTGCCCGCTATCTTCAGATTATTCTCGACGAGAAGCGCGAGGGCTATCTGATGTTTGCAAAGGCATTGCAGGCTTGCGGTTTCATGGACACACTGAGTGCTGTACGTGATGAGGCTTACGAGGCCTTGTATCAAGCCGAGGGTGAGAACCTCGATATGAAGGATTATGAGTCGAAGGGCGGCAGCGACATGTCCAGGACGGCGGGCGACCCCGACGCTCACGCTCCCGAACATCGTAAGTATGGCTTCACGCTCTTCTGCGAGACGGACGATTTCTGGATGTCTCAGGGCATCAACCCTGCTGAGAACGATGCTGTGGAGAAGTTGCAGAACTGGATTGCAGCTAATAATATGTTCTACACCGACGGCGGTTATGTTGTCAATTCCGACTACCGTTCGCCCAAGAATATGCTCTATCAGTGGGTGGCATATCACGTTCTGCCCATGAGGATTCCTGCCAACAAGCTTGTGCACCATTGCAACGAACTGGGCTACAGCTACAGCAGTCCCTCGAAGTACACGATTCCTGTGATGGAGTGGTATCCTGTGTTCGGCGGCGACCGTCTCATCAAGATTTACGAGAGTCCGGAGAGCCAAGGCATTTATCTCAACACATTCCCCGAGAGGAACAACGGCATCACCGAGGACGGTCACGAGAGCTACTGCGCTCCCGACAAACGTGGCATTCTTATTGGGACGAACAGCGAGATGGCTATTGTTTCCGACATCGTCAATGCTTGCATCTATCCCATCGACAAGCCGCTTGCCTATACCGACGTCCTTCGCGACGACCTTGGCAAGGAGCGCATCCGTTTCGACCTCTTTGCTCTCTTCCCCGAGGCTATCACCAATGGCATCCGCCGTGCCGACAGTCCGCTTGGCAAGTGGCAGCACGTCTTCGTGTCGCTCTACAACCGTTACGACTACTTCGACAATATGAAGATTATGAACGAAGAGACCCACTTCATCCACTACAACGGCTATAAGACGGCCTGGGCCAACTATAGCGGAGACGAGGACAAGGCGTTCGGCCAGTTCGACATCATGTTCCGCCTGCCGCCTGTTCCGAAGCGCAATACGTACGAGTTCCGCTACAAGCTGCTTGCCACTGCAGCCCGAGGCATCGTGCAGGTTTACTTCGGCAGCAATCCCAACAATCTGCCTGTAGCCGGTATTCCTATCAACATGACAAAGAATGTCTACGACTTCTTCGGCGAAGGCGCCACATGGGGCGACCTTCAGGACAACGGCAAGGAAGAGGACGAAATCATCGACATCGACCACAAACTCCGCAATCACGGCTTGATGAAGGCAACGCGCCACGAGACTGAGATGAACTCGACGACAGCACGCGCCAAGAGCAATTGCAGCCGACACATCATCGTGCGCCAGACGCTCGACCCGAGCGAGACCTACTACGTCCGCTTCAAGTCCGTGCAGCCCGACCTCTCACGTCCCGAGCTCTACCTCGACTACTTCGAGTATTGCCCGAAGGAAATCTACGACAGCCCCGAGCGTCCTGAGGATATCTGGTAAGTCACGAATCCTCGGACCATGTGGTAAACATATTATTAGGGTGTGCTTTTATAGCGATAAGAGCACGCCCTTATTTTAAATGCCGCAGGCGGCGTTTCAAACGCCGCACGCGGAGATTGCCAACGCCGCACGCGGGGATTGCCATCGCCGCACGCGGAAATTAAAACGCCGCCTGCGGGGATTTTTCAGCCCCCCTGTGGACCACCTTAATCCTACCAAGCTCATTAACCCTATCAAAAACTCTATGAAACGACTCTCCCTTCTTTCTGTCCTTTTGCTGGCAGCCCTGTTCTCTGCTGCCGCTCAGCAGAAGTCATTGCGTGAACTGCAACAAGCCTTCGTCGATCTCCGCTTCGGTATGTTCATCCACTACAACATGCCCACGTATTCCATTGAGGACTGGCCCGATCCCGACATGCCCGTCTCTGCCTTCGCACCGACGCGCCTCGACTGCCGCCAGTGGGCACAGGCCGCCAAGGCTGCCGGCATGACCTACGGCTGC
>OCTX012187601.1_pt1 | contig 13686 bp, 5 predicted proteins | sample 1539691 | NCBI WGS metagenome assembly OCTX01 (sample SAMN02144231, study PRJEB22623) | gut metagenome | biome: sheep rumen | host: Ovis aries | place: New Zealand | reverse complement strand
TTCAACTGGCGTATATGAAATTATTGCAATTTCTCCTTCTGATGTACATCACCTTGTTGGAAAATGAGATTGAGTACAAGATAGTGATGGTAATCTTAATTTAGAATGACTTGATTAATATATTAAAGGAGTTATAAGGAGGTGCTTAAATGGCGTTTTATGGTAATACAGTAGATCACTGAAGAGCGTATGGAAACTACAGCACTTCTCAGTCTAACACCGCAGTTAGTGTTAGCTTAAGTGGTGGCTTTGAGTCTATATCATGAGGTTTTGATCTTGGTTATGTAGACTGTACGGTTACTATAGATGGAACTTCTGCGAAAACTACTAACAATAGTTTTTATTCAGCTAGCGGCGCTACAGTACAGAAACAAATGGCAAGTACTAGTAAAAGTATCGCAAGAGGAACATCCGCAAGAAACATTACTTTAAAAGTTGTAACTTATAACCATTCTGGTTGAAGAGACGGTACTAGTACTGCTACAACCACGATTACAATTCCTGCCCTAAGTTCTTATACTGTTTCTTATAATGCAAATGGCGGTGAAGGTGCACCAGCGAATCAGACTAAATATTATGGTCAAGATTTAACGCTTTCTACAACAATACCAACAAGATCTGGTTATTCTTTTAAAGGATGGGCAACTTCTTCAACTTCAACGACAGTTGCTTATAATTCTGGTGGAAAATATACTGGTAATGCTGCTTTAGCATTATATGCAGTTTGAAGCTTAGACTATATTGAACCTACTATTGGTAGTGTAGAAGCTATTAGATGCGATAGTTCTGGCCAAGAGCAAGTAGATGGAACTTATGCAAAAGTAAGTATTACATGAAGTACAGATAGTAATTATGCAGGTTCTAAATGTGATATTAGTTATAAAGAATCTTCTGCATCAAGTTATGGGACAGCTATCAGCGTTACTCTTTCTGGTAATTCTGGTACTATTGAACAAATAATTAATGGAAATTTTAATGTTAAAAAAAGTTATTCAATAAAGGCGGTTTTAACAGATACTCATAGCGGAACTGATACTGCTTATGGTGGCATACCTGTTTGTTTTAAATTTTTACAGCTTTTAAATGGTGGAACAGGTTTGGCTATTGGTAAATATGTTAGTGAGCCAAATAAAATTGAAACTACTCTTCCTATAAAAATTCAATTTTCAACTATTACTGATAATGTCACCCCTTCTGAAGATATTTATGATAGAAATGGAATGCAGTTTTTAGATTCTAATAACACTTTATTAGGATGAATGGGATATGCTTCTCGTACAAATGGAATTCAAGGAAACCGTGTTTATACTTGGCGAGACAATTATTTTAATGGATTTAATCTTAATATTAAATCAGATGGTACGCCAGAACTTGGATTTGAAAGTAATGATTGCAAACGAGCTTGGCTTGATGCGCTTGAACCAGATATTTTATTTGAACAATCAAGTCTTCATGAAGGTATGGAAGAAATTACTTTATCTACATCAGCTGCGAATTATAATCATATGAGAATTTATTATAAATATCCTGAAACCCTAATGCCAGAAGGATCTGTTGAAATTTTTGAGCCTAATGGTAAATATGTTAATTTATTTATCGGATATGCAGGATATGGATCTGGTTATTATTGACCTTGTGGTAGAGACGTATTAATAAATGGAAATCAAATTCAACAAAGATATTCATTTCTTACTACTAGCAGTAATGCAACTGTAAGAACAACAGGTACAAAAACATATACTTTAAATAATACAAGTTATTATTATAGATTAAGTATTCTTCGAGTAGAAGCTTGAAATGATGATTGGTGAGGATAATTATGAGTACAACATTATTAAAACTTTCATCTAACAATGGAATTTCAATAGGAACATCTTCTCCTATTTCTAATCAAATAGTTTCTACAAAACCATTAAATTTACAATCTAATAATCTTTTAAATAATAAATTAGAACAAGAATTAGATGGAAAAAATCAGTTAATTTTTACAGATTCAGAAGGCGAAACAATTGGATGATTTGGTGAGCATTTTTATGATAATGAATATCAAGCCTTATCTATGTTTTCTAAAAGAAATATTAGTGGAACTGATTATTATAATGGTTTTTATTTAGGAATTAATTCTAATGGAAATCCTGTAGTAACAATGTACGATGAAGACTGTAGAAAAGCTTGACGAAGTGCTTTAGTACCAGATCGTTTATATTATGATGCTTCTTTTCCTAAAGTTTTTCCGATTACATTAAACTCATCTGCGGCAAATTATAGCCATATGCGAATTTATTATGCTAATAGTTCAGGTGTGTGCTCATCAGTTGATGTAATTAATCCAAATGGTAAAGATGTAGATATGTTTAATGGTGGAACAGGTAATAATAATGGACTTTTTTATCCTCAAGCTACTAGTGTACACATAGAAGATACAACAATTCGTATTTCTGGTTTTAATGATAATGTTTATACATATTATATGGATACATCTGAATCTACAGCGACTAAAAGAACTACTACTTTAAGATTAGCTGTTTATATATATTGTGTAGAAGCTTGATAAGGATGGTGTATGAAATATGACAACATTATTAAATTTTATGTCAAATGCACAAGGGATAGGAATTGGAAAAGTATCTACTGAATTAAATTGTATAGATAGCGCACTTCCAATTACTTTAAAATCAACAAATTTAACAAATGATACTACTGTTACTACAGATATAAGTGGAACGACTCTTGAATTTACAGATATAGAAAATACTAAAATTGGATTTATTCAACCATATTTTTATACAGACGGAGCTCAAGGAATAAAACTATTTACTCAACGAAAAAAAGAAGATGGAACTAATGCTTATAATGGAATTATTTTAAATATTAATTCAGACAATAAGCCATCAATTGCATTTATGGGAAATCAAACAAAAGAAGCTTGACATACAGTTTTAAAACCAGATGTGCTTTTTACAGGTGATAGTAGAGAAAGTTCAATAACTTTATCGGCTTCTGCAGCAAATTACAGACATATGAAAATCTTCTATGAATCAAAGACCGGAGATGTCACTCCATTATATGGTAGTGTATGTGTATATCAACCAAATGGAAAATATGTTAATTTATTTATTGGTGAACCAGGAGCAAGCGGATCAGATCGTGTTCCTTGGTGAAAAGGTTGAGATATTTGAATTGATGGCAATACTATTAAAGATCGTCCTACAGGTCGATATTATAATACTAGAGCGTCTACTAAAACGCAAAGAACAATTGCCCAACAAAAAAATATGTATATTACTAGAGTAGAAGCTTGATAGGGTCTAATTAAATTAGATTTGATATATATTTTTCATTTTAAAAGAAATGAATTTTATTACCAAGAGTAAAAGGAGATTTATATGGCAGGACAAGTAATTTCAAGATTAACCTCTTCTGGAGGAACTGATGCGGGAGTTCATGTAATTTCTTCCAGCTTTTACGGAACTTGCTCAACTGCCGCAGACACTTCTGCTAAAGAAATAATTATTCAAAATAGGAATATTGATCAACAGATTAATTTAACTAAAGGTATGCTTTTAGTTGTTAAATTTGACTATGGAAATACTAATGCAGATTCTTTACCTACCTTTCAACTTTTTAAAAATGATGCCGCAAGTTCAACTAGTATGCCTATTAAGGGAACAAATTTAAGTTCTATATTACCAGTTTTTGCTCAAGCAAGAACTAATATTAAACCTAGTTGAAACCCAGGAAGTGTTGTACCATTTATTTATGATACTTACACATATACAGACCCAGATACTGGTGCCGCGGTTACTTCCGGATGTTGGATTAAAGCTGCGGGAATTAGCGATGAAATTATTTTTGGTATAAAAGATGATGAAGGTCAAGTAATTACGACAGGATTAGTTGACAGGGTTGAAACTATTCAATCTGATGTATATACATCACAAGTAGTTGCAGATATAGAATATATTTATTGGCCTATAGATTCTGAGACTCCTCCTCCTCAAACACCAGAATCAACTTCTCAATATCAGTGAACTACAGATACTCTTTCATATGACCCTAGTTTAGATATTTGGGCAAGAACTAAAAGTTTTACGATAGGTAATACTTCTAATCCTACATATTCTAATCCAATGTGTATTTCTGGTCGAGATGGTGCAAAGGGCGACACTGGCGCCGCAGCTTTAACTTATGCTCTCATTGCGGATGTTACTTCTTTAACTCGAGATGTAAATACAACTACTCCAGTAAATAATCCTTCTACAATTACTTTTTCTGCCACTAAAACAGAAGGAAATGGAGCTCCTTTACCGTATCTTGAAGGACAACTTACAGTTAAACAATATATATATGACACAAATAAATCTGATTGAGTATGAGAGTCTTTAACAACTCAATCATTTTCACCAAATACTCTATCAATTACTGTTACTCCTTCAAATAAAGCTACCTCAGTAAAAGGTATTCTTTTTGCTTCTGATGGAACCACTCAATTAGATACACAAACTATTCCAATTATTGAAAATGGTGAAAGTGCAGTTGTAGCCTATTTAACAAATGAAAGTTGTAGTTTTGCTGCAACTTCTTCTGCAGCTATTACTGCAAGTGCATCTTCACAATTTATAGTAAATCAAGGTGGACAACCATTAAATGTTACAATTAATAGTATTACTCCAGATATTACTAGTACTCCTGCAGTAAATGATCAAGTATTAACAGTGACTTCTAGTGGAAATAATTTTACTGTTAATATTACTGATGGATTTACAACTACTAATGCAAATTATCCTCATAATGGTTCATTTAAAATTGCGGCGACTGCTTCTGTAAATGGGGCTTCACAAACTTTTACTAAAGATTTTTCATGAGTTTTAGTTCCCGCAGGCGTAGATGGTAAAAATGGCACTAATGGAGCGAATGGCTTTAACATTGCTGATATTAAACTTTATAAAATTAGCGATTCTAATGGAGTAAGTAAGCCTAAAGGAGATTTAATTTATACTTTTAATACTCAAGAACTAACTCCGGCAGAAAATCTAGATGGTTGATCTGTTAATATGCCTAATATGACACAGGTAACACCTGGTTGGTCTTGCTATTTAATTTCTGCAAATGCCGCGTCTTTAGAGGCTACTGATGTTATTAAAGGTATAGGATATGATGATAGTGCCGAAGATAATAGTGATTGATATGGTCCAGTAGTTTTTGTTCAAAATGGCACAAATGGAATAGATGCGTATAATCATGCTACAGTTTCTTTATATCAACGAAGTCTTACTGAGCCTACTGAGCCAAGCGGTTCAATTAATTATACCTTTTCAGATGGAAGTCTTACACCTACTTCTGCTCTTGGAAATTGAACTACAGGAGTTACTGCGGCGGTAGATGGAGAACCGTGTTGAGTAATTAGTGCTAATGCTGTTTCTCAAGGCGAAACTTATACGATTAATGATTGATCTGATCCAGTAATTTTTACTCGTGACGGCACAGACGGTGAAGGTGTTAGCATTACTAATAGAGAAATTCATTATATTGAATCTACTAGTGGAACAGTTACGCCTGCAGATGATGCTCAATGAAAAATTATTATTCCAGATGTAGCTGAAGGAAAATATCTTTGAACTAGAACTAGAGTAACTTATTCAGATGGAAATGCTTTAACTAGTTATTCTGTAGCAAAACAAGGAGAAGGTATTACTGTAACTGGCAGTTCTATAGAATATGCTACAAATAATAGTACTACTACTCCGATTTCTGGATGACAAAATACTCCGCCTTCTACTACTCCTGGTTGATATATTTGAACAAAAACTACAACAAATTATTCGGATGGAACAGCTGTTACAAGTTATAGTGTAGGAAAAACTGGTACTAATGGTTCAAATGCGTATTTATATGAATTACATTGTAGTCCTTCTGTAATTACAGTAGATCAAAATGTAACAACACCTGCATTTTCTCCAGCAGAAGTTACATTATCTGCGACTAGAACTAATGGAAATAGTACTCCTGCAGCTTATAGTGGCCGTTTTAAATTAGAATGAACTAGTGATAATAGTACATGAACCGCTATTGCAACAAATGGAAATTCAAATACACCTAGTTGAACACAAACCATTACACCAGTAAGTGTTACTGCGGCAACTGCTTTTAGAGCTACTTTATATAAAGCAGGTGGAACTACAAATGTTTTAGATACTGAAACTATTCCAGTAATTCGTGGCGGTAAAAATGGTATAAATGGTTATAATCAAAGCACGGTATATTTATATAAACGTTTTGGTTCTAATGAACAACTAACAAAACCATCTAGTAGTCATACATATAATTTTACAAATAAAACTTTTACAGATACAGATGCTACTGATAATGATAAAATAGAAGGTTGAACAATTAATAAAATACCTGCGGCAGATGGAGATAAAATAGCTTGAATGATTTTTGCTGTGGCTAGCTCAACTACTCCAACAGATGAAATTCTTGCGACTGAATGAAGCGATCCTATAAAAGTAGAAGGTATAAATGGTGCAGATGGTTTTAATCATGCTACAATTCAACTTTATAAACGATATAGATTTCCTGAAAATGAAAATGATAAGCCTGTAATTCCTGCAGCTAATGCGGTAACTTATACTTTTAATCCGCCTTCATTAACAGAAAATGTACAAGGAGCTTTAAATGGTTGAACTCAGACACCTCCCAAAGTAGATGGCAATCCTTGTTGGATTACAGTTGGTATAGCACATTCTCAAAGCAATTCAGATCCAATTGATAATTGAAGTGTTCCAGTAATATATACTAAAGATGGTGCAGATGGTTATAATAAAGCTACTGTTTATTTATATAAACGTGCGGCTAGTGAACCAACGGGTAATACTGCAAAGCCTTCCGCGCAATTAACATATACTTTTGAAAATCAAACTTTAACTTCAACAGCAGATCTTAATGATTGATCTCAAACTATTCCAACCAATAGTACAGCTCCACTTTGGATGATTGCCGCAGTTGCTAATAGTACTGCCGCAACAGATCCAATTGAGACAAGTGATTGAAGTCATCCAGTTAAAATGGAAGGTATTGATGGACAACCCGGCACACCAGGAACTGATGGTTATAATCAAGCGACAATAGATTTATATAAACGTGCAGACAGCGCTCCAACATCTTCTATGCCTGGAACGTTAACGTATACTTTTGGAGCGACAAATCCGCTTAGTGCTCCACAAAATAAATGAAGTCAAACTATTCCAGCTACAAATGGACAACCTTGTTGAGTAACAAGCGGAACTGCAGTATCACGAAATGCGTCTGCAACAATTTCAAATTGGTCAACTCCTACAAAAATGTTAGAAGATTCAATTAATGTGGTTATAGACAATGACAATGTCACTTTTCCAACTACAAATGGAGCAGCTGCAAAAACAACAGTAACTTGTAATATTAAAGCTTTTAAAGGTTTAACACAAGTTCCTTGTACTATCGGAACTATTTCTGGAGCACCAACTACAGGAATGACAATTTCAAAAACAAATGGGACAGCAACCACTCCTGCAAAAATTACTATTGCAGTTAGTGAAAGTACTTCTTCTCTTTTAACTACAGAGCAAGGAACATTAACTATTCCTGTTACTGTTTCTGGAGTTACTAATTCTATTAATAAACAATTTACTTGATCTTTAGCTAAAAATGGTTTAAATCAAGTAACACTTTATTTATATAAACGAGCAGATAGTGCAACAAAACCGACTTCTGGTAATGATTCTGTTTATAATTTTACAGATAAAACTTTAACAAATATTCCATCTGGTTGAAGCACTGCTTTTCCAAAAGAAACTCAAGGTTCTACAATTCCTGTCTGAGTAATGACTGCAGTAGCAAGTAGTAATACTGATACAGGTAATATCGCTTATACTGAATGATCTACTCCTGTTAGATATGTAAGCAGCGGTTCTAATGGTAAAGATGCTTTTAATGAAGCAAAAGTTTTTTTATATAGGAGATCAACTGAAACTCCAGTTGCACCGACATTTAATGAACCTTTTAATTATACTTTCTCTACAGGTCTTACAGCAGACTCTTATAATACTAATACATCTCCTGCGGTTACATGATATACAGATCCTGCTCTTGCAACTGTTACTAGCGGAGCCGCAACAAGTAATATTCCTCGAAATGATCATATGCCTTGTTGAATATCAATAAATCATCCTATTTCACAAAGTGCATCAGCAACTATAACTAGTAACTGATCTACACCCACAATTTTTGCTCAACCAGGAAAAGGCATAATTAAAGTTACTGAATATTATTTAGCAACTAATAATACTACTAATGTAACTATTGAAACTACTGGATGGGTCACTCCAAATAACGAAGTTACTCCCCCTATTACGATTCCACAATTAAATTCAAACGCTATATATTTATGAAACTATGAAGCAACAGAATATACTGATGGTGTTATTAGAATAATTGCTCCTCATATTATTGCAATGTATGATGCAAATAAAGGGACTTTTTCTTCTATTACAAATTATTATCAAAAAACTAAAACAGCGACAACTGTTCCAGAAAAAAATGATAATGATTGATCTACTAGTATGTTACAAGTAGATAATGAATGAAAATATTTATGAAATTATAAAAAAATCACTTATGCTAGTGGAGATCCAGAATATACTGATGTTCATCTTATTGGAATATATGGTGATAATGGCATTGGAATTGAAGATATAATAGAGCAACAAATTTTATGACCTTATGATGATAGTAATTTAACAGAGCATCCAGGTCCCGGTAACGATGCTAATTGGCAATCTAAAGGTGATGTAATATGAGAACCTGGAAAATATATTTGAAGTCAAACAAAAGTTATATGGACAGATGGTAAAATTGATTATATCGGAAGGACAGTCGCTAAAGATATTAATGATCTTAATGAAAAAATGCGATTAACTAATTCAGGTAGTGGAACTATTATTACTTCTAATGATGCTGCGAGCCTTCCTCCTCTATCTATTACTATCCATGGCAAGTCTGTACAAAATGGAACACCGAGTCCAAATATGCCTGTGAAAATTCAGAGTGTAGAGTCACATAATCTGCTCGATTTGAGCGACGTGCAATCTGCGACGATTAATGGTATCGAGTGAACGATCAATGTCGATGGTACAATATCAGCAAGCGGTACCGCGTCTGCAACATCGGCGTTCGGTATTGGGACACTCATGTTTAAGAGTGGCATAGACTACATCGTGAGCGGATGCCCGCAGCTTGGCGGCAGTGACAATTACGAATTCATGGTACAACAATCAGCTACAACTGGTAGTGGCGGCTGGCAGCATGACTACGGCGAAGGACAGCTGTTCTCTGGAGACGGCGTCGCACACAGAATGCAACTAGTGGTGAGGAATAACCAAACTGTTAATTTGACGTTTGAGCCAATGATATGTATGGCTCCATGCACGGGTGGATTTCAGCGTATTGAAACTATCTCTATACTATCAGTTGGTAAGAACATCATGCCGCCTATTGTGCATACGACGGCGTCTGCAAGCAATAAAGTTGCATTGGTCAGAAGCCGATATCGCAGTATGTTTTGCAAGGTGCAGGGCGGTAAGACGTACACCATCAGCAGGAGGACTGTCGAAGGGAACAGGTTCCAGATATTCTGCGCCGACAGCATGCCTGTTGTCGGGGTGACGCTCAACCTGCTCGCTAACGAAGAGGGCGAGCTGACGGCGACAGTCACCATGCCAGAAGGATACGATTGACTCTACATTTACCTTGCAAATGACGGGAGTGACATTACGCCCGACAACATCCAAGTCGAACTCGGTTCTACTGCCACAGAGTATGAACCCTATCAAGGTATAACTACGCCTATCGATCTTCAAGGGAACCCACCGGCGGTCATTCCTTCGACAATAAGTCTCGGCAACGGTGATTACATTACGACGGACAACTATGAAGACTTTACGAAGGACTTTTGCCTATTCATTGGCTTCTTCCGCGTGGCAGCATCGAGACATTGCTTTGTGTCACCGTATAGCTCGCTACCTGGCGTTGGCATCGAGCTGACCGCGGGCGGACTCGTTCGCGTTTACTCAATTGCCGATACTGGCGTTGTTACCGATAAATCGCTCGGAACAGCCGTAAGCATCGGCTCCCAGTGCAGGTTTGCGCTCATGTGGTCCGCGACGGCTAAAACGTACACATGACTATCCGTCCATGATGGGTTGCGCGAGTCGGGGACGTTCACGCCAAGCGGATCGTACACAGGAATATCAGCTAATCCGCTAAGAATGGGCGGCGATTTCCGAGACCCTGATGGTGGTAAAACGACATTCCCGAACGCATGGACGCAGTGGAACACTGACCCCTACTTCGAGGGGGCGTTTCCCGAGAATTACGCATCGATGATGTGATACTATAATGGGAATAGCTACTCATGAGGAGAAATCGGTGGATATAAGCTGCGCTCTTTGCCAGACGGCACGAGGGACGCGCTGGACGTGGTGGACGAGAAGAAGACGCTCACCAAGAGGGTGGGCGTGGCTGTAATCGACGGCGTGAACGTCAAGGCGAGAGCCATCACCAAATACTCGCCGAACGTCCGCGCGGAAATAACTTTGCCGAACCAAGCCACGGTTGGCGGCGGGGATGCGAGGTTGAACACCTACGCTGACAAGTTCTCGGTATCCTCAGCACCAGTGAATGTGCCCGCGCAATCGGCCTCGGAGTACACATTCGAGCTGTACTCGAGCTACAGCTTCGCAGTTATCCCGATAACCGCGTTGAGCGCGGCATCGACGGCCGCTGTCAATGAATGGTTTGCAAGCAACCCCGTCACCGTGCTTTACCCGCTCGCCGAACCTCAGACCATCGACCTCGGTAAAATAAATCTTTCTCCTTTACCTTCACCGATATTCTCCATGTATGTAGACGCATTGGTAACTCCAATACTAGATGCAGAATGGTGAACTATTTTAGGGTATGAAACAGGAAAACAGCATACCGCAGCTAATTCACTTTTAACCTCTCTTTCAAACGAAATTACCAAAACCCAAGAGGCTCTTACAGATAACGCGGTTATTGAAACAAATCAATTATGATTTATAACAGATAAAAAAGAAAAACCAGATAAACCTAATGAACAATTAGTTAATAATACTGGAGACTATGATAATTGAGTAACTAAAGTTTCTGATTCATATATTATACTGAATCCGAATGAGACAGATAATAGATATGAAATTACAAAAGACACAAGCAATAATTATATTGTAAAAGATAAAATTATACAAGATACCGCAAACCAAAATCGTGATGTTACAGAATTTTGTATTGTAAAAAAACAAGATAATAATGATGAATATATATACAAATATTATCCATATAATTATTATTGTTATGAATATAAATTCTTAAATGGTGAAGTTACTTATTCAGAAGTAATTTATGATTCTGTAAAAAGTTCAATTGCTGAAAATAAGATCGCAGAAGAATATCAACAAAAAGCTCTTGAAAAATTATTAAATGATCAAACACAAGTTTTTTATTCTGATAATAATGGTGCTCATGTTAAAGACACAACTGGCAGTAATTATGTAACAACTTGAAATACTACTGGTATAATTTTCTCTCAAGGTGACGCTAAACTTTTAGATATTTTAGCTATATCTGGAGAAAATGGTAAATATTCTGGTATGAATATTTATAATGGAAAAACAGGAAGAGATGAACAAAAAATTGCTCAATTTATTCCAAATCTAATTCAGCTTGGATCTGATGAAGAAGATCGTGTTCGTATTACTCGAGAAAAAATTGAATTTATTAAAGGAAATAAATCTGCAGCTGAAATTGGAAATGATGGTTTTTATACTCCTAATATTACAGTAGATTCAAAATTGTCTTTAAAAACACCAACTGGATCAATTAATTCTGAAAATCAAAATGAAACTTATGAATGGGCATGAATTCCTCGCTCAAATGGCAATATTGCTTTTAAATGAATTGGAACACCAGATCCAAATTTATAAAATATTTATTTTAAATAGGAAATAAAAGGAGGAGAATTTTATCAATGGCAAGCGGAACTTTTTATAATAGTTGAGGACCAACTAATACAGCAACAGATAGTAGCGTTAGATACCATCAAAACCATTTAAAAGTTGATTGAAGCGGTAATGACGAAAAAGTAACTTACACTATTAATGCTTATGCACGTTCTGGTAATGGTTCTGGTTATTATTATATGGCAGATTATGGCGTAACAGTTACTCTTTATTGTTTTTATCCGGGTGCTAAAGATTGAACTAATATAGGTTCTGCATCTGGAACTTTAAATTATGGAAATACAGTTGCAAATATTACAAGAACTGTTACAATTAATAGAAATCATGGATCTCAATCAATAAAATTTAAAGCTGTTAATACTGGCGGTTCACTTTATACAGCGACTACAGAAACTGGCTGAGACACCATCTCAGCCAGAACTTCTTATACAGTTTCGTATAATGCAAACGGTGGTACTAATGCTCCTGCAAATCAAACTAAATGATATAACGAAACATTAAAATTAAGTTCTACAGAACCAACTCGCACAGAGGTTACAAAAGATGGTTATACTGTTACTTTTAAATCTAATGGACCAGGATATGCAGATACTTCTATTACGCAGAAAAATAAAACAACTTATCAATTAGCAACTCCTGCTTGAAGTACAAATAATCAAGGTACAGGTACTACCTATATACTTGGCGCTGATTATACAGGCAATGCTGCATTAACTTTATATGCTAGATGGAGTCCAAGTGACGAAAATGGAAAAATTGAACTTCCAACGAATTTAATATGAGATAGACATACATTTTTAGGATGAGCTACAACAACTGATGCAGTAACTCCTAATGTTAATTCTCCTTATGAACCAACTAGCAATATAACTTTGTATGCGACATGAAAAGAAAATTATATCCCTGCGGTACTTACAAATTTAAAAGCAATAAGAACTGCTACAACTACGTCTACTGAATTAGCGGATGAAGGCGAAAATGCATACGTTACAGTTAATTGAACAAACGGTAAGCTTACAGAAAATGATATTTATGCTCCAATAAGGTTAGAATATACCTATAAAAAAACCAATGGATCAACTAATACTGGTTCAATTGAATTAAATAATAATAAAGATGTTACATCTACAAGTTTTTGAATTCCTAATTTAGATAAAGATAATAGTTGAGATATAACCACAACAATAATAGATAGAAATGATGAAACTCTTAAATCATCTAAAAATACTTTACTTTCTCCTGCTTTTTATACAATGGACTTTCTTCGATATGGACGTGGAATTTCTTTAGGCGGCCCAGCAAGTTTAAAAAATACTCTTCATTGTCAATTATCAGAAGGAATTACATTTGATGGAACAGAAACAGGGAAATGACGTATAAAAAGAGAAAGTAATGGAAATTTATCTATTGAGTGAGTAACATCATAAAATTTGGCTAAAATTAAATAATATCAATATTTTATTTCACATCTATTAATGAAATATTTTAAGAGATAAAAGGATTTTGAATTTAAAATGGGCGCATTTTATATGCGCCCTTTGACAGAAAGGAATATAAATCATGCGCCCGTTAGAAGTATTTTTACAACCAGTTCAAGATCCGCAAGCACAAA
>OCTX012288260.1_pt1 | contig 13690 bp, 7 predicted proteins | sample 1539691 | NCBI WGS metagenome assembly OCTX01 (sample SAMN02144231, study PRJEB22623) | gut metagenome | biome: sheep rumen | host: Ovis aries | place: New Zealand | reverse complement strand
ATGGGTCCGAAGGGTATCCGTGCCAACGCCATCGCCCCAGGCTTCATCGATACGGCTATGACGCAGGCTCTGCCCGACGACATCCGTAAGGAGTGGATCAACAAGATACCACTGCGCCGAGGCGGTCAGGTAGAGGATATCGCCAATGTGGCTACCTTCCTTGCCAGCGATATGTCAAGTTATGTCAGCGGCCAGGTGATCCAGGTAGATGGCGGCATGAATATGTGATCATTCACAACACATCATTATGGAGGTCGTCTACGAGGACAACCATATCATCATCGTCAACAAAAAGAGTGGGGAAATCGTACAGGGTGATAAGACTGGCGATCGCCCCCTCTCTGACTTGGTGAAGGATTATATCAAGGAGAAGTACCATAAGCCAGGAGAGGTATTCCTCGGCGTGGTGCATCGTCTGGATCGTCCCGTATCAGGCCTCGTCATCTTTGCCCGCACCTCAAAGGCCCTTACCCGCCTGAACAAGATGTTTGCCGAAGGAGATGTGCACAAGACCTATTGGGCCATCGTTTCCAAAAGGCGTGAAGACACCGGTGAATGGCACACACTGGAGCACTGGCTTGTGAGGAATGAGAAGCAAAACAAGTCGTATGCTTACGATTCGGAGAAGTCCAACGCCAAGAAGGCCATCCTCAAGTATCGCGTAATAGGCCAAGGCGACAACTACAGTCTGGTGGAAGTGAACCTGATGACGGGGCGCCACCATCAGATACGCTGCCAACTGGCCAAGATAGGCAGCCCCATCAAGGGCGACTTGAAATATGGAGCCCCCCGCAGCAATCCTGACGGCAGCATCTCACTGCTGTCGCGGCGTGCAGACTTCATCCACCCCGTATCGAAAGAACGGATTGTCGTAGAGGCTCCCCTACCCGATGATGCCCTATGGCGGGCATTGGCACCAAAAACGACTACCAGCACAGACATACCACCCGAATGAGAAAGGTATTCAAGTGGACAGGGATTGCGGCATTGACTCCCGTTCTGCTGTTCTTCATACTCGCCGTACTGCTATATCTGCCTCCAATACAGAATTGGGCGGCACAGAAGGTGGCTGGCATCGTATCGAAGAATACAGGGATGGAGGTCAGCGTTGGGCACGTCAGGCTGGAGTGGCCATTAAACCTTGGCATCGAGGACTTCAAGGCCATTAAGCAAAACGACTCCCTCCCACAGATTAAGGATACCATCGCCGATGTAGGCAGGGTGGTGGCTGACGTAAGACTCTGGCCCCTGCTGAAGAAGCAGGTAGTCATCAACCGACTGTCGCTTCATCAGGCTAAAATCAATACAAATGGCTTCATCAGCGACGTACGCATCAAAGGCAGCCTCGAAGAACTGTGGCTCTCATCGAAAGGCATCGACCTCGGCAAAGAGACGGTAGAGGTGAATGGTGCCAGACTGACAGATGCCCTCCTTGACATCGCCCTAAGCGATACGGCTGCTGCAGACACCACAGAGTCGAAAGTGAAATGGCTCATCAATGCCGACAGCCTTAGCCTCAACAAGACAGCCCTGACACTCCATCTGCCTGGCGATACACTCAACGTGGCAGCCTACTTCGGAAAAGCAGTAGCCAGAGATGCCACCATCGACCTCTATCAGGGCATCTATCAGACCTCAGGACTCGACTGGCACAACGGCACGCTGAACTACGACAACCGCTGGGAGCACCCCATCAAGGGATTCGACTACAACCACATCGACCTGAAAGATATCCACCTCACCGCCGACACCATCAGATACTCGCCCCAAGGGCTCCAACTGGCATTCAAGCATTGTGCCATGAAAGAAAAGTGCGGCATAGAAATCAACGAACTGAGTGGTGCCCTCAGACTAGACTCCACCTATTCTAATATACAGTTGCCCGCCCTGACGATGCGAACCCCCGATTCCGACATCTACACGGAACTGGATATGGACTTCAGCACGTTCGACGATAAGAATCCTGGCCAGACGAAAGCGCGCCTGAATGCACAACTAGGCAAACAAGACATCATCAAATTCCTGGGAGAGATGCCTCAGACCTTCGTCAGGAGTTATCCGAATCATCCGCTGAGCATCAAGGGCTCAGTGAACGGCAATATGCAGCAGATGGAGTTCACAGGACTCGACATCAGTCTGCCTGGTGCCCTCCACGCCAATGTCGACGGGACTGCCAATAATCTGATGACCCTGGACAAACTCAAGGCAGACATCAAACTGAACGCTAAGGCACAAGACATCAATTTCGTCCTCGCTATGGCTGATGCACAATTGTCCAAAAACTACCGCATCCCCAGCGGCATCACACTCAACGGCACCTTCAAGGCTGACGGCACACGATATACCACCGACCTGACTGCCAACGAAGGCAGTGGCAGCGTCAGACTGAAAGGCAGCACCTTGATACCCCTGAATGCCAAAGGAGAGATGGTGACAGACCTGATGACCTATGATGCCGACGTCAAGATCAGCCATCTGAACCTGCACCACTTCATGCCGAAGGATTCACTCTACGCGGTGTCTGCTGACATCAAAGCCCAAGGCTACGGCCTCGACATTCTCTCCAAGCGCAGTCACCTGACGGCAGAAGCCGTCGTCCACCAACTGCAATACGGGCACTTCAATCTGCAGAACCTCTCTGCTACTGCAAATCTGCAGGACGGGCACGCACAGACCAGTATCACAGGCCATAACGAACTGCTCGAGGGAACCATCAGCCTGGATGCCCTGCTCGAAAAGAACCAACTCGACGGTACCATTGACGCCGATGTCGCCAAAGCCGACCTGTTCCGTATGCGGCTGGTGAGCGACACGCTGGCCATAGGCTTCGGAGGAAAGATAAAAGTAGAGTCTGATTTCGCGAAGAGCCATAAACTGAGCGGCAAGTTAGACAACATCTTTATACAGGACGAGAAGAAGACCTTCCATCCCGATCCCATCGGACTGCTTCTGCGGACGACTTCAGACACCACCTATATCAGGGCACAGAGCGGTGACTTTATCGTGAAAGTAGATGGTAGCGGGCACTATGAGCACCTGCTCAGTCAGATGACAGCCCTGACGGACACCATCATCGCCAACTACAAAGAGAACGTCATCGACCAGCAAGCCCTGAAACGAATGCTGCCCACCGCGAGGGTCCATCTGGAGAGCAAAAGGAACAACCCCATTGCCACGCTGATGAGAACCAGCAACATCGACTTCAAGGAACTTCTGCTCAACGTCGACATGTCGCCTGAGACTGGCATCAACGGCGCAGGCTACATCTATTCGCTCAACTACGACAGCACGCGCATAGACACCATCCGCCTGAATCTGACGCAGAAAGGCGAGCGTCTGACCTATCAGGCTCAGGTGCGCAACAACAAACGCAATCCGCAGTTCGTGTTCAATGCCCTGCTCGACGGACATCTCCATGAGCACGGGCTGCTGGCAGGACTGCGATTCTATGACAACCAGAACAAATTAGGTGTCCGCATAGGAGCCACTGCCGAAATGGAGACGGAGGGCCTGCGACTCAGGCTGATGCCCGAACGCCCCACCATCGGCTACAAGGAATTCAACCTGAATAAGGACAACTTCATTTTCCTCGACAGGAACAGCAAGGTACTGGCAAAGGTGGACCTGATAGCCGACGACCGTACAGGTCTGAAACTGTACACAGAGAACCAGGACTCCACGATGTTGCAAGACCTGACGCTCTCGCTCAACCGCATCAATCTGGGCGACGTCACCTCCGTATTACCCTATATGCCTCGCATCACCGGCTATCTCGACGGCGACTTCCACATCCTGCAGGATCAGGGCAAGAAGATCTCCGTAGCCTCCGATATGGCCATACAGAACATGACCTACGAGAACTCTCCCGTCGGTAACCTCAGCACAGAAATAGTCTATCTGCAAAAGGAAGGCGACTCGCATGCCGTAGAAGCCCGCCTGATGCTCGACGATGAGGAGTTCGGACTCCTGAGCGGCAACTACCACAACGGAGAAGAAGGCCAGATAGATGCCGTATTCAAGATGACGCGCCTCCCGCTGTCGCTTGTCAACGGCTTCGTGCCAGACCAGATTGTCGGCCTCGAAGGCTTCGGCGAAGGAAGCCTGGACATCAAGGGAACTATCAGGCACCCCCAGATTGACGGCGAAATGTATGTAGAAGACGCCTTTCTCGTCAGCCAGCCCTACAGTGTACGCATGCGCTTTGACAATGACCCCGTCCGCATCGTAGGGAGTCACCTGCTGCTGGAGAACTTCGGACTCTACGCCAACAACGACGAGCCACTGACTCTGATGGGCGACATCGACTTCTCCGACACAGAGCGCATCATGATGGACATGCGGATGAGAGCCAGGAACCTGCTGCTCATCAATTCGAAGCAGGAAGCCAAATCGATAACCTTCGGAAAGGCCTTTGTAGATGTCTATGCCCGCATGCAGGGGCCGCTCGACATGCTGAACATCCGAGGACGGCTTAACGTACTGGGCTCCACAGATATGACATACCTGCTTCTGGACTCCCCACTCTCTGCCGACAACCGGCTCGACGAACTGGTAAAGTTCACCGATTTCACCGATACCACACAGACTGTCGTCACACGCCCCATGCCCGAAGGCATGAAAATGGACCTGACAATCAATGTGTCGGAAGGTGCACATGTGGTCTGTCTCCTCGACGCCCAGAAGAACAACTACGTAGACCTGACCGGTGGCGGCGACCTGCGCATGAAGTACAATAATGAAGGCATCAACCTGACAGGCCGCTACACGCTGAACAACGGCGAGATGAAATACTCACTGCCCGTCATCCCGCTGAAGACATTTACCATCAAGGACGGCAGTTACGTGGAGTTTACCGGCAACCCGACAAATCCGAAACTGAACATCACAGCCACGGAACAGACGAGGGCCACCATTACACCCCTCGAAGGAACCAGCCGCAGCGTGCTCTTCGAATGCGGAGTGGTCATCACCAAGACACTCCAGGACATGGGACTGGAGTTCATCATCGAGTCACCTGAAGACAACAGCATCAACGGCGAACTGACTACCATGAGTCCAGAGGAGCGCAGCAAGGTGGCTGTGACTATGCTTACCACCGGTATGTATCTGGCTGGCGGCGACACCAATGGCTTCTCGATGAACACAGCCCTCAACTCGTTCCTTCAGAGCGAGATCAACAATATCACCGGCTCTGCCCTGAGAACACTCGACCTCAGTGTAGGCATCGACAATACCACGGATGCCGCCGGAACCACCTACACCGACTATTCCTTCAAGTTCGCCAAGCGCTTCTTCAACAACAGGCTGAAGATAGAACTGGGCGGAAAAGTGTCGTCAGGCACGAACGAGACGATGGGACAGACACAGTCGTTCTTCGACAACGTGACAATGGAATACCGTCTGAACCAGAACGCGACGCAGAACGTGAAGATCTACTACAAACAGAACGTCTACGACTGGCTGGAGGGCTATACCGGCAAGTATGGCGCGGGCTTCGTATGGCGGCGCAAACTGCAGAACTTCCTGGACATCTTTGCCTTCTGGAAGAAGGAGCCGCAGCCGGCGATGAGACCCATGCCTACAATGCAGCGCGACAGCGTCAGAAGAGATACGACAACTATGACAAGGTGAGACTATGGGAATACGGATGAGACAACATACAGGCCTTCTGGCACTTCTGATGCTCTTGTCATCCTGCTCGATGACAAAGGGCATCCCCGATGACGACCAACTCTTCACGGGGTTGAAGCAGACCGTCTTTGTCGACGACCGCGAAGACCAATACAGCGAGCATCTGGCCAACACGAAAGATGAGGTGGAGGCAGCACTCGCCACCGTGCCCAACGGCTCACTCTTCGGTAGCAGTTACTATACGGTGCCCTGGTCTTGGCGCCTCTGGGTCTACAACCACTTCTCTGGCAAGAAGTCAGGCTTCGCACGCTGGATGACAAAATCCTTCGGCAAGCCGCCAGTGCTGATGAGTCAGGTGAATCCGGCCCTGCGCACCTCCGTGGCCCGCAGCGTGCTCCGCAACAACGGCTACCTGCGTGGAGACGTCACTTACGAGATAGTGCCTCAGAAGAATCCGAAGAAAAGCAAGATACGATACAGCGTGCTGCTCGACTCGCTCTTCACCCTCGACAGCATCGCCTATCGCAACTTCCCCGACTCCCTCCAGCAACTCGTCGACTCTTCCCACAGCGAGTCGCTCATCCAGACAGGCAAGGCCTTCAGCATCGCTTCACTCGACGGGGAGCGCAGCCGTATCAGCAGCCTGTTCCGCAACAACGGATACTTCTATTACGCCCCTGCCTACGCCTCCTATCTCGCTGACACTTTCCAGGTGGCAGGCAAGGCGCAGATGCGATTCCAGTTAGCCGACGGCATCCCAGAGGAGGCCCTCACCAAATGGTACATCGGAAAGATGGACATCAACTTCCGCAAGACAGCACGCCAGCAACTCACCGACAGCATCCGCCGGCGCCACCTGACATTCCACTTCAACGGCAGGAAGTCGCCCATCCGTCCGCGTGTCGTCCTGAAGAATCTGAGGCTGCGCCCACGACAACTCTACAGTTACGACAACTATCTGGAATCATCAGCCAACCTCAATGCTACAGGTGTTTTCACATCGACTGACTTCCAGTTCAACCCACGGCCTGACACCGACACACTCGACCTGCTGATCAACTGCGTCTTCGACAAGCCATACGACTTCTATATCGAAACCAATTTCAACGGACGCACCAATGGGCGGCTGGGGCCAGAACTGAAGATCGGTGTCGCCCGCCGCAATGCCTTCAAAGGCGCTGAGAAACTCGACATCAACCTTCACGGCTCCTACGAGTGGCAGCGGAACAGCGATGCCAACATGAGTTCCTACCAATTGGGTGCAGATGCCAGCATCGAGTTCCCACGCATCATCGCTCCGTTCTACAACAGCGACCGAATCAGCCGACCAAAGAACGGACAGCGACCCAGGCGACGCCGATTCTACACCACACCGACCACATTTGCCAAAGTCTCGATGGACATGGTGCGCCGTCCTCAATACTATAAGATGCATATCGCCAGCGGCGAGTGGACCTATCGCTGGCAACCTTCCGCCACCAGCCGACATGAGTTCTCACCCCTGACGGTGAAATACCAGTTCAAGAACTCCAAGACTGACAAATACGACTCTCTTGTGGCAAAACACCCCTATCTGGAGCGGACGATGGGCGACATCTTCATCCCCAAGATGCGCTATACCTACACCTATACCAGCCCCTTATCCAGCCTGAATCCCATCCGCTGGGAGACCACCATTGAGGAATCCGGCAATCTGATCTCGCTCTTCGACAGGCTGCGCGGCAGGCCCTTCGGTGAGCAGGAGAAGGAAATCTTCAGGAATCCCTACGCCCAGTTCGTCCGTCTGGAGACTGACTTCACCAAGACCTGGACACTAGGCCAGTCCGCTCTCGTGGGCCACCTCAATGCAGGTATCCTCTGGTACTACGGAAACAGCGCCGAAGCCCCCCTGAGCGAAGAATTCTACGTGGGTGGCCCCAACAGCATCCGCGCCTTCAGGTCGCGCGACATCGGGCCCGGAGCCTTCTCCGACTATACACTCTTCGACCGCCAGACAGCCTATCTGCTGCGCAACGGCGACATGAAACTCCTGGGCAATCTGGAATACCGCTTCCCCATCTTCGGCAATCTGAAGGGAGCCGCCTTCCTCGACGTGGGAAACGTATGGCGAATGAAGCAACTCAAATGGGGATCAGACGATGAACTCATCGAGGCATCCCTCGAAGATGCTGACGGCGACCCCGAAAAGTTTGCCGAAGAACTCCTCACCATATTGACAATTAAAACCTGGACGGACGACATGACTTTCAAGCCCTCACGCTTCCTCAACGATATCGCCATCGGCACAGGCCTCGGTCTGCGATACGACCTTGGCTTCCTCGTCATCCGTCTTGACTGGGGATTCGCCCTCCACCTGCCGTGCAACAATGGTGTCTCCCGCTATTTCTTCAATGTCCAACGCAATAGCGATCTCCACACCCTCAATTTCGCCATTGGATATCCATTCTAAAGAGTTAAGAGTTATGAATTAAGAGTTAAGAATTGAGAAAAATGGGTGATGAGACAAATTTTCTTAACTCTTAACTCTTAATTCTTAATTAAAATTATTACTTTTGCACTCAGTTTATTCTAACTTAATAAAATATTGCTTATGAAACCAACTCTTTTTCTGCTTGCAGCAGGTATGGGTAGCCGCTATGGCGGTCTGAAACAACTCGACGGACTGGGTCCCAACGGCGAAACAATTATGGACTATTCTATCTACGATGCCATCCAGGCCGGATTCGGCAAGATTGTATGGGTCATCCGTAAAGACTTCGAAGAGCAGTTCCGTACCCAGATACTCTCCAAATACGAGGGACAGATTCCCTGCGAACTATGCTTCCAGGCCCTCGACGCCCTGCCCGAGGGGTTCAGCGTGCCCGAAGGCCGACAGAAGCCATGGGGAACCAACCACGCCGTGCTGATGGGCAAGGACGTCATCCGCGAGCCCTTCTGCGTCATCAACTGCGATGACTTCTACGGGCGCGATGCCTTCATGCAGATTGGCAAGTATCTCAGCAACCTGCCCGAAGGTGCCAAGAACCAGTATGCGATGGTGGGCTTCCGCGTCTGCAACACCCTGTCGGAGAACGGCACCGTGGCCCGTGGTGTATGCGCCTATAATGAGAAGCGCCATCTGACGGATGTCGTAGAGCGCACTGAGATCGTACGCTGCGCCGAGGACGGCTCTCAGGCAGGTGCCGCTGATCAGCCCATCCGCTTCAAGGACGAGGAGGGCAAATGGCAGCCGCTCGAGGAGAACGTACCTGTATCCATGAATATGTGGGGCTTCACACCAGACTATTTCGACTACAGCGAGGAATACTTCAAGGAGTTCCTCTCTGATCCGAAGAACATGCAGAACCTGAAGGCAGAGTTCTTCATCCCCTTGATGGTCAACAAACTCATCACCGAGGGTACAGCCACCTGCGAAGTTCTCGATACCACCTCCAAGTGGTTTGGCGTCACATACGCCGCCGACCGTCAGGACACCGTCGACCGCATCCAGCGCCTCGTCGATGAAGGTATTTATCCCAACAAACTGTTCTAAATGAATATCGACATACTGAATGGTGATCAACTGGCTTACCTGAGTCGGCTGATCACCAACTCTCAAAACATCATCATCACCTGTCATCGCAGCCCCGACGGCGATGCCATCGGCTCCTGTCTGGGATGGGCTGAGTTCCTGAGAACCCAGGGCAAGGATCCGGTTGTCATCGTGCCCGACCAGTTCCCCGACTTCCTGCAGTGGCTGCCCAACACTGAGAAGATAGTACGCTACGACAAGCACCGCGACAAGAGCGACATGCTCTTTAAGATAGCCGACCTCGTGTTCTGTCTCGACTTCAACACCCCCAGCCGCGTCGATGAGATGGAGCAGGCCCTGATTTCCACTCAGGCCACACGCGTACTCATCGACCACCACCTGTCGCCCGACGTGCCCGCCAGCCTTACCATCTCCCACCCCGAGATGAGCAGCACCTGCGAACTGGTATTCCGCATCGTCTGGCAGATGGGGTGCTTCGAGAAGCAGGGCAAGCATTTCGCCATCCCCATCTACTGCGGCATGATGACAGATACCGGCGGCTTCACATTCAACTCCACGCGCCCCGAGATATTCTTCATCATCAGCCAGTTGCTCACCAAGCGCATCGACAAAGACAAGATCTACCGCAACGTCTATCACAACTACTCCGAGAACCGCATCCGCCTGATGGGCTACGTGATGTACGAGAAACTGCGCTACCTGCCCGAATACCATGCCTCCTATTACACCATCACCCGCGAGGAGCAACGGCGGTTCAACTTCATCAAGGGCGATGCCGAGGGACTGGTCAACGTCCCCCAGCAGATCAAGGGGCTGCGCCTCTCCATATCCTTACGTGAAGATACGGAGAAAGACAATGTCGTCTGGGTCAGCCTCCGTTCAGTCGATGACTTCCCCTGCAACAAGATGGCCGAGCAGTTCTTCAATGGCGGGGGACATCTCAATGCCTCCGGCGGGCGCATCAACGGCACCATCAGCGAAGCCGAGCAAGTGGTCAGGCAAGCCATAGAAGCATACGCCGGCCTACTGAAATAAGCCACGGATTACACCGATTTTTACAGTTTTTTTATTAATCTGTGTTAATCTGTGTAATCTGTAGCCACTTTTTCTGCGGAGTCTGTGGCTTTTTTTGTAATTTTGCAACCAATATGAAGAAAATTCTATTGATTATCATAGCCGCGGTCGCCCTCTTCGCAAGTTGTAACAATTACGAGACCTATGGCGACCTGAAGGAGAAGGAGCGCAACGCCATCTCCAAGTTTATTGCCGACTCCAGCATCATCGTCATTTCCGAGGATGTCTTCAAGAGTCAGGGCTACGTCACCAACACCGACCGCAACGAATTCGTCAAACTCGACAAGAGCGGTGTCTACATGCAGATAGTCCGCCCAGGCTGCGGAGAGAAGATCAACAACGGCGACGAGGTCAACCTCTGCTGCCGCTTCAAGGAATTCAACATCAACGGCGACACCCTGACGCTGGAAAACACATCCGACATCTACTCCGACTTTGTCGACGTGATGCACGTCACGCGCACGTCAGGCACCTTCACCGCCTATTTCACCGCCGGACTGATGTATGCCGCCTACAAGACGGCGTCCGTTCCAGCCGGATGGCTCGTCCCCCTCGAATACATCAAGGTAGGCCGTCCGAAGAGCATGGACGACGAGATATCCAAGGTCCGACTGATCGTCCCCCATTCCCAGGGCCACGCCACCGCCTCCAGCAATGTCGTACCCTACTATTACGAGATAACATTCCAAAAAGAAGCATAAAAACACTCCAGCAATGACACTTATCAAATCCATTTCAGGCATCCGCGGCACGATTGGCGGACGCACTGGTGATACCCTGAACCCACTCGACATCGTCAAGTTCACAACAGCCTACGCCACCTTCATAAAAAGGAGGAGAGAGGCAAGAGAAGAGAGGAGAGAGGAGAGTGGAGAGAGGAGAGAAAAGATCGTGGTAGGACGTGACGGGCGCATCTCAGGCGAGATGGTCAAGAACGTAGTCTGCGGCACACTGATGGGCATGGGCTTCGACGTCATCAACATCGGCCTCGCCACCACTCCCACCACCGAACTGGCTGTCCGTATGGCTGAAGCCGACGGCGGCATCATCATCACCGCCTCCCACAACCCGCGCATGTGGAACGCACTGAAACTCCTCAATGCCGAAGGCGAGTTTCTCACAGCATCCGACGGTGCTGAAGTGCTCGACATCGCAGCACGCGAGGACTTCGACTACGCCGATGTCGACCATCTGGGTCACTATACAGAAGACAATACATACAACAGCAAACACATCGACTCGGTGCTCCAACTGAAACTGGCTGACGTGGAAGCCATCAGGAAGCGCAAGTTCCGTGTCTGTGCCGACACCATCAACTCCGTAGGAGGCATCATACTGCCCGACCTGTTCCGAGCCCTCGGTGTCGATTTTGAAATCCTCAACGGTGAGTGCAACGGCGACTTCGCCCACAACCCCGAACCGCTGGAGAAGAACCTGCTGGGCATCATGGACAAGATGCGCAATGGCGGATTCGACCTCGGCATCGTGGTCGATCCCGATGTAGACCGTCTGGCCTTTATCTGCGAAGACGGCACGATGTTCGGCGAGGAATACACGCTGGTTTCCGTGGCCGACTACGTGCTCAGCCACACACCCGGCAACACCGTCAGCAACCTCTCCTCCACCCGCGCCCTGCGCGACGTGACTGAGCAGCACGGCGGGCACTACACGGCAGCAGCCGTCGGCGAGGTCAATGTCACCACAAAGATGAAAGAGGTGGGAGCCGTCATCGGAGGCGAAGGCAACGGCGGTGTCATCTACCCTGAGAGCCACTATGGCCGCGACGCACTCGTCGGCATAGTGCTCTTCCTCTCCAGCCTCGCACAGAAAGGATGCACCGCCAGCGAACTGCGCCAGACCTTCCCTGACTATCAGATAGCCAAGAACCGCATCGACCTCACCCCCGACACCGACGTCGACGCCATCCTACAGAAGGTCAAGGAGATGTTTGCACAGGACAACAGCGCCAAGGTCAACGATATCGACGGCGTGAAGATCGACTTCCCCGACCGCTGGGTCCACCTGCGCAAGTCGAACACCGAACCCATCATCCGTGTCTACAGCGAAGCCCAGACCATCGCACAGGCCGACGACCTCGGCAAGAAACTGCTGCAGGTGGTCTACGACATGCAATCGTCAACCGCCGACAGCAAATAAAGATTTTTTGCGACCTTGCATACACTAAGAGAAAACATGTTGTAACACAACATGATACTTAGTGTATGCAATCCGCTTACAGCAGTGCCTTGGCGCGCTCCAATGCGATGTTGATGTGGGAGCAGATATTGTCCTCGCCCAGCATCGTGTCGAAACCCGCTTTGTGGAGCACGGCCTGCACCTGCGGACTGACACCGGAGAGCACCACCTGGATGCCCTCACCCTGCGACATCAGACAGAGGTTGGTCAGGTTGTGGATGCCTGTAGAGTCGACGAAGGGCACCTTACGCATGCGGATGATGCGCACCTTCGGACGGCGGCCGCGATGCAGAGCGCCCATGATCTCCTCGAACTTATTACCGGCTCCGAAGAAGTAGGGTCCGTTGATCTCGTAGACCTCCACCCCCTCGGGGATGGCGAGGTGCTCAAGGTTGCCCAACTGGAAGTCGCTGGTCTCCTCCTCAGGGTTGATCTCATCACTGATGACCTTGACGTCGGTGGTCTCCGCCATACGGCGCATGAAGAGCAGACAGGCGCAGATGAGCCCCACCTCGATGGCAATGGTGAGATCGAATACGACGGTCAGCAGGAACGTCACCCAGAGCACGATGACATCACTCTTGGGATTGCGCATGATACTCAGGAACGAGCGCCAGCCGCTCATGTTGTAGGCCACGATGACGAGCACCCCCGCCAGGCAGGCCATGGGTATATACTGCGCCAGCGGCATGAGGAAGAGGAAGATGAGCAGCAGCACGGCGGCGTGGATGATGCCCGCCACAGGTGTGCGCCCGCCGTTGTTGATGTTCGTCATCGTGCGTGCGATGGCCCCCGTGGCAGGAATGCCGCCGAAGATGGGGCTTGCCAGATTGGCGATGCCCTGCGCGATGAGTTCCGTATTCGAGTTGTGGCGGTCGCCGATGACACCGTCGGCCACAGTGGCTGAGAGCAGCGACTCAATGGCACCGAGGATGGCTATGGTGATGGCCGGCGAGACGAGTCCCTTGACGACATCCCACGTCAGTTGGGGCACCTGTGCGCCGGGCAGTTCGCTGGAGATGGAGAAGCGGTCGCCGATGGTCTCGATGGAAGTGACGCCGGCATACTGCTTGAGCAGCAGCGCAGCGACAGTCATCAGGATGATGGCAATCAGCGAACCGGGCAGTTTCTGGAGTAAGGAGGAAAGAGGCTTGAGGAAGAGGGCCACCTTGTTCCAACCAGCGATAATGACGACTGAGACGATGCCGACACCTGCACTCCACCAGTCGATAGTCGGCAAGGCACCCACGTAGGCTA
>OCTX012088470.1_pt1 | contig 13692 bp, 7 predicted proteins | sample 1539691 | NCBI WGS metagenome assembly OCTX01 (sample SAMN02144231, study PRJEB22623) | gut metagenome | biome: sheep rumen | host: Ovis aries | place: New Zealand | reverse complement strand
CCTTTAAGAGCTTTCAGTTCTGCTTCCGTGAGGAAAATGAAATCACTGATTTTCGGATAGCCGTTCTTCATCAGAAGGTTTTTGGAACGGACAGAAAACCCGATTGTTTCCACGTCACAGTCATTCGCCTGCACGTACTGCAGGATCCGATCGTGTTCATCTATGCTGTAAAGAAGATTTCGAAGAGATGCCTCCTGACCACGAGTGGCTGCTGCCAGCTTTTTCCTGAGGCTGTCAAGGATTTCCACCTCATGTTCCTTCAGCCAGACGCGGCACATCTTCACAATCTCCTCAGCGGAAGCAATATCCATACGGGGAATCTTCATCATTTCATCCACAGTAAGGAAAATAATCTGATCCAGATTCTCCAGCCTGTTCAGCAGAAGATGGTTATATGCCCTGGCAGACAGAAGCTCCAGAGTGTCTGCCTTCACATGTTTTTCCATGATCCAGCCCTGAACAAAAGACCGGCCTTCCTCCGACGCGCACCACGAATCATAATTCTCCGGTATATCCGGAAGGGGCTCTGTGACGGTTTCACTCGGTTTCGGCAGACCGCCTTCCAGATCGTATTTCCGATATTCATCAATCTTCAAAAGGACTTCGTCGATAGATTTCCGCCCCATGTTACGGATTTCTGAGAGCGTCTCCTCGGTATAAGTCAGCATTTCGCCGACTGTTTTAACATCTACACGATGCAGGGCATTAGCAGAACGGTTTGAAAGCCCGATTTTATCAATACTAATCGTTTTTACATCCATACGCAGCCTTCCCTGTCACAGTAATTCTTTAAACCTTTCAGCAATGCGGATCAGTTCTCCAAGCTCTGCCTTAAGGCTTTCCTTTTCCTCCGTGCCCAGACGGTTAAAGAAACGAGTATCTATATCCATCATCAACGCAATGCTTTTCGCCACATTTTCAGAGGGTTTCTCTTTCAGCTTTTGCGATCGGGATCGCAGCATCGCTCTTTCCATGGATAAGGCCAGTTCGTCAGCAATATCCGTATTCTCCGACGCAAAGGTGTTGATGTCTTCTTTCGTATGTATCTCTCTGCCCTGCAGCTTCTCATGGATCACCGCATCCCATCTCCGCTGGTCCTCAAAATATTCTCTGTAGGAATTGCTGCGAATCAGTCCCTTGATATCACGAATAAATTTTCGCTGATCAGGGATGGCTTTCATCAACACATTGTTAAAGGCGATCCGTTTCAGTTCAGCTTTCTCGCTTTCCTCAAGAGACCTGAGAAGAGGGATCATTTCCTGGAACAGACTGTAGACCTGGAATTCCCGGGCCACATGATACTGCTCCGGAAGTCCGATGTATTCCAGAAATTCACAGATCACTTCCGCGATCTCGATACGCTTTTTGACATCCGCAGGCATTTCGTTAGTGCTCGCTGCATACTCCTTTATTGTCAGCAGTTCCGTCTGCACGACATCTCGATAGGTTCCGATCGCAAAATCAATCAGGTCATAGTCGACCTTCTTCTCCTCGCCATGCTGAATCGCCAGTTCCAAAAGCTTGATCTGCTTTTTGTCCTCGCGAATATCCATATCCATAAGAACTGTCTCGAAATATATGGGCTCGGCTGTTGTCCTCTGGATGCGGCGGAGACAGGTATATCTTCGGTTTCCGTCAACAATCCGGCCGTCAGCCAATGTCACACCGGGCTCTCGCTGACCGACCAGCGCAATGTTTTTCTCTGTTTTCCGGATTGCCTCCGGATTGCTGTCACATATGAAATTTTCGATGATACGGTTATAGATATCCGTATTGAGTTCGCTTAGGGAGTCCTTCCCGTTTTCGGATTCGTACTGCGTAATCCATGTGGCAATGCGGTCATTCTGATCATTATAATACAAGGCATCCAGGCGCACCTTATAGACCGGATAAACAACTGTCTTTCCGGCGTAGGTTACCTTGCGTGTCATAGTGGTCTTCTGGACAGTATCCGTACCGACCAGCTGCAGGAGACTTCCTTCCTGCATGGCTCCCCGTTTCGAGTCCGACTCCGGCTGTTCCGCCCCGCGGACGATTATCGTCGGACGGACGGCATCATTTGCCCGGCTCCGGACCTCACGGTAGATCTCACGAATCTCATCCGCACCTTCCGGATCAATTTCCGCGCAGAGCAATGCCATGGTATCAAGTCCGCGCTCCGCCATGGGCTGATCGAGATCCTGCTGCCCAGAGTGAGCGACACTGTTGCGCAGACCCATGAGTTCATTTGCCCAGGTCAGGCAGTTTCGCGAAAGAAGAGAGGAAAAGTCATCTTTCCACATTCTGGTGATAATCCTCAGACAATTCGCCACATCCAAAGAATTAACCAGTTCACCGTAATCACCGTAATCCGGAAGATCCCTCTGGTCATTCAACATCAGACATACGCGATTCCACCAGTTATCCTTATAAATACGGTGCAGCGTCTTCCCTATATATGATGACATGGATGCGACAAGTATCCTGAATCCCCGCTGCACTAATTCGTAGTTTTCCTGCATTTCCTGCTCCTTTTTAACGTTCGTCCACTATCTTCGTTGCGCTTATTCCAGTTCATTTCCCAGAGACTATAATGCCTCCAGAAGCGGCCACCTTTTCGACGTCATATACTATACTTTCTTAAATCAATACCATTCTCCCGCGCGATCCTAATAATTTCCTCCGGAGACGCCTCTTCAATATCAAATGATTCCATCAATGCCGCCCCAAAGCCTCCGCCGAAATACGCACCATAACATTCTTCCTTAAGATCCTCTCTTAACTTTTCGATGTCGATTGTCATATATTTCTTTCCTCCCATTTGTTATTATGAACTATCAGCTTAACCATATATGATATCATATTAACTCACTCCAAAACCTTCCTCGCCATCCCCTTATATTCCTCAAGAACACTCTCCGGCCCCAGAATCCGCATGTCGCCTCCCCATCCAAACACCCACCGGTAGAACGTCGGGGACGCGCACACTCGGACCCTTACCGAAAAATGCTCCTCGTCTCTCTCCTCCACCGCGACATCGGTTCCGAAATGATCGATCACCGCATTCATAATATAATTCCGACAGAGAAGTTCGACCTCGACCGGCCGGTCCGTATCATACATCCGGAAAACCGATTTTGAGTATGCGTCAATACTGAAATCCTCCGGTGCCGGCACCGCCTCTTCACCGAGCATCTCCGGCGTATGGAATATGCGGTCCAGCCGAAAACACTGGATAATCCTCCTCTTCTCGCTGTATCCGACCACATAGTAATAGTCGCCGTCCCAGATCAGCGCATAGGGGCTCACGATATAAGGCTCTCCTCCGTGACGGACAACCTTGCACTTTTTCGTGTTGTAATCCGCATACTGAAACCGGATCTTGCGATGTTTGTCGATCGCTTCATTGATCGTATCGACAATGTAATAGCCCTTTTCATTTTCAGACTTTACACGGTCATTGACGTAGACATGCCGGCGGAGCTGCTCCGCGTGTTGCTCTGATGTAAGCGTGAGCAATTTGTCGATCAGTTCCTCGCTCTTCCTCTTTGTGATAAACTTGGAGGAAGAGACGGCGTCAATCAGGATTTTCAGTTCCGCCAGGTCAAATCTCTCCGTGTCAATGTAGTAGGAGTTGCTCTGAGAATGAATGACTTCAATATTGATCCCACTCTTCTGAAGCATTGCGATATCATTGGCCAGGGTGTTCCGGCTGACAGGGATATCGTATCGCATTTTCATATCCGTTATTAATTGACCGGTCGAGATGGGATGCTCCGCATCAGAGTGGTTCAGCAAGTGTTGGTAAAGATAAAGTATTCTAAGTTTTGTCCCTGACTCCATGCGATCCGCTCCGTCCTTTAATAAAAAGCTTCCTGTGATACCAGATTGAAGGATACTCATTTTCTTCGTTATACTTCCAATATAATAAACCACTCACAATGGTTTAATTTTATAGTGAAGATGATCGCGTATCCACGTCTTTGCTTTTTCTATGTCGAGAATTCCTGTTTCAATATACTCTTCATACCACGGATCATATTTATAACTAAAGCGCTTATGCATCTTCACTTCTAGCAGAGACTCCACATATTTTTCCCTGTTCTGTATTGCCTTCTCTACAGCCTGAAGCCGCTCCTCTTGATACACGTAAGACTCCCACTTATATACGTCAGCCTTTATAAAATCACGAATCTCACCAATTGCTTCATAGATTATCCAAACTAATGCAACAAACCACAAACTATCCATTGCCACGTTTTCCTTTTCATGGTATCGCTGAAAGTAATGAATTTTCATACTGCTCCTTGCAGAAAAGATGATCACTATTCTCCGGTAGAGAAAAGAAGAAAGCTTTTGCAATCACTCTGATCTTCGTGAGGCAAAACAGCCACACTCTGTATCTTCCGCTACAATCATAAACCCTTATTTGATAATAGAATTCTCAATAGTTAAATTGAAAACTTCCATACTCATATGTAGCAACAATACTTTTTGAAACCGCTTTAACATCATAAGAAGGTCCCACTAAAACTATGTCGTGTACATCCTCGTCCTCTGTAGCAAAGCACCAAACGACAAATGTAATCTGATCTCCTGTTTGATTGTCTACCAAATCACTGATCAATCTATACGTTGGGTATTTGCCTATTGAAGAATTCACTTCCATTGGCTCTGACCCGGACATATCTTTTAAAGCATCTCTCCATTGGCCTTCTATGTTATCTAATAACGTTTCGTCCCCGTATCCATAATACGTTGACATATAAATCGTCATTCCATTATAAGACCACGCGTTTGAATCTGTATCTTCTTCACTGATTTCTCGCTCCCAGTTTCCTTCCAAAGTAACATATCCGCAATCGTAGGTTCCCACCAGACTTGTAGTATCATCTGTCATCTGGTTTAAATCCTCCTCAGCTGAACTTGAAGCTGAATCTTCATAATCTGTCTTCTCATCTTCACGCCCTAATTGAAGCGTTTCTGTCAAAAAGTTTTCTTTATTAGCTTCCTTTGCTTCTTCTATGATTTTTTCCGGAATCTCAACTGTGATATTGTCCCAATCGCTATAGATTAGTGTAGCCTTAGTTCCATCCATGATGATGCTGATTTCCTGATCATCTGATTTGTACAGCACATTAAGTTCATCAATATCTACGGATGTTTGTACGGGAACCATCTCCTTTTTCCCTACATAGATTTTTATCTCGATATCAATATCCTTGACCTCCGCCTCGGTTTCGGCCGCGGCTATACCCATCTCCTTTGTCAGTTGTTCTTTAACATATTTTACAGCGTCTTCATTCTCAGAATCAAACGCTCCTTCTAATATGAAACACTCTACACCGTTTATCTCTTTTGTGACTATCTTCCCATCCTGTTCACGCAAGACAAATGATTTTTTAAGTTCATCGAAATAAGAATCGGACAATTTCTCAGATTTCTCGTCTATAGTATATGTCCACTCGTCATTGTCCTTTGACGTATAAGTATACACACCATCCGTTCTGGTAACAGTGTAAATCTCCGTTTTACTAGTGGAATCGATTCCTAGAAGGCTAAAACTCGTTTGCGCACTATAATGCGATTTTTCCTTTTCAACATCATCTGTACCTTCAATATCAAATGACAAATTTAATGTATCACCCAAAAGGGCTTTCATTAATCCTGCCGTCATTTCATCCATGTCTTCCGCTTCACTAAGTGCGATCAAATCTTCTGTATCGAGTCCGAGTTTTAATTCAGTCTCATGTTTCACCGAATGACTTTTATTATTTAATTTCTCAGCCGCTTTATTCAGGATGCCTTCCGCCGTCGGCTTTCCGCACCCTTGAAGGCAAGTCATTCCAGCCAATAAAACAAATACTATCATGCATAATCTCTTTTTCATTGCCATTCTCCTTTATTTTATAACAATAGACAACTAATTGTTTTCGTTATTAATATCAAGATACCTTCCCAAGTCTCCATATGTGCAGGAATCTGAAGATAAAAATCTTGTGATAATGCTCTGACACTTCTCAGCATATCACCGATTCTGCCCAGACACTTCATTATATCGTTTTTGATTGATTTCTCCACGCTCAGCACATATTAACGCCCTGTCCTGAATAGGAAAAAGATTCTCCCCTCCGGCCAAATACTGCCATTCCGGTTAGTGCATTTTTTATGATACACCACTAACTAATGCATCGTCCCCTTCATAGGGATTTCGCTCCTGCACATTCTCATCTACCACAATTATCAGATTAGAGAGTGCTCTTGTGTAAGCAATATATTTCTCATTCCTAGACATCTTATTGCTTATCACATAGACCCGGTCAAATTCTATACCTTTTACCTCATCGACATACATAAGTGCTATGCGGTTATTACCAATTTCTTCGCCTATAATCTTATTTATATGGCCTGGTAATTCATCTCTGTTCAGATAGCGATTCTTTGGAACTTCCCTTGGTACTATTATTGCAATTCTCTCATTATTAATGTTAAGAGATGATAATGCTCCTTCCAATTCATTTCGAGCTATTTCTTGAACCGCCGGTCCATCTACGCCGGTTCTTAAAACATCCATGTCAAAACTGCTGTTACAAAACCGCGTAATCTGGTTTGTGTTTCTATAATTCTCATTCAGTTTAAACTCTGTTGCTTTAAAAATCCGTTCCAGCTCAGTCCAATCGGAAACGCCTCGTCCGGGTTTAAGCAGCTGATTTGTATCACCATAAATATTAAAAACCACATTATGATGATTCAACTCATAGAGCAGGCGATATTCATTCATTGCAAGGTCTTGCCCCTCATCGATACACATAAAGCGAATATTTCCGTTTGCAGAACCATAGAATTTCATTGCAAACAGAAGAGCTGCGTAAAGATCATATCGATGCCAATTCCCGACAATTCTCCTAATATTATTATACTTCCTGAAATCAGCAACAGCCTCATCAAAAATCATCCTGAATGTATTTGTCTCAGAATATTCCTCCGCTTTTTCTGATAAGTACCGGATTGTCTTTCGAACATCGTCTCCATATTTTTCAATTTCTATTTCACGATATTTTTGCTCGTCTTGTTCTAACTGTGCTCTAAAGCCCTGAAGATCCTCCTGATTCTTATTCAGTTCTTTTTGATTTCTGTTATATTGATCAAGTTCTTCCTGTATACTATTGATGTATGGCACCAGCTGCTGCATCCAGGAAATTACTTCTTCATCGGTCATTCCCTCAAGCGACCGTGAGAATACTGCATCCTCTTCTATCTGCTTTTTCTGTGCAACCTCCAATTTTACGCTTACTTCCTCGATGATCGCTTCGACATTCCTAATCTTGGTCCTTCTATTAAAGACTATCAGTGTGTTTTGCATTCGTTCTTTCTCGGAATTGGCGTCCTCCAGCTGCCTTTCAAGCTCAATATTTTGTTGATATCTTTCCTCTATATGCTTACCGATTTTGGCATTAACAGCTGGCATTATCTCTTGTACGAAACTATCGTGGGTGGCCTGCCCTATTGCTATTTTCCGTTCTAATAAACTTATCCTGTTATTGTCCCTTTCAACAGCTTCACTAGCAATCTTAATAGCCTGATCTTTCGCTTCGACTGTAGCATTTAAAGACCTAACTGCGAACCTAAGCTGCTGCATTACACCCGGATCAGAAAAATCCAGTTTTCTGTGAGGTCGATGCATAGCTTCTGTCAGATTGTCAAGTAGTTCTCCTAATCTGTTTCGTTTATTCAATACTACATCATACGCTTTATCAAAATCTTTCCTGAATTGATCTGAATAAACATAATCGACAAAATTCTGCTGAACAAGCATTTCCGAAACCAGTCTTGTCGACGGCTTCAGCGACTCGGAATAGCTGGTAAGCCGGTCTATATAATACTCTTCTACAGAAAGTCGTTGCACATTGCTTATTTGTAGTCCTTCTGCTAAGCCTTGAATGTGTAAATTAAAGCGTTCATTTGGCGTTAATATCAAAGCCTCTCTGGAGAAGTCAAAATGTTGCATGCGATATTGTAGCGAGGAAATACGATGAAGCAACACCATGGTTTTTCCTGATCCTGCACAGCCCTGTACAACAATATTGGTACTAAATTCTGTGTCTACAATTCTATTCTGGTTCTCCTGAATCGTTGCAATAATATCAATCAGATTATGCTGCCGCTTCCGGATATTCAAGACACGAACCAAAAACGGATCTGTGATACCTTTGCGGAAAATAATGTCCTCATCTGTGCGCAGATTTACATATCCATATAGGGATGAGTTTTCTATATCGAACTGCCTGGATAATTTAACCTTAAACTCTTTGCCTTTATGTTGTAATTTTATCGTCTGATAATTAACTAATTCCCTGCCAAATGGATTATTAAAGGAAATGACCTGTTGCTTTCCTTCTAATTCTAAATCACTTGCACCGATGTAATAAGTCTCCGTATCTTCTCCGGAATAAATATCGACACGATATATATAAGGCTTTGGTTGAATCGCACCTAACTTGTCTAGCCGCGGCCCATACTTTTCAATACTCCAATTCTTTGCAAAATTCAAATTTCCATCATCATAGAAACCAGTTGCATAACGTCCGACATAATCCGGCTGCTTCTTTATACTGTCGACTTCATCAATAATTCCATTTACAACATTTTTTAAATGATCATTCTCAAGGTTATATACTTCTCCGGAAGTAATCTGAATTGTGTCATCATCAATATCACTTAATACGGTAACTTCCGGTCTGCCATATGCATACATAGCCTTATAGTCATCCAGCTCAACATAAAACTTCTGGCAATCCGCACAGTATCCTGCCATAACCAGATACGCTTTACGTCCACCGTGTTTTTGATGGACAGTTATAAGGGCCAACACCTCTTTAGTAGTGTGATCCTCCAAATTACAATATCTTGAATCCGAAATCACAACCGTATCATCTTCAGAGAGCCTGTAACAATCTGCTATATGATCATAAGCATAGATGACACGTTTTCCATCCTGAATATAATAATCCGGTTTAATCTCTCTTCGCGAAATCGGTTTCCGTCTTGGGGCTCTATTTACCAGATGTTCAGCTTCAATTTCCGGAACCCCGTTGACACCGCACTGATCTATAAGCTTCGAAACTGCTGCCCTCCGAATGATGATTTTCCGACATTCACTGCAATAATACCCGGAAAATGACACTTTCCGCCCTTTATAACTTTTCTGACACTTCATCACAAGTAAACGCTCATCATGAATCGGGCAGAGTGGATTCTCTTCTATCCAAGAATCAGGATAATATACTTTTTCAGCTTCTGCCAATTCATAGACCGGCATTAGTGAATGCATATACAGATCTGAAAGTTGCTTGTCATAAAAAGTGTGGGCAATGCCTCTTGCTTGAAACGCCTGATGGACTGCCTCCGTTTTAGACTCCTCTAAAAAAATACGATGACATTTATTGCAATATTTCACCGATACACCATATGTTGAAGTAAAGTGTCCGGAAGGTCTGTATTTTATATCTTTGAACTTCAAAGGCGTTCGATGAATCGGACAATAGAGAACACCATCCTCTACAATCAATGCGTCAACAGGATCCAAGCCATCTCTTATGACCTTATCCATCTCCGCCTGGAGGTATATGTTTTTCTTAATATCAACAAATATATCTTTCTGGTCAGCTCTTACTGAATCATTTACAGCAATATTTGAATCAGGTGCACCCTTATCCGGGTTCTTTTTTATCTCTTTTGGCAATGAATAACCAAGCCCCGTTGCCAGATCGGGACGCGACTGAATTATTTCCTTCTTACGATCATCCGACAGGGAGTCAAAATAATTTATGAATTCCTCTGGGATATCATTTGCATCCATAGCATCAATATCCCGCTGTTTAAAAAAACTAAAAGCCATCCTTATTTGTCCTTTATGTCTGAGAATGATTTCAATGCCTGCTTCAATGCCATAAAGTGTCGTGGGCTATAATGGATCGATCGCCTTTTTCCCTCTGGCAGTTCAATCTCTATATCAATTGTTTCATCTGAATCCGCTTCCACTTCCTGTTCCATGATTTGTTGATACATAGATGATATTCTCTTTGATGCGTAATTATACTCTGCCGCGCAATTTGGACATAGGCACAAAGAATTCCAGCCAAGCCTGCTGCTATTTATCAGCCTGCCTGTCAAATCATTAAATTTAACAATATTTATTGCTTCAAAGTAAGGTTCGCCATTAAATCTCTTTATGAGCTTAAAACAAATCTGGCATCTGCCATCATACTCATGTTTTAAGAATTCCCGTTCCTCTGCATTACTTGTTCGATTTGTAAATGAGACTCCCGGTGAAAATGAAACTCTTTGGTCTAACGATTCAGCAAATTCCTTTTCAAGATTCTTCTGCCTTTTTTCCTTCGCTTTTTCTGAAATAGGAATAATTTCCATATCTCCTGTTGTTGAAGAATCACCGAATTGCTCCCTGTCTCCATTCTCTATAAGATCCTTGATGCTTCTGCCCTTCTGCCCTGCCTTCTTAGCATCGCTGCGCGCCATCGCTTTAACAACCTTTAACAGTTTATCTGTGTCTGACAAATACTGCTTCGCAAGAGCCACCTCCTCTTTACTGTCAATATTTGCCTCCAGAAACTCTGTAAGAGCATCTTTGACTTCCTTAAAAGGAAGGTTATCTATCAGATGCCTGGCTGCCTTATATTCTTCCCTTAGATCTGATTTATCAACATCCAGCGTTCTATGCGGCTGGTCATCATTTTTAATGTAAATCCACTTTTCAAAGCAGAGCATCATCCCAATCATGGAGTACGCCACTGCACTGTCAACATTATTTCCTGAAAAATGCTGATCATTCGCTCCAACAATACTTCCGGTTATAGAGAAATCATCTGCATGGGGGTTTAAAAAGCGTGCAATTTCCAATGAGCGTTTCAAAGACATTTTCTGAAACACTTCCGGAAATCCCTGAAAGGAAAATGACCAGTCAAATCGTTTCGTTTGATATGTTTTTCGAAAGATTCTCTCATATAGATCATTACTGACCTGATAGCCCTGATATCTGCGAACTTTCTCCAGATATTCATCCTCTGTTACATGAACTTCCTTGAGGCCGGCATTGCAGCCTATTTTTTTAAAGAAAGTCTCGTCAAGACGAATATTCATGACGGTATCATCAAAATATCGTTCTGAAAGAAAATGAATTGACTCTATACCTCTAACCAAAGTGTATCCGCTTCTTATATCAGAAGAATAGATATATAGCTCTCCCGGTCTAAACCAGCCCGTCCCATCGGTAACAATGTATTTATCAGACACCTGGTCTGCCATATAAGGGTTCCCATATATCGCATCTTTGATAGTTTTCAGATCTTCAATATTCTCTCTAATATGATTATTGGTTCTGAAAGCCGGGACTTTTCCCGCATATTTCGGTAAGACTCGCTCAATAACCTCCTGTTCTATGTTGTAGGAGGGAATCTGCAAAGCTCTTTGGTAAAAGCTTCTTATGTTTTCATTACTCAGGAAGGTTGAAAGGATTCTGTATTGCGCGATTTCCGGATTATTAAGATAAACCAGCAGCCTGCCCGAAGCATCTCTGGCGGTTATTTGTTCATAATTAGAAGTCCTTACCAAAGGGACCCTGGAAGCATCAATATAATGACTGCTGTTCGATTCACGTTTAATGCAGTAGCTTTCAATAGCAGACATCATCCTTTCATTCCAGGCAAGTGATTTTTGCTTCAGGAAGGAGGCATCCATTTTATACACAAGATCTTTCCAATCTAATGTCCGCAGTTCAAAGTTCTGTCTTAAAAATGTGCGCACACCATTATAAGCATCAGTAGAAAACTCTTTCGCGAGCCAGCTTGACTGATGCTTTCCTGTGAGTACACGCAGATCTTGATCATCGAAGGAATCAACAATAACTCCCCATTGAGGCACAAATATATCTTTTATATTCTTAAATTCATTCTTATTATTAGTCGGAAGAATCTTCTCTTCCCGGATCATATTTATACTATTTTGGTATATACCGTATAAGATATCATCCTTCTCATACTCATATATCGGTAATACCACATTAAATCCAGCCACAGAAAGATACTCATGGTCTTTCATCCAACTGAACGCAAACCAAATCAGCTCTCCGATATTTTTAACAAGCTGAATATTATGTTTTCCATATTCTGCGCCTTCTTTAAAATTATCTCTCGCCGGAGTTGTATCAAAAGGTGCATGTATATAAAAATTCTGGTGTGCTTCTTTTGCGGTAGGGAAAAAAGCATATACTTTACTGTTTTTTACAGGTTTTAGTTCCTTACCTTCAACATTAAAAATGATGGTCGCAGCTTCAGGTTCTGCATCCGTAAAAAGAAGGTAATCTTTATCTATATTATTCTGTTTTCCGGTACCAGAGTGTTTGATTGTTGTCTGGACACTAAGTGCAAATACATTATCAGGATGATTTTTACGATCCAGAGGATTTCTCTCCTTATTAATGCAGATTGTTTCCGGATTCCCCAAGATTTCTATCCGCACCTCTCCGATACTATTCAGGATCAGTATGCTTTCTGCAGTAATTTTCCTAAGCAGCGCAGTTTTGATTTCGTCAAACGCAACAGATTCAGATACTTCCTTCTTATCAAATGGAATAACAATACAGGTTTCAAGAGCCTGGAGGCCTTGCATTTCTGCGACCTCTTCCGGGAATAATCTATTCTTAATTCTAAAATGATACCTTCCAGAGTAAATATACGGAAGCTCAGTATAACAATAAACGGATTTGAAACCGATACCAAAGTGTCCTATTCTGGTTCCGTCTTCTTTAGTACCGTTGGCAATCCCACAAACTCCCTCAATATCTTTTTCGTTAAATAATCGCCCATTATGAAATACTAAAAGCCGATCTCTTCTGAGTAAAAACCGAATATGAGTTGCCCCTGCATCCTCAGCATTTTGCAGTATCTCATAGATAAAGTGTGTTCTGTCACTATATTGATTGATGATAATTTGCAGAACCTTCTCAAATTCTGTTCCATAACGGATCCGATTCTGTTCACTGATATATGTATATAAACTCATAGTCCCAATCCTGTAATTACGAAACCAACTCCGGTTCTATCTCAAGTATACCATACGCGAGAAGCTCAAAGATAATATCTGCCTTTTTTCTTGCATTATTGAGCCTCTCAAGGTGCATATTATAATCCTGCTCGGCGCTCTTTATCTTTCCTTCTTGCAGCTGCACATATACTTTCTTACCACTGCTATTACGCAGCTGATCCCTCAGCGCTGCTATTCTCGCTCTATGACTTGTTCTAAGAGAAGCTTCTTTATAATCAATTAGCTCCGAAGTCTTCCTTTTATGCTCTTTAAGAGCATTCTCCCAGAGAGCATGATGAATTCCATCTATCTCCTCCCATTCTACGTCTCTCGTATCATAAGTGAAGTCTGCATCCGAACTTTCTTCTAAAAGATTTAATAAAATGCGGTTGAGCTTTTCATCGGATGAAACAGGTACCATCTGCAGGTCTTCGCGTTCTCCAGATAATGTCCATTGATATATTGCAAAAGGATATACTCCTGCCTGGTACATATTCGTCTTTACTTTTAGTGAAGCAACCGTTTTATCTTCCCCTTGAAGAAAGTCTGCGGCCATTTTTATCAGCGGGTGTGTAATTGTCAAAAATGTGATTTTAGGATTCTCTTTCCAGCACA
>OCTX011944144.1_pt1 | contig 13694 bp, 26 predicted proteins | sample 1539691 | NCBI WGS metagenome assembly OCTX01 (sample SAMN02144231, study PRJEB22623) | gut metagenome | biome: sheep rumen | host: Ovis aries | place: New Zealand | reverse complement strand
CACGTTACATGGTCACAGGGTAATGACTCATGGACATATGACATCGCATACGGTGCAGAGATTGCTCCTCCGGACGAGAATGCGGACGTAGTGCCTGTGATCCATGTCAATACCGGATTCAAGGGATACAATGTCTCAAGGAGGACTGACTCCATCAAGTACATTGTGATCCATTATGTAGGAGCAGAGTCCACAGCAAAGGACAATGTGAGTTACTTTAACTCAGCGGACAGACAGGCATCAGCGGACTTCTTCGTGGGCCATGACGGTGACATATGGCAGTACAATCCTAACATCAAGGACCAGTATTCCTGGCACTGTGGTGGAGGGAGACAGTCTGATCAGGGAGGATCACTGTACGGCATCTGCAAAAACGGCAACAGTATTGGCATCGAACTGTGTACAAAAAAGGTTAATGGTAATTGGACATTCAGTGACAAGACAGTCAATGCGGCACAGGTCCTTGTGCAGTATCTGATGAAGGAATACGGAGTGAGTGCAGATCATGTCTGCCGCCACTTCGATGTCACTGGTAAATACTGTCCACAGGTCAAAGGATGGATTGATCCTCTTGGTACGGAGGAATGGAAGAAGTTTAAGGCCATTATCTCCGGACAGAGTAAACCTGTGTCTCACATCTATCGTGTGCGCTTATCGTGGGAGGATGCGAAGAGTCAGCTTGGAGCATTCTCAGATTTGGGCAATGCCAAAGCAATGAGAGATAAGCATGAAGGGTATCACATCTACGATGAATGTGGTACAATGATCGAGTGAGAGAAACATCACTGCTAGTATATGTTTTTCAGAAGGGCATGATTCCGGTCATGCCTCTTTTTTTATGCCTTGAAGGTACTATTATAATAGTACATAATGCACAAACGGATACCGTAAACCTTGGATAGTATGCATATTGAAAGTACGATTACAATAGTATATACTTATATCATAAGGAACAGGAAAACACAGCTTAGAAAGGAAGGCAACTCAATGAAAAGTGAAATGCTTGGGTACAAAGTTTATGTAAGGCATCGCAGTTATAAAAGAGCATATTCAACCGGAATTCACACAGATGATCTGGAGAGAGCAAAAGACATTGCGAACCGTGAAATGAAAAGCTGGTGGGGAGTGAATGGCATCTTCCTTTGGGCAAAGGTTAAAGATTGCAAAACAGGAAAATACATATACACTGCATGAATTAAGGAGGGACGAGATGCAGACATATATTGACAGGATATTCAGAGGATACGGAGAGAGCCATTTCGGCAAGGAGGTGATGGATAGGGTCACAGACGAACAGGTGGAGGACGCAAGAGTCAGAGCATTCCAAGAGGCATCGATACTGACTGCACAGCTTGGAAGAAAGCTGAGAAAGGGAGCAGTGGAAAGCATCTTCATAATGTACGTGCAGAAGCATTATATAGGAGGCAAGGCATGAGATATATCGATATCCAAAATGATGTCATCTCCAAATACAGAATCGATATCTGTGACGGTACGAAATGTAAAGATGACTGGAGACGGATACACGCACACGTTAAGATCAGAAGAGTCTGCAAGTGGAAACAATCGAACAGTGTTGCATCCACATTTGATCTCTTCCATGAAATCGGACACATTGAAACGACAAAGACCTCAATGAGGAGAGCTGAAGCAGAATACTATGCAACGGTGTGGGCGATTGAAAGATGCAAGGAATACGGCATCAAGATACCGGAAAAAGTCATCAAGGTGTATCAAGACTACATTGATCTTGAAATCGAAAGAGGGAAGAGACGAGGAGGCACAGGATACGGCAGACTGGTACTGCAAGTATAGAAAGGAGAATAAAATGGATTACACAGGAAAGCATTATGTAGGAGAAATCGTCATACATCGCGGACATGAGTGCAGAGTGACGGATGTATGGAATGATGAAGGCAAGAACGGAGTCACAATCATACCAACAGGAGACTATGGATTTGAGGTGGACATTTACGAAGAGCAATTAGGAGGCAAGGCATGACAAACCTACAGAAGATCAGAAAAGAGAGAGGACTCACACAGGCTGAGTTGGCGAAGCGCAGTGGAGTCTCTCTCAAGACGATCCAGGCACTGGAGGTCGGACGGAACAACATCAACAAGGCTGAAGTGATGAAGGTACTCAGAATCGCGGATGCGCTTGAATGTCCGGTCCGAAACCTTATGGAGGCAGAGTAATCTGCCTCCTTTTTGTCAATGGGGATAGAATGGGGATAGAATGGGAAAACATTGGGAGAGCATTGGGAGAATAGAGATTAACGACTATACTTCGGACGGTAAACCTTAGTTAGTCTCTACAGATACTCAACATAAAAAGAGCCGTCTTTGGGAGTAATGGACTTGACCACACTTCGCCACAGTCTCCTCTTCGCCTCTTTGGGCAGAGTCCAGTATATGTCATAGACATTCAGCTTGAGCAATTCCTCTATCTGCTTCGTGTTGGTCTCTTGCGGCCTTTCCAATTCGCTTATCTCTGTACGGTATGCCTCCAAATCTCTTTTATACGTCTCCAGGTCAATCAACTCATTGACATAAAGGTCCTTCAGCCTGTCCATCTTACGGTAGAGGGTATTGATCCTCTGAGAGTTGTCTTTCTTCTTCACTCCCTTTAGATGGAGGTATCTCTGCTCCAATTCGTCCTTGTATGTGTTGATAAGATGCTCCTCTATCTTCATCTCGGAATGTGTATGGACGTAGTCACATCGGCCCAGTGACTGATAGTTACATCTGTACTGCGTCCATCTGTGTGCTAATGTGTTTGCTCCCATCTTCTTGCCACATCGCGGACAGATAACAAGTCCTGAGAAGATGTGCGTGTTCTTCTGAGATGCCTTCACATTCATGGATATGAGCCTCTGAACCTCATCAAAGAGGTCCTTATCTACAATAGCCTCCGTATAGTCCGGTATACCAAACTTCTCCCCAATGTACACACGATTTGTAAGAATCTTCCTTGTGCTGTCTCGCGAGTGAGGGCAATCATACTCAATGTAGTCCCTTATAATCCTGGACAGTTTCCCATGCTTCGCATAGTCACTATACATCCTCCGTACTATCTCAGCCTCCTCCGGATCGGCAACAGCTTTTTTATTTATGAGCTTAAAACCGTATGGAGGTCTTCCATTCAGCCATTGCCTCAACATTCGTTTGTGCCTAAATGCATCTCTCGTCCTTGCAGAGTCCATGTCCGACTCCATCTGTGCGAATGCTCCCATGATCGTGAGTGCGAGTTTTCCGGATGGTGACGAGGAGTCATGATGCTCCTGGATGGCCTCCCACTCGCAGTGATGCTTCTCAAGGAAGTCGAATGTGTTCATCAGATGCCTTACGGATCGGAAGAAACGATCCAGTCTTGTGAAAAGGATGAGGTCTATCTTTCCTTCCTTCACATCATTGAGAAGTCTCTGAAGCTCGTCTCTCTGTTCGTACTTCGCGCCGGAGACTCCGTCATCCATATACTCATCCACAAGGACCATGTCCGGATGTGCCTTGATGTGATCCATTAAGAGTTTCTTTTGTGCCTCCAGTGACTGCCCAAGTTGTACCTGTCTTTCCGTACTGACTCTCATGTATATGCCCACTCGTCTCATTGTGTGCCTCACTTTCTATCAATTGGACATCATGACTCTCAAAGTCATTGTTTTCGATGTGTTTGAGCGCATGGTCATATGCCTCCAATCGCCCAAAATCGGAGAGTCTTGCATTTATATATATGGTGTATCCGTCCAAACACGGTGTGACCATCTCATGTACGCGACAAGGGAGGTCAACCAGGTAGATGTAAATCTTATCCATCGGGGTTTGTCTCTTTAAGCCTCCTTAACATATCTGAAGCGATACGAAGATACTCCGGAGGACAGTCGGCAGATGCCTCAAACAATGCTCTCCGGTCAGGATCGTCAAAGATTTCCTGTGCGATCTTCGCAGTCTCCTCATTGACGTAATATGATTCACCATCAGTCCAATACTCCATACTGACTCCAAAATAGTCAGAGATTTTTTGGAGTTTGTCTGCTTTTGGTGTGGACTTGCCTTTTTTCCAGTCAGTGAATGTAGAAGGATGAATGCCTGTTGCCTTCGCTACATCCGCAGTCTTAACTCCCTTTTGCTCCAATAGAAGTCTGAATTTCTCATACATAATTCCCCTCCAAAATTAATTGAGAAATACCAACTTTCTTTGTTGACAAATTGGGAATTACCAATTATACTATGAATTGTGGTTGGGAAATCCCAAGATTAACAGTAAAAGTTAGTCGGTTAATAGTCATCTACCAATTTCTATTATATACGGATTTCCCAAATTTACAACACATTAAATTGGGAAAGGAGGTATATGAGACCAAGCTACACAAAACTGGAGGCATTGATGGATGCCAAAGGGGTAAAGCCAGCCGATTTGACAAGGGAACTCGGATTCAAATCACAGTCTGTATTCTCTGACTGGAAGAGCGGAAAGAGTTTTCCCAAAATCGACAAGCTCGTCATGATTGCCACATATTTTGGTGTCGCAGTCGAGGATTTACTGGAGGAGGATGTGTAAGGAGTGGATATAGTGAAGTTTATGGCAATATTTGCCAACATCCTCTCCGATTTATATGAATGCGAGGTGGGGACATGACTTGCAAGGTAAGGTCCTTCAAAAACGGCCTTCCATCTGCTCCCAAACCGACAAAGCCTGTCTTTGTGACAACACACAGTGATGCGGTCACAGCAGAGCATTTGATTCGTGTAAGGGAGAGCAAGACAAAGCGGATCAGAGGAGAATTCACAGAGGCAAGTACAAGGAAACTGATTCGTCTTTGGAATGAGGGAAAGAGGGTCACAGACATTTCGAATGAGTTGGGCATTCCGTATAAGAAGGTCTCTTCAAGACTCGGATATCTGCAAATGATAGGACAGATCGAGCAGAGACAGCACAGGATGCCAAAGGAGACATTAGAGATTGTCTATTGTCTGAAGGACCAGGGATACAAAACAAAGGAAATATCTGCGAAGACAGGACTTACTGTCATACAGATCAGAGGGATTCTGAGAAGGAGGGAGAAGTGAGAAGAATCGTATCAATACTGTTCGTGATCTCCTTCATCCTCTCCGGATGCGGAATCGAAGCATTATTTACTGGTCATGCAGTCATGTGGGGAATCATATTTCTGACTGCTGTGGCCTGTGCGGTGGTATTAGGAGGATGAAATGAAAGAAGCAACAGAAAAAAAGGTGCTTGAGAGACTTGAGGCCATTGAGGACATGGCATCCAAGATGAAGAGAAAGACTTCGCTTGTCTCTCATGTGTTTCGCAAACTGGGAACAGAAGAGGATCGCGATGTCATCATGATCTGTCTGAAAGGTCTTGCGGATGCTGTGGAAGAACTGGATAGCATTAGACTCGATATGTGGTCAAATGCCTATAGCGCACTGAGCGCGATCGAGAAGGACGAGGAGTCCAAGGAGGAAGTCAAGGAGGAAGATGGCAAGGACGTTTGAGGATTACTGTCCGGTCTGTGCTATCTGCGGCGAACGCATCACTGACGATGAATACAGACGGATAGGAAGTGAATACTTCCATGATGACTGTATCGAAACAGGAAGTGTGGACACATACGTGGAGAACAGGAGGCAAGAAGAAGAGATATATGGTAACGAAGGAATCACTTGCTGAAGTGAATCAGTCTCTCGATTCGATAAACATCGAGAGGAAGGGTAGTGGAGGAAAGGCATCCACCAAGTCCTATGTCATGGTAAATGAAAGGGTGAAGGCATTCAGACAGATATGTCCGGACGGATGCATCACAACCAAGATCATTGAGATGTCCAATGGAGTGGTGACGATGCAAGCAGAGGTCTATGACGAATCCGGCAAACTCCTCGCAACAGGATTCAGCCAGGAGAAAGAGGCAAACGGATTCATCAACAAGACCTCATACATCGAGAATGCTGAGACATCTGCTGTCGGCAGAGCATTGGGATTCTTGGGTATCGGTATTGACGGATCAATGGCATCCGCAGAGGAAGTGGCAAATGCCATTATCCAACAGGATGCAGAGAATACCAAAGTGATCGGAGAGCAGACCATAGACAATGTCAAGATCGAAGCACTCCTCAAGAGATGTGTGGCAGACAAGGTAAGCGGCGCGAAGCTGTGTGCGGCCTATAAGGTCGAGAACTTCTCTCAGCTTACGGAGAAGATGTTCCGTAACATCTTCGATCACTGGGATCAGGTGGTGAAGGAATGCTCTTAAATGGCTCTCTATTTGGCGTTTTAAGGGACGTAGAGGGGAACGTGATAGTTTCCTTCAAAGTGGGGAAAAACCTCCCCAAACTGGCAGATATCGAGGGAAAACAGCTTGATATCAAGGTCACTCAGCACAGGGAGAAAAGGACACTTACTCAGAATGCATATTACTGGACATTACTGAGTAAGCTGTCCGCAAAACTACAGATCAGCAACGCAAGACTGCACAATATGCTTCTGAGAGATGTTGCTCCTCCCTGGGTGATAGACGGCAAGATGTGTATGCAACCTATTCCCAATACGGACAAGGCAGAGAATGCCGTACTGGAGGAGACCACTTTCCACTTGAAACCGACCTCCGGCATCATCGTGGGAAATGATCAGGACATCTACAGATGGTATGTGGTCTTGAGAGGATCGTCAACATTCGATACGGCTGAGATGACTGCACTCCTTAATAGACTGGTAGAGGAGTGCAAGACACAAGGCATCGAGACTCTCCCTCCGGAGGAACTGGAGAGGATGAGGCAGATGGCACTGCAACAGGAAAGGAAGAAGGATGCCAATGGTTAGGTACGGTGACGAAGTTGTCTATATTGGCAATGGGGATGAACTGCATTTCGGTTGTGTGTATACCGTCCGCGATTACTTTCCGGATACCAATTATGTAACCGTCACAGATGAGAATGATTATGGATACATCGTGGAATATGTAGGATTCCGCAGACTTATCAAGGAAAAGGTAACGAAAAGGGTAGATAAATGGGAGAAGTTTGGAAACCTGTTGTGGGTTATGAGGCATTGTATTCGGTTAGTAATTACGGAAATGTCAAAGGCGTAGTGAGGCATGGAAGTACAGGATCAATTCTCAAACCGCAAAAGACATGGAATGGCTACTTGATCGTCAATTTATGTGACCATATGAAGCAGAAGAAAATTCCTGTTCACAGGCTGGTTGCTTCTGCGTTTATTCCGAATCCGGAAAACAAGAGGACAGTAAACCACATAGATGGCAATAAGGAAAACAATCATGTCGAGAATCTTGAGTGGGCAACGTATAGCGAAAACCACAAACACGCATTTCGCACTGGACTGAAAGTAAATTCAGCAAAGCAAAGAGCGGCGGCAAGCGCAACAGGTAAACGCACTTGTATCACAAACAGGAAACGAACTCCGGTCATGCGAATTGGCAACAATGGTGAAATTGTTCGTTATGCTTCTGCCCATGAAGCGGCCAGAGCGGTAGGAGGATGGCCTTCGCCAATTATCAAGTGCTGCAAGGGAAAGCAGAGGACGCACAAGGGATATGAGTGGCAATACGAAAAAGACAGGCAATTATAGCAGAAATAAGGGAGCAAGAGGAGAAAGACTTCTCGTCCAATTTCTCCACTCTCTTGGCATTGATTGCCACAGAGGGTACACATTCCTCAAACAGTCTGATCTGATCGGCATTCCAGGGATACACGTAGAATGCAAAATGCGAGAATCACTGAATGTCCGGAAAGCAATGACACAGGCCATTGAAGAAGCAAAGAAACGTAAAGACGGTATGCCGACAGTCTTTTGGAAGAAGTCAAGAGAAGAATGGTTGACTGTGATGAGGACAGAGGACTGGGTAAGGCTTTATAAGATGGCAAGATGGAGGGGACTTGATGACACAGAAAGAGCGGATTCTGAGTTATATGAGGACGAATAAGGAAGGCATCACAAGCATGGATGCATTCCGACTCGGATGCACAAGACTTGCGGCAAGGATCAGTGACCTCAAGAAGGACGGTCACAAGATCGTGAGCATCCCAATCACGAAAGGAGAGGGGAAAGAGAGGAAGACATTCTCTCTGTATAAACTGGAGGAATGAGGGGGAGGTGATTTTGTACGGCTGAACGAAGAATGTTCGCAAAGACAATCATAGACAGTGATGCCTTCCTGGATATGCCACAAAGCACACAACTCTTGTACTTCCATCTCTCCATGAGAGCAGATGACGATGGATTCATTAACAATCCGAAAGCGATTATGAGGAACGTCAAATGTAATGAGGATGACATCAAGGTCCTTATAGCGAAGAAGTTTATCATTCCTTTTGAGTCCGGAATAGTGGTCATCAAGCACTGGAAGATTCACAACTACATTGCCAAAGACCGCTACAAGGAGACGAAGTACAAAGAGGAAAAAGCCACACTTACACTGGATGAGAACAATTCGTATACAAGTTGTACACAGTCTGTATACAGTTTGGAGACACAGGATAGGTTAGGTAAGGAAAGTATAGGTAAGGATAATAATATTGTGCATCCTCCGGATGGCACAGCACTGTTTGAATATCTGTGGGACTTGTATCCAAACAAGAAAGGCAAGAAGAAAGCTTTTGAAGCTTTCAAAAGAGCGATCAAGAAGGGTGCGACAGTCGAGCAGATCAGAGAGGGCATCAAGGCATATAAGAGATACATCAAGGAGTCCGGTATCGAAGCTAAGTACATCAAGATGGGAAGTACATTCTTTGTCCAGGAGGCATGGAGCGATGATTGGACTCCTACCAAAGATAAGCCTAAGAATGCCTTCAATGATTTCAAACAGAATGAGTACGAATGGGATGAGTTAGAAAAGGAGTTACTGGACAATGGCTAATGTCAACATTGACGAACTGGAGAAATATTGCACACAGGAAGGGATCAGCAACTTCGGCAAGATGCAGACTGATGAGACGAGAGAAGGCTACGAATACCACAGAGGTCTTGCCACAGCATTCGATACCAATCGAAGCAGAAGGCGAACATGGATGGGGCATCCATCTTATTGAAACAGAGACCGGAAAGACTCCCTGGTCAGCATTTGTACTGGAGAACGATGATGAGGAAAACACTGCTAAATTCATCTAAGCACATCTGCTACATATGTGGCAAGTTTGGGCCAACAGATGCCCACCATATTTTCGGAGGCACAGCAAACAGAAGACTGTCAGAAGAAGACGGCATGGTCGTTTATCTGTGTCGCAGATGTCACAATCAGCCTCCGGATGGAGTCCACTTTAACAAGCAGACTATGGATTGGTTGCATCGAAGAGGACAGAAGGCATGGGAGGAGATGCGGATCGGTGAAGGGATGACACATGAAGAAGCACGAAAGATGTTTGTCCGGAGATACGGAAAGAACTGGTTATGAGGATAGGACTCATTGACGTAGATGGACATAACTTCCCGAATATCCCACTTATGAAACTGTCAGCATGGCACAAGAGAAACGGAGACCATGTAGAGTGGTACGATCCATGGAATGGATACCTGGACGAGTACGACAAAGTATACATGAGCAAGGTCTTCTCTTTCACTTCGGATTATGAGCATCCTGTCTATGCCAAAAAAATTCAGATGGGGGGGAGTGGATACTGTATCCATCTTGTGGACGGAAAGGAGGTATACGACTCAGAGAAGGATACAGTCCTTCCTCCGGAGATAGAACACATCTATCCGGATTACTCGATCTATCCGGAACTCACAAAGGATACTGCATACGGATTCCTCACAAGAGGATGTCCAAGAGGATGCGGATTCTGCCATATTAAGTCAAAGCCATTGGAGGGGAGGTGTTCACACAAGGTAGCTGATCTGAGTGAGTTTTGGAGTGGGCAGAAGAACATCGTACTGTGCGATCCTAATATCCTTGCCTGTCCGGATCATTTGGACCTGTTGAGGCAATGTGCGGACAGCAAGGCAAGGATAGAGCTTAATCAAGGGATAGATATACGGCTGGTCACTGAGAAAAACGTGGAACTGCTAAAGAAGATAAGACTTAACCACATCCACATAGCTTTCGACAGATACCAGGACAAAGAGATCATTGTTCCAAAGATGGAGATGTTCGTGAAGAAGACAGGATTCAGCCGTAATCGTGGAGGACTGATGTGCTATATCCTTGTCAACTACGATACAACATGGGAACAGGACATGGAACGGATCGAGATATGCAGAAGGCTGAACATAAGTCCATTCCCGATGATCTACGACAAAGAACACTGTGACTTTAAATACAGAAAGCTTCAGCGATGGTGCAACAATTGGATTTTTTGGAAAGTACCAAAGTTTGAGGACTATGTAGCAATGTAGGAGAGACCAATGAAGGAGATGTGCAGTAACTGCAAGTACAACAGATACTCCAGGGACAGCAATGGGAACAGATTCCATTGCGGCAATGAAGATTCACTGGAGTATGGAAGTCCCACAGACTTCGATGATGTCTGCGAGGACTGGGAGGCAAAGGAGGACTGATGAACAAGGTCATATTGATGGGGAGACTTACCAAGAAGCCTGATGTCAGACACACACAGGACGGCACAGCAATCGGACGGTACATCCTTGCTGTGGACCGGAGATACAAGAAGGACGGAGGACAGGATGCCGACTTCCCTTCCTGTGTGGTCTTCGGCAAGGGTGCGGAATTCGCAGAAAAGTATTTTGACAAAGGCACGAAGATCGCTATCGAGGGCCGGATACAGACAGGTTCGTACAAGGACAAGAACGGCAACACTGTATACACCACAGAGGTAGTGGTAGAGCATCAGGAATTTGCTGAGAGCAAGAAGTCATCCAGTGAACAGGATGGATTCACCAATCTGCCTCAGAATGATGACGATATGCCTTTTCACTAAGAATTAATCCGCGAAGGATTAAGACCGCAGAGGACACAAAGCATTAAAGCACAAGCATCCCAAAACGTGATGCGGCTATAGAAAGGAGTGAATTCCCTTCCCAGGTGCTAAATAGTTTTCATAGATACATATTGCGGATACCAAGAGCCTCGCGATCTGCGGCGCGAGGCATTATAAGGAGATGAATGAACAACCAAGACGCAAAGGCCGACAATGGCAAAGTGCATTACACATATGTTCCTCCGGCACTCCTTGATGGATGCGTGAGAGTGAGGGAGTACGGCACACGTAAATACAGTGATCCTCTGAACTGGAGGAAAGTCGAGCCGCAGAGATACTGGGAGGCAACTCTCAGACACGCAAGAGCGGCATGGGACGATTACACGAAAAAGGACGAGGAAAGCGGACTGATGCACATTGAACACATGGTGTGTAATCTCGCATTCCTTCTCCAGTTTATCCAGGAGGATATAGAAAGAAGTGAAAGGGAAATGGACTGTAACGAGTGAGATGCGGAAATATGGTCCGGTCTATTACTTGATCCACACAGAAACAGGCACAAAGAGAATCATAGAATTTGATTGCGAGAGACAGGCACAATACTATGCGGACTGTCTCAACAGAAAGGAGAACCATGAAAAAGACCATACTGATGCTGATGCTCCTGGCAATGCTTATGCCAATCAGCACTAAGGCACAGGAAGTGCCGTCAATTGAACTGATCGAAGAAGATGCGGACGGCACTATCATCAGTGATCCATACCACTACTCCATAGACTGGACCACAGTCGGATACAAGCCTAAAGAGGTGACTGTGCAGAAACAGTCTAAATCCTTCGTGGTATTCGCGGATATCACGACAGCATCAAGGAAGGTCGAAGTGCAGTACAGTCGTGATCCAAGTTTCCGGTATGGAGTCAAGACGGTATCATTCCGCAATCTGAGCTATAAAGCACCAGTCCTGGCGTTTACTGCGACAGACGGTGCAAGAGTGGGGAATAACTGGTACTACAATGATTCTATCATCCTCAAGCAGAGCGGAAAGGTGCTTACAAGCCGCAGAAAGAGAGTTGGGGAGTGGAGTCGGTTATGCGTCACACAAGGTGATGTCAATGCCTCTAGGAAGAAGATACGGTGCGTCAAGAGGATGTATGTTCCCAATGTCACAGCACCAAATGGGATGTATGTCCGGCTGAGAAACGTGTTTGATGGCAACACACACAAGACTGTCTATAGCGGATGGTCCAGGATCGTGAGAGTCAAGTGACATATGTGGAGAGGGCCATACAAACTCAAGGTAAAGCCAAAGACCATATTGGGGGAAAGACTGGCAATCATCATAGAGGAACATAAACTGACTCAAAAGCAGATTGCGGAGGCTATTGGGGTATATCCGAATGCCATCTATCGATGGTTGACAAAGTATGAGTATCCGAATGCCACTAGCATCATGATGATCTGCAAGACATACAAAGTGAGTGCGGACTGGTTGCTGGGTTTAAGCAACAGAAAGGAAAGATGGTGAAATGCAAGGATTGTGAGTACTTCCGCATTGATTATGAGCCGTACAAATACATAGGATCGCACACAGAACTCGGACAGGCATCATGTACAAAACACAATCTTGTCACCAATTTTGCTTCAAAACAGAAGTTTGAAACACTGTCGTGCGTGGAAGAAGGGAGCGAAGAATGAACACAGAGAGCAATTTCAAAATCAATGTGGAGACAGAAGGATTTGATGAAGCACAGGAACAGATTGAGATGCTTGCCAAAGCCTATGATGGATTCCCGGCACAGGTGACAATAAAGAATTGTCATTATTGTAATATCAATATCTATCCGAGTCAGACAAGGTTTGTTGATGCAGAAGGGGATAAGAAATGAGCAGAACAAGGGATGTTGCAAAAGCAATTGAAGAGATACGCAACATGACGGACGTTACAGAATCATCATTGGAGCAGATGAAAGTCGGACTCCTCGGACACATAGCGGTATCGCTTGCCGTGATCGCCGACAAGCTGACAGAAGAGGAGGATGAATGAAGGTAGAATGTGAAGACTGCAAGAATGCAGAGTGGGATTATGAGACATTCTACAATACCAAGGAGACACGACCATTTATCTGCGGATGCAAGAAGGATGCCGACAATCCGGATGGGGAGTGCGAGGAATATTCGATGGTAAGGGAGGAAGAGTGGTGATGGGTAACGCAAAGGATGTTTACGACACAAATGTCGGAGACACGATCAGCAGACAGGCGGCTCAACGCTTATTCGGGAAAGCGCTTACTTACAAAGAGCGGATTGGAAAGCTTACTTGGACAACATCGGAAGTTAAGCAGTGGATTGCTGATTGTATTGAGCAATTGCCACCTGCACAGCCCGAACCGTGCGAGGATACATACGGATATATCGCTATCGAAACACTGTTGGATTTTTGCGAGAACAGCAAAGACCATGCGGTTACACCAAATGACTTCATGCGGATGAAAAGAGTGCGTAAGCCCGAACCGTGCGAGGATGCGGTGAGCAGAGCAGAAGTTTTAAATTGTCTTGAATGGCAATATCCCGACAAAACACCAAGAACAAAAATTATGGAACTGCCACCTGTCACGCCGAAACAGCGCACAGGTCACTGGATACCAGTCGGCATGGTCGAAGCGGTCGGTGGTGAATCTGCACAGTGGGGGTCGGCAATTGCATACCACAAATGCAGTGAGTGTGACGAGCAGGCACTGCGAGATGATTTTGAGCAAGAGGTCTTGTCTAAATGGTGTCCGCATTGCGGAGCGAAGATGGAA
>OCTX012094292.1_pt1 | contig 13707 bp, 9 predicted proteins | sample 1539691 | NCBI WGS metagenome assembly OCTX01 (sample SAMN02144231, study PRJEB22623) | gut metagenome | biome: sheep rumen | host: Ovis aries | place: New Zealand | reverse complement strand
ACGCGGCGGATCCTCCTATTCCAGCTACGCCGTCCGTTTCGCGGCAAGCCTGGAAAACCTTATCGTAGTCCTCAGCGGTATGAGCAGCCTCGCGCAGATGGAGGACAATCTCAGCTACATGAAAGACTTCAAGCCGCTGACAGAGGCCGAGCAGGAGCTGATCCATAAAGCCCAGGAAGCGCTCAATAACGACAAATCCATTCCCTGTACCGCCTGCCGTTACTGCACGGAGGGATGTCCCATGGGAATCCCGATCCCGGATATCTTCACGGTGGCCAACCGCCGCAAGGGAAGTCCCCGGTTCCGCACCGTCAGGGAATACGGCATCGTCACCCAGGGAAAAGGAAAGGCAAGTGAATGCATTCAGTGCGGGCAGTGTGAAGCGGCATGTCCCCAGCATCTTCCGATCATTGAGCTTCTTGAAAGCTGCAGGAGCATGGAGGAAGAATAAGTCTGAAACCGTTCCGCCGGCCGGAGTTCATCCGGCCGGCGTTTTTTTTTCAGGATTTTCTGTTCCAGCTGTATCCCGACACCGCGCCTACCGCGCCGCCGATGATATGGGACAGCTGGGAGATATTATCGCTGGCAAAAACAGCATCAAAGAGCTGATGCCCGATAAAGATCAGGGCAACCAGGATAAATGACAGCGGAATCTCCCCGTCTCTGAAGCCCGTGAACGAAACCAGAAGGATAAAGGCGAATACCACTCCGCTGGCTCCGCACAAAGCCACTCCGGGGAAGAAAATATAATTGACCACCCCCGTGATGAAAGCCGTAACCGCGATCACCTTCACGATGGAGAACTTTCCGTACTTCTCTTCCAGTATGGGACCGAGCAGCAGAAGATACGCGGCATTTCCCGTAAAATGGGACCAGTCCGAATGTCCGAAAACATGTGTGAAAAAGCGCAGCCAGGTCATCACGTTCTTTAACGGCGTATGCATCGTCTGGAATAACAGCCGGGTGCTGTATCCCCCGGTCAGAAGGCCGGAAAGAGTGGCCGCAAAGCAGATCGCTGTAAAACCGATCACAACCGGCGCGTTTATAACGACTTTCCATTTTTCTTTCATCTCTCAACTCCCGAAAGCTTTCGTTTTCAGTTCCTTCCCGGACCGGCCTCTTCGTGCTTTTCCGGTCCCGCTTTTCTGTTCCTTTCCGGGCCGGTTTCCCTGTTCCCTTTCGAACCGGCAGCCGCATTGCCTGTATCCCCGGTCTTCCACTTCTTCCTGTCAGGCCGTCTGCCCGGCAAGATGGTTTTATGCAAGCCCTCTGTAAATCAGGTCCCGGATCCTGGGATGAATCACGTCATAGCTGTAGCCGTAATTGCGGACATGCATGGCAAAATAAGCCGATACATGGTTGACGGGATCCACCATGTTCCATGCGCCGGCGGCACCGTCCCAGCCGAATTCCCCGACCTGGCCCTTTCCGCCCAGATCCGCTTCGACCCGGGTCCGGACGCCGAGAGCGTAGGAATATCCCTTCCGGTTCCAGGCGTCAAAGGTCTGTCTGCTCTTCGCCGCCAGCTGGTTGGCGCTCCAGAGCTGAATCATCTCCGGCGGAAGAATCTGTACGCCCTGCCGGCTGATGCCGTTGCAGGCCAGCGTATCCACGAAGGTTATATAGTCCTTCAGATCGCTCAGAAGGCCCGCGCCGCCGCTTTCGTAATCCGGACTGATCCGGTAGTCATTCTCATCCTCGGGGGCATGGAGGAAATTGCCTTTCCCGTCGTAAACGAACGGCGCGCACATGCGCTTTTTCTTCTCTTCCGTCAGGGTGAAGCCCACCGTGGCAAGGCCCAGCGGATCGAAGATATGTTTCTTCAGGTATTCCGAAAACTTCATCCCGGAAACCTCCTCGATCACCACGGCCAGGACGTCATGGCTGAGGCTGTAGAGGAAATCCGTTCCCGGGTCAAATTCCAGGGGATCCTTCGCCTTCGCCTCCATCAGCTGCCGTGTCGTTGCATTTCCGCCCGTTTCTGCGAGCAGCTCATCCATGGCAGGGGTTTTCAGCTCATAGGAAAGCCCGCTCTGCATGCTCATCAGGTGCCGGATTGTCATGACGCGGGAGGCCGGCCGCACACTGTCCCCGTCCTTTACCGTCAGATCCGCGTAGGCGGGAATGTAGCGGCTCACCGGATCATCCAGGCTCAGCCGTCCCTGCCCGATCAGCTGCATGGCGGCGCAGGTTGTGAACACCTTCGTGCAGGAATAGATCCAGTAGACCTCATCCCCCCGCATCGGCTGCGTTCTGCGGACATCTCTCCATCCGGCCGTCCGCCGGAAGATCTGCTCATGATCCCTGTATACCGCAAGATCGCAGCCCGGAACGCCCAGTCCCGGCAGGGAATCAATATAAGCGGCAAGCTCTGTAAAATTCATTCGGACATTCTCCCTTTCCTCTATATTCGCGTGCGGCTGTAATTGTGCGCTGTCATCGGCAGCGCGGACCTGCTGTGCAGTCTCAGCGGGCACCGCAGATCCGGCGCAGATCTTCCGCTTTCCGCCCGCCTCAGCGCACCGGGTTCATATAGGAATAAAACTCATTTCCGGAGCGCAGGAACAGGTTGGTGGAATCATTGATTCCATAGTAATACCATTCATCCTCTCCCGGATTCAGAAGCAGCGTGTTGTAATCGTCATAGCCGACGATAATCTTCACGCCTTCCTCGGTCTGCGCGATAACCGGCCTTCCGTGGGATACAAAATAGAGAACCTCATCCAGGCTGCAGCCGGACACATCGATCACATCGGTTCCGAGTCCCGCCTCAAGCTGTGCAATATCCGTCGTACCGCTTCGCACCGCCGCGGGCACATTCTCCACATCGATCAGGCATTTGACATCTTTGTCGCCTCTGACCCAGACATAATCCAGATTATGATCCACCACGACGCCGAACATCTCGTCCGCCTTCACGATCGCCTCGTTCGGGTAGGTGCAGATCGCGTCCAGACCGCCGGAAGCATAGACATAGTACAGATCCTCCGCCTCGGGATTCTCCGGTATGTCGATCTGGGGAACCCTCTGGCCGCTGACGATCTTGCTGTTGATCAGCTGGGGCGTGGTATGGCTGATGGAGCTTCCCACTCTCAGAAGGACCTGCGTCTGTCTCCTGCTGTCCTCCATGGTGGCCACGCCGAAGGCCACGTCGGAAGAGGTATCCGTGGACACGATCTGATCCGGCGTCGCCTCTATGAAGCCGCTTCCGTTCCTGCTGACCCGGGAAAGGTTCAGCAGGTTGTCCGACTGGCTGATCGAGGTCACATAGAGACCGCCCGCCTGATAATCCTTGACCTGGTTTCCCTCCTCATCCTCGATCCGGACGGAGTACATGGGGAAGACCCCGTTGCCGCCATGACGGACATCGATCTCTGAGGCGCGGGCGATTCCGTACACCAGATCCTCCTTCATAAATGTCAGGGGCCGGATCCTTTCGCCTTCAGGAGCTGTGATCTTCCGGATTTCCCCCTTTTCAAAATCGATCTGGTTCAGCACGGAGGAATCATATACTTTCCCTTCCTCCAACCAGGCAAAATACCTGCCGCTGGACGAGCCCGCGTAGCATTCATTGTTGACGCCGAAAGCAAGTACCTCGGCTTCATTTTTCACAAGGTCGATCCGGTAAAGCACCCCGTTCAGCAGGCAGTAAACCGACTTTTCATCCTGGGTCATATACAGGCAGCTGCCGAGATCAAACTGCACCCGCTCGGTATTTTCATTGGTGTCCAGGAAGGCCATCTCCGTGACCATGGTGGACCGGGCGTCGTAATAGCAGAGCAGGATTCCGTTATCCCCTTCATGGATGCCGCGGTTCATGTAGCCGCCGACCGCGAACCATACGTCGCCCTCATCCGAAAGCCGGAGGATGCGGATCGTATTTTCCTTGTAAAAATCCCTCGCATCCATATTCTCTGTCTGCGGGAAGCCGAAGACTCTTGTAAAGGTTCCGGTCTGGATCGCGTATGTCCAGAGCACATTCTCCTGGACAAATGCGATATGGTGGGCGCTGCTGTCGGTCAGGTAGCTGACGTCGCGGTCCGTGATCCCGAGGACGATCCCTGCCTTGTTCAGCACAGTTCCGCTCTCCGGATTGAAAACCTGGTCGGTCGTCCTCTCAAAATTCAGCATGAAGACACGGCTGTCCGTAAATCTGAGCCGGTAATATTCATGCACGTTGAAGATCTGTGTGGAGCCGTCCTCCGCGTTGGCGGAAATGCGGTAATCCATCGTCAGGGTCGCCGTATTTTCATTGATCTCCGTCAGCATCGGGGTGGGCTTATAGAAGATCTGCGGATGGAAATCCGCCCAGGTCAGCTGATTGACGCTGTCGTGAATGTCCATATAGGCCAGCGTCTTCTCGATATCCGTCGTGGAATCAGGCTCAACCGCCGCGCCGATCGTATCCAGGTCCGTCCGGTTGATGCACTTGTCCCAGAAGCCTGCGGCAAAATTCAGATAATCGGAGGTGTGAAGACCGTCCGCCAGAAGTACATGGGTATAGTAGTAGATATTCCTGCCGCCGGTCGTCACCTGAATGCGCATGACATACTCTTTGTTCATGAGCATGCCCCCCTGCAGCTGCAGGTTCGCGGTCAGGTAATCCCCGTCCTGGCTGAGCTTGATCACCTTCGTGTTCTCAAGGGACTGGGTCCCGTCGATGGTAAGAATCTCATAGGCCACCGAATCCACTGCCGCGCCGAAGGTCTGGATGCGCAGCGTGATGCTGCGGTCGCTGGACAGCGGCGTAATGGACTGGCGGATCTGGCTCACGTCCATCTCCCGGCTGTAGCCGTGCAGGCAGTTAAAATCCGTCCCGTCCTTATTCATGTTAACCAGCGGGAAGGTTGAATCCGCCATGGCTGACGCCATGTCCGGCGTGACCTGATTGATCACTCTGCTCCACACCATCACCGCCAGGACAAACACCGTTACAAGCACGATGACGCGTATGATAAAATTCCGTATTGTAATGATCTGCTCACCCATCCGGCAGAATCCCTCAGCTTTCTGTTATATCCACTGAAGAAACCCCGATGCGGAGGCGCTGCTGACTGAAAAAGCCGCCCGAATCAGGTGTTTCCTATAGCCACTGGATCATGATCACGTAAAAATTCTCATCGACGGCGTAGCGGTTATTCCAGCTTTTTACGCCGTACTGCCGCATGAGATACTGATCCGCGTCATTGATCATATTATTTTCAAAGAGCTCCCGGCGGGCCGTCTCATAAGCTTCCTTCGACCCGAATTTCAGGACGATGGAGGACCGGCCGCTCCAGACCGAATCCATCAGGGCATTGTAGACCTGATCATAGTCCCAGCTCTCGTAGTACATTCCGTTCAGTTTATAATAATTATAATAATCCTCCGTGCAGGCCGGAAGGGGGATGGCGTCGCCCGGCGTATGGGTCAGACCGATCTCCTCGTCTGTGCAGCACAGATAATTATAATTCATCAGAGATATTCCGGTTCCTTCCTCCTGCTCCGTCGCGAAGACCGGATCGCCCCAGGTTACATCCACATGGTAATAATTCCCGTCAATCCGGACGATGTTCCAGGCATGATCGCCGCCGCCTTTGATGCTGCCGGTTATGTAGGTGCAGAAATATCCCATCCTGTGCAGGATATACTGAAAAGCCTTTGAATAGCCCGCGCAGACGGAAGCGCGGCCCAGCAGGGCGCTCTGCACGCACTGGCTGTCCTCCGCGTCCGAATCATAATCCGTCTCATTGATCAGGTATTCATAGACGGCTTTGATCTTTCCGTAATCCGAAAAACCCGGATCGATGCCGGCAATGCATGCGTCGGCGGCTTCTTCCAGCTCTCTGCGCATCTCCTCCCGCTTCTCCGGCTCGACCACCGTCGACGCGCTGTAGTGCACAACGGTCCCTGAGAAGGCATTCGACTGAATCTCCGCGCCGGAATCAAGCCAGAACAGTTCCGGATGGTCCGCAAGAACGGAGTAGTATGCTTTCCAGAAATGATCCGCGTCCGTCCGCGCGTAGAGATCTCCGCTGTCCTCCCCCGCCGAAAGCCTGGAATAGAGTTCCCGGTAGATCTCATTATATTCACTGGGAAGATGATCGAAATAGTACTCTTCTATGCCGCCGTGATCCCATTCCGTATCCCCCTCCTGATAATAGGGATTTTCGACCAGGCCGGCTTCCACTCCCATCTGCCGCAGGCTGCAGCCCGTCAGAATCAGGCACAGAAAAAGAAAGAGCGCTGCCAGCTTCCATCCGGCGCCGGCGGCCGGTTCCCTTACCTGTCCCATTTGTCGCACAGGCGGTTGATCTCTTCCGTAAATCTGCCGAGATCCTTGTTCGCTCCGCCCTGATTTTTCCGGATGACATCCATCAGGCGGTTTCCGGCATCAACCAGCCTTGCAAAGACCGCAGCCGCCTTCTTGTTCTTCGAAGAGATCTTTTTGAGCGCTCTGCGGTCGCTCCCCTTCGTCCGGACATAACTGCCGCCGTCCTGCTTTTCGATCTGGAGCACAACGCGCTCTTCCTTCTGAATCGGGACAGGTCCCGTCTCATTGACAAATCTGCCGGCAGCCAGATCAAAACATGTGCCCGAGAACGGGGCATATGCGTTCAGATGCAGGTCGCTGATCAGCAGGTCCCGGAAAATCTCCGTGACCTCATCCTCACCATGGGTGACAAAGACCATCTTCGGCGCTGTCTTCAGGGCGCTGATCCAGCGCAAAAGCCCGTCCCTGTCCGCATGTCCGGAGACGCCCGGCAGGGAACAGATCTCCGCCCGGATCTCAATCTCCTCACCAAAAAGCTTAATATTGTCGGCTCCTTCGAGAATCGCGCGGCCCGGCGTGCCGACCGCCTGATATCCGACAAAAAGAACCGTGGACTCCGGCCTCCAGAGATTATGCTTCAGATGATGCTTGATCCGGCCGGCGTCGCACATGCCGCTTGCGGAAAGGATGACCTTCGGCTCCGGCATGTCGTTGATCGCTTTCGAATCTTCCGCGCTGACAGAAGTCTTCAGGCCCTCAAAGCCGATCGGGTTAATGCCTTCTTCCAGCAGGGCTTTCGCTTCCTTGTCAAAATCGCTGTACATCCGCTGCAGGAAGATATTCGTGGCCTCATTGGCCAGCGGCGAATCCACCCAGACCTGAAAACCGTCGTGACCATGCACCAGGCCTCTCTGCTTGATCTCACGGATGAAATAAAGAATCTCCTGGGTTCTGCCGACAGCGAAGGAAGGAATGACCACGTTGCCGCCCCGGTCGAAGGTCCTCTGAATCACCTCGGCAAGCGCGAGGGCGTAATCCGATCTCTCCGGGCGCTCGTGCAGCCGGTCGCCGTAGGTGGACTCCATAATAACATAGTCCGCCTCCACCGGATAGACCGGATTCGAGATCAGGGGCTGATCCGTATTGCCGATATCACCGGAGAAAATGAGCTTCCGGCTGATGACCTCCGTACTCATTCCCCCGACCGCTTCCGAGATCGTCAGTTCGATGGAACTCGATCCGAGAAGATGACCCGCATCGATAAACTTCAGGCAGATGCCCTCCGCGATATATCTCTCAGTCTCATACTCCACGCCGACAAAACAGCCGATCGCCCCTTCCGCGTCCTCCTGCGTATAGAGGGGTTCCACCAGCTCTTTGCCTGCTCTCTGATTTTTCCTGTTCTTCCATTCCGCTTCAAATTCCTGGATATGCGCGGCGTCCATCAGCATGATCCGGCACAGGGCCGCCGTCCCGACAGTGGAAAAAACCTGTCCCCGGAATCCCTGCCTGTACAGCAGGGGGATGTTCCCGGAATGGTCCATGTGCGCGTGAGTCAGAAGGACCATATCGATCTCGCCGGCTGCGACCGGCAGCGGCTCATTCTCATAAAGATCCGGACCCTGCTCCATTCCGCAGTCAATCAGAATCTTCTTACCGCATGCTTCAAGATAATAACAGCTTCCCGTTACTTCATGCGTCGCTCCCAGAAATGTCAGTTTCATACGGCCCTCTCCTTTCAGCTGCACTGAGACTCCAGTTTTCATTCTATCACAGAGCCGGCGCTCACGATACAAAAATATAATAAAACGGGCAGTAAGCCGGCTTCAAGCCTCTCACTGCCCGCGTTCCGGGACATATTTCCATACAGCAGCGCAGATTCACGGGGTGCGCTGCTCCATCCGGCTTTAAGAGCTGCCGTGCACTGAGGCGCAGACCCTCCGGAGCGGAACGGATCAGGATCCGGCTCCTCCCCGCATGCGGTATTCTTTCGGGGAACAGCCCACATAGTTTTTGAAGATCCTGGAAAAATGCGCCACATCCAGAAAACCGACCGCATCGGATACCTCCTGAACCCTGGCGCCGCTATCCCCCAGCAGTTCCTTCGCCCTGTCGATGCGGATCATATTGATGATCTCGAAAAAACCTCTGCCGGTGTACTGGTTCAGAAGCTTGCTCAGATGCCAGCTGCTCACATAACAGTGCTCCGCCACATCGCCCAGGCTCAGCTTTTCCGTATAGTGTTCCAGAATATACACCAGCGCCGACCGGAGCACGTAATGATTGGCTTCCGAGTCCCTGATTCTTCCCTCCGCCCTGTATCCTTCCGGAAGAGCTCCTTCATTCTCCGGCCCGGGTCTGTTTCTGATAAAAGTTTCGTACAGATAACGGTCCGCGTCCAGCTGCATATTCCAGAGATTGTCGATGATCTGGGCGCCCATATTGCCGATGCTGCGCAGATTGTCCGTCATCGCCGTGATCGCCTCCTCGATCTCGTCCATCCGGGAAGGCTTGAGGAGAAAACGGGTCACGCCAAGCTTGATCGCGCGCTGGGCGTATTCAAAGTTCCGGTATCCCGTCAGCAGCGTCACCTCCATATCAGGGCGCTCCGACTTGACAGCCGCCACCATGGCCAGGCCGTCCATATTGTTCATGGAGATATCGGAGATCAGGATATCCGGCTTAAGTTCCCGGACCTTCTCCAATCCCTCCATTCCGTTGGCGGCCGTCCCGGCCACCTCGCAGTTAAATGCCGACCAGCGGACACTTCTCCTGAGTCCCTCGCATATGATCGGTTCGTCATCCACAATCAGTACCCTGTACATTTTCCTTCTCCGCTCCCGCATCCCGGACAGCCCGTTCAGAACCGGCTGCTTTCTCAGCTGTGCTTTTTATTTATAAATCACCGCCAAAACATGGTCTGCAAAACCAACTGCATATACTTTTTCCTCCGGCCCGGCTCCTGCTGTCTCCGTCATTCTACCATTTCCGGAAAGAGAAACCTAGCCTTTGACCGCTCCCACCGTCATCCCTTTGATGATGTATTTGTTCAGGAAAATATACACGATCAGGACGGGAATCACGATCAGGGTCACGGAGGAGAACAGCGCGCCGTAGTTGACGCCTTCCTTCGAAGCAATGTTGTTGAGCAGGATGGTGATCGCCCAGTTTTCTTTGGTCCGCAGGAAAAACATCTGCGTAAACAGATCGTTGTAGCTCCATAGGAAACTGAAGATGCCCACAGTCACCATGGAAGGCTTGCAGAGCGGGAATACGATCCGGAAATAAGTCTGGAACATATTGCAGCCCTCCAGGAAGGCCGCCTCCTCCAGCTCAACGGGGAGGGTGCGGATGTAGCCCATCAGAACGATAATGGCGAAAGACATATTTCCGGCGATCTGCGGAAGGATCACGGAGAGCAGATTCTTCCCGACAGAGGGACTGTTCACGATTCCCCAGCCGGCCTGCATGCGCAGGACCGGGATAATGGTGGAATAGATCGGGAACATCATCCCGGCGTAGAGCAGGAGGTTCAGCAGCTTCTTCCCTCGGAACTGGTAGCGGCAGAGAATATAGGCCGCCATTCCCGAAAGCAGAATCACGGCGGCGGCCACCGTACCCGATATGATAAAGCTGTTCCGGTAGGCATGCAGGATATCGTAATTCGCGAAGATGCTCCTGTAGTTTTCCAGCGAAAAGGCAGTCCCGACAGGAAGGGCGAAAGAATTGTGATAGATCGTCTTCTTGTCTTTAAAGGAATTCATCACCGACCAGGCCAGCGGAAAGATCGTGGTCAGGGCCCAGAGGCTCAGAAACAGATAGATCAGGGTGTAGCCGGGGCTGATCTTTTTCTTCATGGCTTGTCTCCTCCTTCCTCAGACCTGATAGTCATCATTCTGCCTGAAAATGCGGTTGACCAGCGCCGAGAGAATCACGCCGATGAGCACGATGACCACCGCGATGGCGGAGGCGTAGTCCACGTCGGAATAAACCTTCGAATACATATAGGTTCCCGTCAGCCAGGTATTGGACATCCCGTTCACAAACATGGTCCAGGGCAGGTCGAAAACCTTCAGGGCGCCGGTCACCGCCAGAATCACGCAGGTGCCGATGCTGTTGCGCAGAAGCGGCAGGGTGATGAAGCGCACCTGCTGCCATTTGCTCCCTCCGTCTATGGTCGCCGCTTCATACAGCTCCGACGGGATTCCGGACAGGCCGGTCAGCAGGATTACAAAATAGAAGCCCACATACTGCCATATGACAGGCATCAGCATGGTGAACATCGCGTGCTTCGATTTCCAGTCGATCAGCTCGTTGCTCTCTCTGTCCAGATAGCCGGCGAACTGCAGGAACTGGTTGACCATGCCCTTGTCATACAGAAACACCAGGTTGAACAGAAGGCCCAGCGCGGTTGCCGAAATGACAATCGGGAAAAAGTACACGGTCCGGAAGAAGCCGGAGCCAGCCTTTATATTGCTCACCAGCAGGGCCAGAAGCAGGGCGATGCCCACCTGGCCGAGAATGGTCGCCGCGATCGTGATGCCCGTATTCTTCAGGGCAATCCGCATTTTAGGGTCCGCCCACAGTTTCGTGTAATTGTTATACCAGGGCGAATTCCAGTCTCCCCCGGCTGTTCCCATATATTTGATATGCCGGAAGCTGTTCAGTATATTCTGGACAAACGGGTAATAAAGGTATACCAGCATAAACAGAAAAGCGGGAAGCAGGAACACCCAGATCAGCTTTTTGTTTTTGTAGATATTTGCACCCATCCTTACTCTCCTTCCCTTTTCTCCGCTTTCGAAAGCCCGCGGCCGCCCCTTCAGGGCCTGAAAAGGGACGGCCCTTTGTGTCAGGTGCTCTGACACAGAGAACCGTCCCCTGTTTCATCGTGCTTCTTGTTCAGACTGTGTTTTTTATTCAGCGTTCGCTTCAAGGACTGCCGCAACAGCGTCCGCCGCGTCTACGTCGCCGTTTACGATCGAAGCCATATCTGCGAAGATCGGTTCGCGGGCTGCCGCGGAGAGGTTGTCCTGAACTGCCGGAGAGATTCCGGTGAAGGAAGCGGTATAGGCAATCGCGTCAACCTGGAGCGGATTGAATTCGGAGGTATCCGGCGCCGCCCCTTCTTTCAGTGCGGTTGCGGAGACGCCCGCGAATTTGGAAACCACTTCGTCGGAGGTCATGAAGGATACAAAGGATACCGCCGCGTCGCGCTTCTCTTCATCATCCCATGCTTTTCTGGTGATGTAGTAACCCATGGACAGGCCGCCGATTTCATCCGTGGTCTTGCGGTCGCCCTTGCCGGGAACGTTTACAACCGTGAAGTTCTCGATGTCATCCACTGCCTCGGCAATACCGCCGATCTTCCAGGAGCCGTCGATCAGGAAGGCCGCCTTGTCGCCGGTGAAGAGCTGGAAGGTCTCCGCATCCGTTGCGGTCAGCGTGTTCTCCGGGAAATATCCCGCTTCATAGAGGGCCTTGATATCGTTCAGGCCGTCCACCCATGCTTTTCCATATTCATCGTCGACGCTTTCCGGTACGGTATTATGAGTTTCGGGGCTCTGGAAATTGTAGATCGCGTACTCAAACCAGTAATGCGGGATCTCCTGCAGGGAAGCGGCGATCGGCGTATAGCCGGCTTCCTTGATGGCCTCGCAGGCTGCAAGGAATTCATCCCATGTTGTATCCGCTGTCGGAAGCTCGACGCCCGCGGCTTCCAGGACTTCCTTGTTGACGAACATGCCTTCCCAGTATCCGTTGACCGGTACGGAATAATTCACGCCGTCCACCGGGGAAGCGCCGAGCAGATCGTCTTTCATGTTGGAGGCGTAATCCGGATAGACCTCGCGGATCTCATCCACGGATACAACCTTGCCCTGCTCTACGAACTGGTTGGAGTCCACACCGTTGAAGAAGAACAGGACATCCGGCTCGGAGCCTGCTTCAAAGTCCGTGACGATTCTGGACTTGAACGCCTCGTCGGAAGTGGCGGAGCTGTCTTCCACCTTGTTTCCGCTCTCCGCTTCCCAGGCTGCCACGCTGTCCTTATAGTTCTGGGCGTTTCCGTCTTCGCCCGCGTAGGTAGTCGTTACATTCAGCGTCACGCCTTCTGCCATGGCCGGAACCGCGTATGCCGCGGAAACCGCTGTAATCGCTGCCAGTACAAGCATCATTTTCTTTTTCATCAGTAAAACCCTCCTGTTCCTGTCTGGTTTCCCAAATGGATCCTTTTATTATGACGGGGAGCGCCCCCGCTTCGTTGTAACCAAAGGATATCCCGCACGGAGGAAAAAGTGAATGAATGTACTTGGGGCTCCCTTGTCTTTTCTTGTCAGTTTTGAAGGGACATTTGATTTTTCTTGTTCCGGCTTGCCTGTTTTTGTTCTGAAAACCGCTGTTTTATCCGTGTACCGGGAAAGCTCCGTCTAAAGCGGCGCTGTCAGGAGAGTCTACTGCCTGCAGATGATGAGCTCGCTCACCGTCTTTCCGTCTCCGCTGTCCCGGATGGTCAGGCCGCTTTCTTTTCCGTAGAGCAGACGCAGTCGTCTGTGTACATTGCGGATGCCGATACTGCTGCTGTCCAGCCTGCCGTTTCCGGGCAGCTGGTCCGCGTCCGAAAGCAGCGCCCCGATCTTCTCCCTGTCCGCCTCAGACAGGGAACCGTTGTTCTCCACTACAATATGCAGTTCCTTCCGGTCTCCGAATATGCGCAGCTTCCCGATCCGGTTCCCGGCGCTGTCCCCGCCGTGCTCCACCGCGTTCTCCACGATCGGCTGGATGATCAGTCTCGGAACGCTGCAGTCTGTCAGCGCAGGATCGATCTCCTTCGAAAAATGGAAGCGGCTGCCGAAACGTTCCTGGATAATGTAGAGATAGGCGTCCACATAAGTCAGCTCCTCCTCCAGACTGATGAACATCTCATTGTTCCGGTTCAGGGCGGCGTTCATCATGACGCTCAGGGCCGAGATCATCTCGCTCACGTCGTCATTGCCGTTCATCCTGGCCTTCCAGTTGATGATCTCAAGCGTATTGTTCAGGAAATGCGGGTTGATCTGGGACTGCAGCGCCTTCAGGGCGGCGTCTCTCCCCGCAATCTCCTCGGCGTAGATCCGCCGGAAGGATTCCTCCAGGCTCCGGGACATATGATTGAAATTATCCACCAGCTGGCCGATCTCCTGGTTCTTCGTGAAAGGCTCCACCTGGCTGCCGTAGAGGCCGCTCCTGATCTTTTCAGAGCCTTCCACCAGGGAGCTGATGGGCTTGTTGATATTGCTGTAGAAGAAATAGAAGGTGGCGATCAGCAGAGGGATCAGAAGGATAAAGACCGCGAAATAAACGGACAGGAAGGTCATCCTGTCGGCGAGCATCGCCCTGCGGTCCAGCCCGGTGACAAAGGCATAGCGCTGATCATTTATCTTCATGTCCAGGCAGCAGGCACTTTCATTTCTCTG
>OCTX014528918.1_pt1 | contig 13708 bp, 10 predicted proteins | sample 1539691 | NCBI WGS metagenome assembly OCTX01 (sample SAMN02144231, study PRJEB22623) | gut metagenome | biome: sheep rumen | host: Ovis aries | place: New Zealand | reverse complement strand
TTTGTCCTCGTTGTTGATGCGCTTATTTTCGCGTGTCGAGGCTCTCGACCCGAAATCGAGGTTGCAATGGAAGTTGAGAATGAGCATCTGACGGAAATTCAGATGACAAGACAAATAAATGCTTATGGGTGTATTCTAGCCCACCCGTACCTTGTAGATATTATTCTATTACTACTTTTTTACGACATACGCAAGTATTTCTGCGATTTTTCAGCAAATGTAATCATTTTGTAACATCTTTTTTATTTTTTGTTGTATTGTAACACGATTGTCACACTGCTGACATACGCTTGACATTTTTTTGCTGTACCTTTGCCGACGAAAACAAAAAGTCTGTTAAGGTACAATGAAGATTGTCAGTATTCTCTTATTTATTCTCCTCGGTCAGGTCAAGGACGCCACGACCCACGAACCGCTTATCGGCGCCACAGTGCTCATCGAGCAAACCGGTCAGGGTACCACTACTGATTTCGAAGGCAGTTTCTCGCTCCAAGTTTCCCGCGATGCCACCCTCAAAGTCAGCTATATCGGTTACCGCTCGCAGCGAGTAGCGGCCACCTCCTCCGACACCTTATTTATATACATGCACGAGGAGACCGAACTCCTCAGCGAGGTGGAGATCACCGGTCAGCGTGCCACCAACAACGAACTGGCGCTGGTTCGGGCCGAACGCGAGGCACTCGTAGTCAGCAGCGGCATCTCGGCCCAGCAAATCAGCCGGGCGTCGGACAAGGATGCCGGTGAGGCCATTCGTCGCGTACAAGGCGTCTCGCTCATCGACGATAAGTTCGTGATGGTGCGTGGCCTCAGTCAACGCTACAATCAGGTCTGGCTCAATGGCGCAGCCGTGCCGTCCTCCGAGGCCGACTCGCGTGCCTTCTCCTTCGACCTCATCCCCAGTTCGCAACTCGACAACCTGCGCGTCATCAAGTCGCCTGCGGCCGAATATCCGGCCGACTTCTCGGGCGGTATGATTCTCATCGAGACCAAGCAGGTACCCGAGCAACGCACCTGGTCGTTCGACCTATCCGTTTCGGCCAACGACCGTACGCATTTCCGCCCATTCTACCGCCAACACCGAGCCGAGAATGACTGGACTACCTCGCGCCTGCGTCCTATCGTGGATGCCAGTGCCGGCATACTCGGCACCGAGACCTGGTCGCTGCCGCGCGGACAGCACCTCTCGATGCTGCTGAGCGCCAATTACAGTCACCAGTACAAAGCCTACACTGACATGACCAATAACCTGCTGGGCACCTACGACGAGGCGCAACAGCGACCTGCATACTTGCGCACCAGCACGGATAACCAATACAACATCCACGACCGTGTAGGAGCGATGTTCAACCTCAACTACTCGCGCCGCTCGGGTAAGGACCGTATCGAACTGAAGAATATCTTCAATATGCTCATGCGCAACCGCTACACCTCGCGCGACGGTGTCTCCGCCCAGAGCGACCACGAGCAGCAGGCCGAGTACAATTACCAGTCGCGCCTCACCTATAGCGCCCAGTTCACCGGTCGCCACCGGTGGACGCAGGATGTCTTCGACTGGGATCTGGGGTATGCCTACAGCAATCGCCTCCAGCCTAATCGACGCCGCTACCTCCGTAACGATGCCCTCGAACCGGGTGTGATGGCGCTCTCCTCGAGCAACGATGTCAGTCGCGAATCGACTACGCTGCACGAGCACCTCGGCAGCGTGGCGCTCAACTACACCCACGACTTCGAGTGGGGCCGTTTCTGTCCGACCCTCAAGGTGGGGGCATACGGCGAATACCGCAGCCGCAGCTATCGCACGCAGCTCTGGCTTCTCACCTGGAACCAGGAGAACCGTCTGCCGGAGAACTTCCGCTACCTCGACCTGCCGACTGAGCTGCTGACGGACGTGCATTTCGCTCCCGACCAGCTCTATTACCTCGAGCAGATCCGCTGGCGCAACAACTATGATGGCCGTCAGACCCTGCTCTCGGGCTATGCAGCCGTCAATCTGCCGTGGGGCATCTTCAACGCCTACCTCGGTGTCCGATTTGAGCACTCCGACATGGCGCTGACGCGCAATACCCGCGACCGCGAACCCAGTCCGATGACGAGCCACTACACGACCAACGACTTCTTCCCATCGGTCAATCTCGCCTGGCGATTCCGCGAGCAGCATCAGCTCCGTGCCTCGTATGGTATGTCGATCAACCGCCCCGAGTTTCGCGAGGTTTCGCCAAGCGTATATTACGACTTCGACCTCGCCTCCAACGTGCAGGGCAATGTCTCGCTCGAGTCCTGCCGAGTACATAATGCTGACCTCCGCTACGAGTTCTATCCCACCGGTAACGCCGGCGAATCGGTCTCGCTGGCCGTCTTCTATAAGCACTTCCGCAACCCCATCGAGTGGACCTACACCGTCACGGGCGGAACGGACCTCACCTATGGTTACCAAAATGCCGAGGGAGCGTACAGTTACGGCCTCGAGGGCGAAGTCAAACTCGACCTCGGCCGCATCGGAGCCAAGGGCCTCAGTTGGTCGTTCAACGGCAGTCTGATTCGCAGTCAGGTGCTCTTCCCGGATGGATCGTTGCAGCCAGATCGCCCCATGCAGGGCCAGTCGCCGTACCTCATCAACACCGGCTTTTTCTACCGTCATGCCGCTACCGGCTGGTCCGCCTCCGTGCTCTACAACCGGATTGGCAAGCGCCTGATTGGTATCGGACGTAGCGTGGGACTGACCGGCAGCGAGGACACGGCTAACGTGCCCGACTCGTACGAGATGCCGCGCGACCTGCTCGACCTCAGCCTCGGTAAGGACTTCGGCGAACACTGGACCCTCCGCCTGCTCTGCAAGGATGTCATCGGCGAGCGTGTCCGCTATCAGCAAGGAACAGAAACCATCAAATCCTACCGACCCGGTAGGAGCTTTCAAATCAACATTAAATACAAATTATGATTATGACAAGAAATCTATTTTTCGCCTTCGCCACCGCAATCAGCGTGGCGCTGGCAATGAGCAGTTGCAAGCAGAATGAACCCGAGCAGCCCACCGATCGCCACTGGTCGGAGAATGGTGGCCTCAAGGCCGCAGACAATCTCCTCTTTGGCGACACCATCGGCAATGGCGATGATGAATTTGTCTTCGTGGGCAAGCAGACCCTCCGGAAGGGCACCTATATCCTGAGCGGTTGGGTCTATATCGCGGAGGGGGCCGAACTGACCATTGAACCCGGTACCGTCATCCGTGGCGAAAAGGAGAGCAAGGCGGCTCTGATTGTAGAACGTGGCGGCAAACTCTATGCTCGCGGTACTGCCAATGCACCTATCGTCTTCACGTCCGCTCAACCGGCCGGTCAGCGTCGTCCGGGCGACTGGGGAGGACTGATCCTCTGCGGTCGTGCCAAGAACAACCAGACCGAGCAGCAGATTGAGGGTGGCCCACGCTCGAAGCACGGTGGCGACAACGATGGCGACTCGTCCGGAGCACTCAGTTATGTCCGTGTCGAGTTTGCCGGCTATCCCTTCCAGACCGACAAGGAGATCAACGGTATCACCTTCGGTTCGGTCGGTAGCGGTACGCAGATCGACCACCTGCAGGTCAGCTACAGCAACGACGACTCCTTCGAGTGGTTCGGTGGTGCTGTCAACTGCCAATACCTAGTGGCATTCCGCGGCTGGGACGATGACTTCGATACCGACAACGGCTTCTCCGGCCATGTGGAGTACGGCCTCTCTATCCGCGACTCGCGTCTGGCCGATGTCAGCATGTCTAACGGCTTCGAGAGCGACAACTGTGCCGATGGCGCCAGCGTGACTCCCTACACCTCCTGCCTCTTCGAGAACATGCTTTTCCTCGGTCCGAAGTACAACGATCCCGCCTTCTCGAACACGGCCGATTATATCAATGGTGGCGATGTCTATCCCAACAACGGTTCCTCGCTCGGCCGCTTCCAGGCCGGTATGCATATCCGCCGCAATTCGCACCTCTGCTGCCGCAATGCCGTCATCGTCGGCTGGCCTGTGGGCGTTATTATCGACAACGAGAAGGGCGACTGCCGCTCGGCTGCCGAGTCGGGTCTACTGAAACTCAACAACATCCGCGTAGTCGACTGCGATGTACTCGCCTCGGATGCCAACAAGGACCTCAAGGACCGCCTCTGCACCTCGTACAAGGACAAGACCTACGACGATGCACAGCCCAGCTGGTCGCACACGTGGTTCCTCCAGCAGACGGGCAACACCCTTGCTTCGGTGCAGGATGTCGACCTCACCCATACCTGGACCGATGGCTGGACCTCCTTCGATCCACAGAACGAAAAGTATTAATTAACAATTAACATACGCAGCAGACCTGCTAAAAAGGAGAATTTCGGTTGGGAAGGACCGAAATTCTCTTTTTTATTTGCATATATCATTTTTTTTCGTAACTTTATAATAGTCCCAAAATTTTCAATCTTGCAAGTTGTCTAAAATTTTGGGACTATTATATGGCAAATATCACCCATATTATTATACACCCGCCCTAATATATGGTAGTCTTTTGTGCTGGAATGAGTGGCGGCAATGAACACCTGCATGGCTTCTACCGGGTTCTCTTTTGCCCGAAGCAATTTGCCATAGTGATAGCAAGCATGGGCATAAGGAGAGCCTACCCCCAGCCCTTCCCTGAAAGGAAGGGGGATAGCTTCTAATGTCTTATACGCTTGTGCGATAGTGGCGCTGTCGCCTTCGTCTATGCCGTATTGTTTGCCTTCATGCCATAGGCTGTCCGCCTGCGCAACGACATCTTCTGCTTCGCGTACAGCCTGCGGAGCGCATGCCATGAAGCATCCTCCCATCGCCGCAATCCAGTATCCTATGATCCATCGCTTACCAATCATGCCGCAAAGGTACAACAAAAAAACGAGATACGCAAGGAAAAAAAGAAAAAAATACACGCCGCAAGGGTTACGTCCGCATTGGACGCGTACCGGGCGGGGCTTCGCGTTCGGCAAATAGATCGCAAGAACGATACCGCTCCGCTTCGTCGGAAACGACAATCCATGATTAAGTTGCCCTGCAACAAATGTAATGGTTGTGTTTCCTCCTCTTCCCGCAAATTTTAATTTGTGGGGAGAGGAGGGAGCGCGGCTACTTTCCGCAAAATGTATTTTGCGAGTCGTAGCAAGCCGCTTCCGACGAGATGCAAGAGTAATGCACTCTCTTTGACGACAAAAGGCAGGTCACGTTGTTGACCTGCCTTTTAGTTTGTACCCTCTGCGCCCATAAAATGAGCATCCTTTCACGACTTTCTTTCTTGCTTTCGTTTATTTAATCTAGTGTTGGTTGTAGAACCAGGATTCGCATAGAGCGCGGAGTTGAGATTCATTTTTAATGATAGCTCTCAGCGATTCTAACGCATGGACATTCCGTTCACTATTGAGCCAGAGGCGCATGTAACCGCCTTCGGCGTATTTCTCCAATAAGTGCTCGCGGGAACGGGCATAAAGTGTCTCGAAGTCGCCGTCGGGGTAGAGTTTGGCGGAATACGCCATGGTTCGTGCAATGACCGTCTCGGGGACGATCTGGCGGTCCGCTTCGGCTACAATCGCGCCATAGATAGTTCGTGGCGGGTTCTTGCCGCTGGCGCGGTGGTCCTCCACGGCATCGCGCATGGTGAGCAACTGTTCCTCGGTGAACCACTGCCGTAAAGTCTTATCCGCCATGAGGATCTCCCCGGAATGGATATGATGTCTCTCGCGGTCGAATCGCAAACCAAGGTCGTGATACGCGGCTATGACATACGCCATCTGTTCATCGGCGTTGTGCGCCCGCGCCAATAGCAGGCTCTCGCGGATGACCGCTTCGGCATGGTCACGTTTATGTCCGCCGTCGAAGGCATCGTACTGCGGCAGAATGGTCTGCTCTATGTATTCCTGAAGGGTCATTGCAACTGGCGGATGGTTTTGGCAACGTTGATGAGGTGGTCGGCAACACGTTCGGAGTTTTGGGCAAGAGAGATATACTCGGTGCCGGCTTGCGGTTCGCAGATGCCCAACGAGAGGCGCTGGATATGGTTACTGCTCATCATCGTGCAGGCAATCAGAAAGACTCCGATGCCTGCCAAGAGCGTTAGAACGGCGGTTATAATCGCTAAGAGATTCATCTTTTAATCGTCGATGCGAACGAACTCGTATTGGCGGTTAAACTTCAAATCGAGACCGTTATTCAGTTCGGCTTTGTAGCCGCGGTCATCCTTGCCCCATTCGGTAATGAAAGCGTTCGGGAAATTGGCTTTGACATAGGCCTGTACGGGTTCGGGAACCAGCGCAGCGGGTACTTCCGTCTGTTTGCAGTCCACTTTCTGCAACTCGCCCGCCTTGTTAAACTCGATGGTGCGACCGTCATTGAAGCGAACTTCGTATTCGTCGTCAAACAGCCCTTTATCTAACAGGACATACGCAATCTGCGCAGCATCGAAATGGGCAGCCACGATGGCTTTGGCCGGTTCGGGAACTTGGTCAAAAGTAATCACTTGCTCTTTAGCACAAGCTGTGAAGGAGCATGTCAGCGCAAGCAGCGCTACAAATAAAATCTTCTTCATAATCGTTATGTTTTTGTTTGTTTAAAAGTATCACTTAAAACATAACAAAAATTATGCCATGCATCGTTCTCGCTCACTTCGCCACGCAGACTCCCGCCGGGGTGTATTCTACGCCGTTGCGGAGGATGATGATCTGACCGTTGCGGAGGAGTTTGAGCGCCTCTCCCTGTCCCTCTCCTGAAAGGAAAGGAGTTTGATTGAGTCCCTCTTCCTGATGCTCGACGAAGGTGCCCAAGTAATACGGCGCGCATACATCGGCTGCGGTCTTGTCGCCGGTCACATTGCCTGTCTTGTTGATGGCATGGCCGGAGTTGGTTTTGGCCTCGTCCCAAAAACCGCGGTTTTGCCAGGATGGAATGACGTTTCCTTTATCGCCGTTTCCGGCTTCCTCGGGGAACCAGTAGTTGATGCCATCTACGTTCTCCAACGGCTTAAGCGCATCCACCAGGTCTTTGACAAATTTATACTGCCCGGCTACGTCGCAGGTCCATGCATCCCGGGTGTCAAAATTGACGCCTGAGGACGGCCACCATTGGAAATTATAGGCGCACTCAACGATTTGCACCCGTTTGGCAGGGAAGAGCGTTTTGAGATTGTTGATGGCGTTGACGAGGTTATTCTTGTCGTCTTTGTTTTTCACCTGCTCGGCGGTCAGGTAGCCATGCCAGAAGGGATAATAACTGAGACCGATGACGTCGAAATCGACGCCGCCATTGACCAGTTTGTTGTAATAGAAACTGTTGTATCCGGTGTTAGTCGGCCGATCCGTATGGATGATGATTTGTGCATTCGGACATACTTCGCGCACGGTGTTGCAACCCGCTTTAAGCAGACCTAAATAGCCTTCCCAGTTATCGCCGGATTTCTCGTAAGGATGCACCTGAATGCCGCATAGACCGTACATGATCTCGTTGCCTACTTGCACCAGATCCGGCGTGGCATGGGAGTCTTTGAGCGTCGTCAGCACGCGGCGCGTATAGGCCGCAATACTATCCGCCATGGCTGCATCCGAGGCGCCTTTCCATGCCGCCGGAGCCTGGATATGCGTCGCATCCACCCATGTGTCGGAATAATGAAAATCCAGCATGAAATAAGCTCCCGCTGCTTTGATACGCTGACCCAAAGCCGTTACGTACGCCAGATCCTGGCAAACCGATGGGTTGGTGGTCCCGCCATGATCCTTCTTTGAAGGATTGACAAAGATACGGACACGGAAGGTGTTCCAACCGCAATCGGTAACAAACCATGTCAGCAAATCACTAACGGAATTGCCCCGGACATCTTTGTATGCCGAGTTGTATTTCTCATACAGAGGCAGGGTAGAGATGTCGCCGCCGATGTAACGTGTCTCTTGCGCGTGTGTACATACGCATACCAGCGCGATAATGAATAAGATAATAAATAAGGAGAGTTTTTTCATGTTCTTTTGTGTTTGCACATATTCGATGCAAAGGTACTGCTTTTTTTTGAAATGTGCAACATTTTGTAAACTTTATTTTGCAAAAAGCAGTTTTTTTTCTCTTTTGCTGATTTATACTTGCGTAAATGATAAAAAAGTACTACCTTTGCGTGAATTTTGTTACATTTTGTAAATAAAAACACAAAATAACTAACATTATTAACTAAAAATTCATGTTTATGAAGAAAATTTTCTCTATTCTTTGCGCGCTGACGATTGTGCTTAGCGCGAGTGCAGTACCTGCTAAGACCCTCGGTCTGAGCAAGCAAAAAGAAGCGGTAGAGGTGAAGACCGTAAAGGCTCACAAGACTCTTCCGGCAACACGTTTCGAGAAGGCAAAGCGTGCAGCTGTCGCTTTCAAGGCTCCGCAGGCTAAGTTGGAAAACTATGACGTTACCATCGAGAACTACGCTGAGAACTTCTATTCAACCGACAACGATGTATGGGTAAAACTGTACGACGCTGACGAGAACGTTTACTACTTCGACGTAGTAGTAGCAGAAGGTACGAATGAGTTGGCACTCGGTCAGACCTACACGCTGGCTGACATGATTGCTAATTATTCGTACATGAGGGATACTGCAGGCAACAAAACCCCCTATGCATCAGCTTCGCTTACGAAAACGTTGGTGCAGTATGAGGAGCAGCAGTTGGTTCACATCAACGCCGCTTTTGCTGACACGCTGGGTAACAACTACACGCTGGTTTACGAGGAAGCTCCGTTCATCATTACAGGTGATACGATTGAAGTAAACTTTACCACGATCATGAATAAGCCGGTTTTTGCACAAGGTATGTGCCAGCTGCGTAGCGCAAACGACTCCATGGATATCGCGTTCACGTTCAATGTGGCTGCTGAGGGCGTGGCTGCCGGTACGTACGGTCCGGACGATATGAACCTCCAATATACCTTCGTAAATGACTTGGAAGCTAAGGAGGCACACTGCGTAGTAACAGAGAACAACGGTCGTATTGATCTCGAGGGTTGGATTCTTGCTAAAGACGGTAATGTTTACCACGTTACGATGTTCTTCGAAACTCCGACCGTACAGAGCCAGGTAACTATTACCGCTTCGAACCTCGTACTGGATGACAGCTACGCAAGTTATTTCGGTATCATTATAGCTAGCGCAAGTAATGAGGATTATTCCGTTAGTGCTTATCTGTCGGCTGACGACTATCTGGGTACGTTTGGTGCGGATGAAATTGAACTGACTATCAAGAATGCTGAGGGCGAAATCGATCTCTTCGACGGAACTGTTACTATTGCCAATACGGCAGACGGTATTGTTATTACCGGTACCGCTCTGAGCATGGACGGCGTAGAGTTTACGCTCAACCTGCAATATGTTATTCCGGACGCTACCAGCCAAGAGACCATCACCATGAGCGGTACGATTACCAACTATCAGGGCCAGGCTTGGCAGTTCCTCGGTTCTACGGCTAGCCAGATGGTAACCATCGCTGCTTATGCTACTTCTATCCCAGGTACCTACGGCCGCTCTGACCTGATGGCAGACTACACCTATGTAATGAAAGTGGTTGGTTCGGACACGCTGTACTACGACATGGTAGATGCGAATGTCGTTGTAGCTGTTAGCGGCCAGAACGCTACCATCACCGGTACGCTCAAGGGCCAGAACTACGACGACAACTCCGATGTAATCGAGTTCACCCTCAACCTCACCGCTACCGTTGAGGACTACGAGGAGCCGCAGGAGCAGGGCAACCAGTACGACAGCCAGGACGAGGCATTCAAGTATATCTTCCCGGATTACACCGTTGATGACCAGTATCTGGCTCAATATAGTGTATTTGTAGTAGAGGCGCAGAATGCAGAAAATGCTTATATCTCTATTGAGATCAATGTTCCGGAAGGTACCACCGCATTGCAGGCTGGCGAATATCCTGTTTCCGCACAATACGAAGACAATACGGTTAGTGCAGGTTCTATCGATCAGTATATCTACGGTTCGTTCGCTGGATACCTGAATGCAAGCGGAGATATTACAGTTCCGTTGTGGCTCTTCAACGAAGGTTCGGTAACTATTCTGGAGAATGGTGTAATCCAGGTAAATGTAACCAACACTTGGGGTGCTCAAGTTCACTGCCAACTCGGTTCTTGGCCGGAGGCTATCGACAATACCGAGGCTGATGTCAAGGCTACCAAACTCGTTCGCAACGGTCAACTCTTGATCATCAAGAATGGGGTTGAGTACAACGCACAGGGCGCAACTTTAAAATAGTTTAAAATTATACAAAAGGTTGACCTCTAATTGTAGATAAAAAATATTTTTGGACAACTTTTTGATCTTCTAAAAAATGCAAATCGCTGAAAATAAGCGGTTTGCATTTTTATTTTGGATAACTTTTGAATATTGTTAATAACTTTTCTTGCCAAAAAGTTTGCACATTTGAAAAATTTATTGTACCTTTGCACTCGGTTTTCGGCCTTTGATAAGATTGACCGCTCTTTTATCTTTTAGTGAGTGAAACGAACGATCTTTATTCTTTCAGTAAACGAAGTGAACGATCTATTATAAAACTATATATATGGAAACATACATTATCAAACGTGATGGTAAGAAAGAGTTATTCACCATCGACAAAATCAAAAATGCCATTTCGAAGGCATTCTTAGCTGTAGGTGCATTTGCTACAGAGGAAGCACTCACTTCTATCCTCTCGCACCTGCGAGTTCATAACAATGCGACCGTTGAGGAGATTCAGAACCAGGTGGAGGTAGCGCTTATGGCAGAAGGTTACTATCAGGTAGCCAAAGCGTACATGCTTTATCGTCATCAGCACACCGAGGATCGTGACACCCAGCGTCGTCTGGATTTCATGATGAATTATGTGCAGGCGTCCAATGCGGCGGAGGGTTCGAAATTTGACGCTAACGCCAACGTGGAGCACAAGAATATCGCTACGCTCATCGGTGAACTGCCGAAGCAGGGATTCATCCGTCTCAACCGCCGTCTGCTGACCGAGCGTATCAAAGAGATGTTCGGCAAAGAGCTCGCTGACCGCTATATGACCTTGCTTAACCAGCATTTCATCTACAAGAACGACGAGACCAACCTCGCTAACTATTGCGCATCCATCACCATGTATCCGTGGCTCATCGGAGGTACCAAGTCCATCGGCGGAAACGCTACGCCTCCTCATAACCTCAAGTCCTTCTGCGGCGGATTCATCAACATGGTATTCATGGTTTCCTCCATGCTCTCAGGCGCGTGCGCTACGCCCGAGTTCCTTATGTATATGAACTATTTCATCGAGCAGGAGTACGGCGAGGATTATTACAAACGTGCTGACGAAGTGGTGGATCTGAGCAAGAAACAGCGTACGATTGACAAAGTGATTACGGATTATTTCCAGCAGGTCGTTTATTCGCTCAACCAGCCGTCCGGCGCACGTAATTTCCAGTCCGTGTTCTGGAATATCAGCTATTATGACCGCTATTATTTCCAGTCCCTGTTTGAGAACTTCCGCTTCCCGAACGGAGAGGCGCCGCACTGGGACAGCCTCAACTGGCTGCAGAAGCGCTTCATGAACTGGTTCAACGAAGAGCGTACCCGCTGCGTCCTCACCTTCCCGGTTGAGACAATGGCATTGCTGGCTGACAATGGCGATATCAAAGACAAGGAATACGGCGATTTCACGGCTGAGATGTATGCGAAGGGACACTCGTTCTTCACTTATGTATCGGACAACGCCGACTCGCTCTCGTCCTGCTGCCGTCTGCGTAATGCTATTACCGACAACAGCTTCAGCTACACCCTCGGTGCCGGAGGTATCTCCACGGGTTCCAAATCCGTGCTGACCATCAACCTCAACCGCGCTATCCAGTATGCCGTACGCAATAATATCCCGTATCAGGCATATATCGAGGACGTGGTGGATCTGATGCATAAGGTGCAACTGGCATACAACGAGAACCTCAAGTCGCTGCAGGAGAAAGGCATGCTGCCGCTCTTCGACGCAGGATATATCAATATCGGACGTCAGTACCTCACTATCGGTGTCAACGGTCTCGTGGAGGCGGCTGAGTTCCTCGGTCTCGAGATCAAAGATACACCGGAGTATGCCCATTTCGTACAGGACGTGCTCGGTATCATAGAGAAGAAGAACAAAGAGTATCGCACCAAAGACATTATGTTTAACTGCGAGATGATCCCGGCGGAGAACGTGGGCGTTAAGCACGCCAAATGGGATCGCGAGGACGGATATGTTGTGCCGCGTGACTGCTACAACAGCTATTTCTACATCGTTGAGGACAAGTCGCTCAATGTCTTGGATCGCTTCCGTCTCCACGGACGCAAGTATATCGAGCATCTCACCGGTGGTTCGGCTCTCCATTGCAATCTGGAGGAACACCTCTCGCAGGAGCAATACCGCCAACTGTTGCGCGTAGCGGCTATCGAGGGATGTAACTATTTCACCTTCAATATCCCCAACACGGTCTGCAACGACTGCGGTCATATTGACAAACGCTATCTCAAGGAGTGCCCGCATTGCCATTCGAAGAACGTGGATTACCTCACGCGTGTCATCGGTTATATGAAACGTGTGTCTAATTTCTCGGAGGCACGCCAGAAAGAGGCGGCTCAGCGTTATTACGCAGAGAAGGAGAAAGCACCGCAATGCTAAAGGTTGCATCCTTTGACATCGTTTTTCAGGAGATTCCCGGAGAGGTGACGCTCGCGCTCAACCTCTCCGGGTGTCCTTGTCATTGCCCCGGATGTCATAGTCCACATCTATGGGAAGATATTGGCGAGGAACTGAATGCCGAACTCCTGTCCGGACTCCTGGATCGCTATGGATCGATGATCACCTGCGTCGCTTTCATGGGCGGCGACCAGGATCCCGCAGAAGTGGCACAATGGGCAGAATATATCGCAGATTGCCAACCTTCGCTCCGCATGGCATGGTACTCAGGGAGACCATATACTCCGGAGACTTCTTTCAACTTTAAACTTTCCACTTTCCACTTTGTAAAGTTCGGTCCGTATATCGAGTCGCTCGGAGGATTGAAGAGCGAGAAAACGAACCAGCGTCTCTATAAAAGAGTAGGGCAGGGCACTCCGGAATCGCCATACGAATGGCAGGATATAACTTCTGTGTTCTGGAAAAATCGCTTTGAGTGATAGGGGTTAAGTCCTTATTAAGTACTGGTTAAGTCCTGTTAGGCCCTAAAATTCTACTTTTTTGCAAAATTATTGCCCAAAAATTTGCGTATGTCAAAAAAAAGCAGTACTTTTGCACCCGCTTTCGAAAAATTAAAGTTAAACGGAGTCTTTCGGGCCCCCGAAAATTTTAATTTTTGGGGAGAGCGAGAACACGGCGAGAATTCATATGAGCGACGAGGTCGCGAATCGTATTGAGCCGTAGTTCGCGCGAATATGGTGGTCATAGCTCAGTTGGCAGAGCATCGGATTGTGGTTCCGAGTGTCGTGGGTTCGAGCCCCACTCTCCACCCGAAAGAGAGAGCTGTAGTGGCTCTCTCTTCGTGTGTATAGGGGGCATCTCGCCCACGACCGTGGGTTCTCCGCCGCTGCGCTCTGTCGATTATTGCGAGGTGTCGCAATTTTCGAGCCCCCATTTTATAGCGATATTAACAAACTATAATCCGTGCCATCGTCTATGATACTATGACCGGAATTGTCAGTAGCAACGACAAC
>OCTX012276307.1_pt1 | contig 13709 bp, 8 predicted proteins | sample 1539691 | NCBI WGS metagenome assembly OCTX01 (sample SAMN02144231, study PRJEB22623) | gut metagenome | biome: sheep rumen | host: Ovis aries | place: New Zealand | reverse complement strand
GAGGGCAAGCGCTCGGCACTGCCCCACAGCCGTGTGATGATCCACCAGCCTCTCGGAGGCGTGCAGGGACAGGCCTCAGATATCGAGATCGAGGCCAAGGAGATCCTGAAGTTCAAGAAGGAACTCTACACCATCATTTCAGAACACTCGCATACCCCCTACGACAAGGTGTATGCCGACTCAGACCGTAACTACTGGATGACCGCCGAGGAGGCCAAGGCCTACGGCATGATCGACACGGTGCTGAGCAGGAAGCAGTAAAACGTATATATGGCAAAACTGAGAAAAGAATGTAGTTTCTGCGGACGGAGCGAAAGGGAAGTAAGACTGCTGATCACAGGACTCAACGGCTATATCTGCGAGGACTGTGCCCAGCAGGCCTATCGCATCGTGCAGGAGAATATGCCCGCCACGAACGGCGGTGCCACTACTGCTGGGGGAAAGAAGCAGGGCAAGGTGCCCAAGCCGAAGGAGATCAAGGCCTACCTCGACGACTACGTGGTTGGCCAGGACGAGGCGAAGCGCTATCTCTCCGTAGCAGTGTACAACCACTATAAGCGACTCAACCAGGCCCCAGACAAGGACGGGGTGGAGATCGAGAAGTCGAACATCATCATGGTGGGCTCGACAGGAACGGGTAAGACCCTGCTGGCGCGGACTATCGCCAAGATGCTCGACGTGCCCTTCACCATCGTCGACGCGACGGTGCTCACGGAGGCCGGCTATGTGGGCGAAGACGTGGAGAGCATCCTCACCCGTCTGCTCCAGGTGGCTGACTATAATGTGGAGCGTGCCCAGGAGGGTATCGTCTTCATCGACGAGATCGATAAGATAGCCCGTAAGGGAGACAATCCCTCCATCACCCGTGACGTCAGTGGCGAGGGTGTGCAACAGGGTCTTCTGAAACTGTTGGAGGGTACGATGGTGAACGTGCCGCCCAAGGGTGGGCGCAAGCATCCCGATCAGGACTATATCCACGTGGACACCAGGAATATCCTCTTTATCTGTGGAGGTGCCTTCGACGGTATCGAACGGAAGATTGCCCAGCGACTGAACACACACGTGGTCGGATACAACTCCGTGCAGAACGTGCAGAAGATCGACAAGAAGGACCTGATGAAGTATGTGCAGCCTCAGGACCTGAAGGCCTTCGGCATGATCCCAGAGATTATCGGCCGTCTGCCTGTGCTCACTTATCTGAACCCGCTCGACAAGACTGCGCTGCAGAAGATCCTGACGGAACCGAAGAATTCGATTGTAAAACAATATCAGAAACTCTTCGAGTTGGATGGTGTGACACTGGAGTTTACGCAGGAGGCTCTCGATACGATTGTGGAAAAGGCCATAGAATTCAAACTCGGAGCCCGTGGTCTGCGATCCATCGTAGAGAATGTGATGATGGAGGCCATGTACTCCATACCCTCGCAGAAAGTAAAGAAATTTGAAGTGACAGCCGACTACGTGCGTGAGCAGTTGGCAAAGTCGCGAATGTGATAGAGAAAAGCCTAATAACTAAACTATATGAGCGAAAAGATAAATCTGACTGAAGCCCTGAAGAAATACTTCGGTTTCGACAAGTTCAAGGGAGACCAGGAGCGTATCATCCAGAACCTGATGGACGGCAACGACACGTTCGTGCTCATGCCCACAGGTGGTGGAAAGTCGCTGTGTTATCAACTGCCCTCGCTACTGATGGATGGTACAGCCATTGTCATCTCGCCCTTGATTGCCCTGATGAAGAATCAGGTGGACGTCATCTCAAACCTCAGTGAGCACGAGGGGACGGCCCACTATCTGAACTCTTCGTTGAACAAGGCCGCTATCGATCAGGTGAAGACAGACATCCTCTCAGGTCGGACCAAACTGCTTTACGTCGCCCCTGAGTCGTTGACGAAGGAGGACAATGTGGAGTTCCTGAAGACGGTGAAGATCTCGTTCTATGCCGTCGACGAGGCCCACTGTATCTCAGAGTGGGGACATGACTTCCGTCCTGAGTACCGTCGTATCCTTCCTATCGTCAACGAGATCGGCAGGGCGCCCATCATCGCACTGACGGCCACAGCCACAGACAAGGTGCGCACTGACATCAAGAAGAACCTGGGCATGACTGAGGCGAAGGAGTTCAAGAGTTCGTTCAACCGTCCGAACCTCTATTACGAGGTGCGTGCCAAGACGAAGGATGTGGACAAGGATATCATCAAGTTCATCAAACAGCATCCAGGCAAGAGCGGTATCATCTACTGTCTGTCGCGTAAGAAGGTGGAGGAACTGGCGGCTGTGCTCCAGGCCAACGACATCAAGGCGGCCGCCTACCATGCAGGCTTGGACTCTGGTACACGAACCCAGACACAGGATGACTTCCTGATGGAGAATATCGACGTAATCGTGGCTACTATCGCCTTCGGCATGGGTATCGACAAGCCTGATGTGCGCTTCGTGATACATTATGATATTCCCAAGTCGCTGGAAGGTTACTACCAGGAGACAGGACGCGCTGGCCGTGACGGTGGCGAGGGCTTATGTATCGCTTTCTACTCGAACAAGGACCTCCAGAAACTGGATAAGTTCATGGAGGGTAAGCCTGTGGCAGAACAGGATATCGGCCGCCAGTTGCTCGTAGAGACGGCTGCCTATGCGGAGACCTCCATCTGCCGCAGGAAGATGTTGCTGCACTACTTCGGCGAGACCTATCCCAAGGACAACTGCGGCAACTGTGACAACTGTCTGCATCCGAAGACAGAGATCGAGGCGAAGGACCAGTTGGTGATTGTCCTGAAGTCTATCCTTGAGATCAAGGAGAACTTCCGTGCCGACTACGTCATCGACTTCATCACAGGCAAGGAGACAGACGAGATACTGGCCCATCACCACGAGGACTTTGAGAATTTCGGCGCAGGTGCCGACGATGATGAGAAGATCTGGAATCCTGTGATCCGTCAGGCCCTCATCGCAGGCTATCTGCTGAAGGAGGTGGAGAACTACGGACTGCTGAAGGTGACGGCCGCAGGAAAGAAGTTCCTGAAGTCGCCCCACTCGTTCATGATTGTGAAGGACACAGAGTTCAATGGCGACGACGAGATCCCAGACCAGGAGGGTGGCATCAGTGCCCTTGACCCCACGCTGAGTGCGATGCTTCGCGAACTGCGCAAGAAGGTGTCGAAGCGGCTGGAGCGTCCGCCATACGTCATCTTCCAGGATGTGTCGCTCGAGCAGATGGCCACCGACTATCCTATCACCCTCGAGGAACTGAAGAACATCCAAGGGGTGGGAGAGGGCAAGGTGAAACAACCCTATGCCAAGGAGTTCGTCGACCTGATCAAGAACTACTGTGAAGAGAACGAGATAGAGCGTCAGGTGGACATGCGCGTCCGTACGGTGGCGAAGAAGTCGATGCTGAAGGTGAAGATCATCCAGAGCATTGACCGTCAGATCGCCCTCGACGATATCGCTGCTGCTCAGGGCATTGAGTTCGAGGAACTGCTCGACGAGGTGGAGGCAATCGTCTACAGCGGTACTAAACTGAATATCGACTACTTCCTCGACGAGGTGATGGACGAAGATCATGTCGACGATATCTACGACTATTTCTGTGAGTCGGATACCGACCGCCTGAGTGTGGCCCAGAAGGAGTTGGGCGACGAATACTCGGAGGATGAGATCAGACTGGTGAGGATCAAGTTCCTCTCGGAAATGGCGAACTAAACGATATTGAACATTGAAAATTGAAGATTGAAAGTTAAAAAATAACAAGTCTATATAAATTCTTCAATCTTCAATGTTCAATGTTCAATCTTTTTTTGTACCTTTGCACGCAATATTTTAAGAAAGGTATAAATTATGGCTTCATTTATTGCAGACAAGATTGTGATGGACGGCCTCACTTTCGACGACGTCCTGTTGATTCCCGCTTATTCGGAGGTACTGCCTAAGACAGTAGAGTTGAAAACCCGTTTCTCGCGCAACATCGAGTTGAACGTACCCTTTGTGACGGCTGCTATGGATACGGTGACAGAGTCGCAGATGGCCATCGCCATCGCCCGTGAAGGTGGTATCGGCGTCATCCATAAGAATATGTCTATCGAAGACCAGGCCCGTCAGGTGGCCATTGTGAAGCGTGCTGAGAATGGTATGATCTACGATCCTATCACCATCCCCTTAGGCTCGACGGTGGCTCAGGCTCTCGATATCATGTCGGAGTATCATATCGGTGGTATTCCTGTGGTCGACGAAGGCAACCGTCTGGTAGGTATCGTCACCAACCGTGACCTCCGCTTCGAGCGCCAGTTGAATCGTCCTGTAGACGAGGTCATGTCGAAGGATCACCTTGTGACCACCCATCAGCAGACAGACCTGATGGCAGCATCAGAGATCCTGCAGAGAAATAAGATTGAGAAACTGCCCGTTGTGGACAAGGATAACCGTCTGATCGGACTCATCACCTATAAGGATATCACCAAGGCCAAGGACAAGCCGATGGCCTGTAAGGACGAGAAGGGTCGTCTGCGTGTGGCAGCAGGTGTGGGTGTGACGGCTGATACGCTCGATCGTATGCAGGCTCTCGTCGACGCTGGTGCCGATGCCATCGTCATCGATACGGCTCATGGTCATTCGAAGTTTGTGATCGAGAAACTGGTCGAAGCCAAGAAGATGTTCCCCCAAATCGATATCGTCGTTGGTAACGTCGCTACAGGCGAGGCTGCCAAGATGCTTGTCGACAACGGTGCTGATGCCATCAAGGTGGGTATCGGCCCAGGCTCTATCTGTACCACTCGTGTGGTGGCTGGCGTGGGCGTGCCCCAACTCAGTGCCATCTACGATGTCTATAGCGTGCTGAAGGGTACGGGTGTCCCCCTCATCGCCGATGGCGGTCTGCGCTATTCAGGTGATATCGTCAAGGCACTTGCCGCTGGTGGCAGTTGCGTGATGATGGGATCGCTCGTGGCTGGTACTGAGGAGAGTCCTGGCGACACGATCATCTACAACGGTCGTAAGTTCAAGAGTTATCGTGGCATGGGCTCTCTCGAAGCCATGGAACAGAAGCACGGCTCGAAGGATCGTTACTTCCAGGGTGACACGAAGGAGGTGAAGAAACTGGTGCCAGAGGGTATCGCTGGCCGTGTGCCTTACAAGGGAACCGTTCAGGAGGTGATCTATCAGATGGTGGGTGGTCTGCGCTCGGGTATGGGCTACTGTGGTGCCGCTACCATCGAGAAACTCCACGATGCGAAGTTCACCCGTATCACCAATGCAGGTGTAAACGAGAGCCATCCGCATGATATCACCATCACCAGTGAGGCTCCAAACTATTCAAGACCAAACGATTAATATTATAGATTGAATATTGAAGATTGAAAATTGAAGATGAAGAAGTCTCTTTTATGTGCAGCCCTGTGGGTGGCAGCCTTGACGGTCAAGGCTCAGTCTGACCCTGTGGTGATGACGGTCAACGGCGTGGACGTGACGCGTTCAGAATTCGAGTATTCTTTCAACAAGAATAATGCGGACGGCGTGATCGACAAGAAGACTGTCGAGGAATATGCCGACCTCTATGCCATCTATAAGATGAAGGTGGCTGCAGCCGTTGATGCCAGACTTGACACACTGACCTCCTTTAAGAATGAGTTTGCCATCTATCGTAATCAGCAGGTGCTGCCTACGATGACCACCGATGCCGAGGTGCTGGATGAGGCTCGCAAGGCCTATGACCGTGCGAAGGAGCAGATCGGTACAAAGGGACTCATCCTTCCTGCACATATCTTCCTCCGTCTCTCCTCCAAGGCCACGCCAGAGGAACAGAAGGCTGTCGCACAGCGGGCTGACTCCATCTGGCAGGCCATCAAACAGGGCGCTGACTTCGCCGAACTCTGTAATAAGGTGTCTCAGGACCGTCGAAGTGCTGCCAAAGGTGGCGAGTTGGCGTGGATAGGTCCTAATCAGGTGTATCCTGAGTTTGAGGAGGCTGCCTATGCGCTCCAGACGGGAGAGGTGAGCCGTCCTGTCTTGGGACCAGACGGCTACCATATCATCCTGATGAAAGGACGCAAACAACTCGAGCCTTTCGAGGAACTCAAGGATCAGATCGTCCGCCAGTTCGAGCAGCAGGGCATCCGTGATGCTATCGCCAATCAAAAAATCCATAGTGCGGTGGCAGGTGGTCAGATGACAGAGGAACAGTATATGATTCGTCGCGCAGACTCCTTGAGTGCTGTCGACTCGGATATGAAATACCTCATCAAGGAGTATCACGATGGACTGCTGGTCTATGAGATCAGCAACCGTCAGGTTTGGGAGAAGGCTTCAAAGGATGAGGCTGGTCTCGAGGCCTGGTTCCGTGCTCATAAGAAGAAATATGCTTTCCCTGAGCCTCGTTTCAAGGGTATCGCCTACCACGTGAAGGACCAGGCTGACGTCAAGGCTGTGAAGCGCTGCGTGAAGGGCCTGCCCTTTGGCCAGTGGGCTGATGTGCTGCGCAAGACCTTCAACCCAGACTCGATTATCCGCATCCGTGTGGAGCAGGGACTCTTCAAGCCGGGTGACAGCCGTCTGGTTGATCATCGGATCTTCCGTACGGCACTCGATCAGCCTGTCGAGGTGAATAAGGACTATCCCATCGACGCCGTCTATGGCAAGAAGTTGAAGAAGCCTGAAGACTATACGGATGTTCGCAGTCAGGTGGTTGAAGACCTTCAGCAGGCACTAGAACAGGAGTGGGTGGCAACACTTCGTCAGCGCTACCCTGTGAAGATATATGGGGACGTATTGAAAACAGTAAACCGACACTGATGAAGACAAGAAATCACATCATAACCCTGCTCGTAGGCCTTCCCATCTTCGGGGCGGCCGCGGGCTTTACTAATAGTGGTGGTTATGCTAGTTACGCTAGTCCTGCTGACAGTGACTCCATACACATGGGCACCGTCATCGACGAGGTCATCTGGGTTGTGGGCGATGAGGCCATCCTGAAGTCCGACGTAGAGACATACCGTATGCAGGCTGCGATGGAAGGAATGAAGTGGAATGGCGATCCTGACTGTATGATCCCTGAGCAGATCGCTGTGCAGAAACTGTTCAAGCATCAGGCACAGATTGACAGTATCGAGGTGACTGATGCTGATGTGGCACCAGAGGTCGAGCAGCATATCAACTACTGGCTCGAGATGGTCGACGGCTCTCGCGAACGGCTTGAAGAATATCGTCATAAGCCCCTGTCGCAGATTCGTAACGACTTGCGCGAGGAACTGAAAGACCGTCAGATGGTGCAGAAGATGAAGATGAAACTCGTTGAGGATATCGCCGTCACACCTGCTGAGGTGCGCCGCTATTTCAAGGATATGCCACAGGACAGTCTGCCTTTCATCCCTACCGAGGTGGAGGTGGAGATTGTCCAGAACACGCCTAAGATCCCTGTCGAGGAACTGAATCGAGTGAAGGATGAACTCCGTGAGTATACTGACCGTGTGAATCGCGGCGACGCCTCGTTCTCTACGCTGGCCCGTCTCTATTCCGAGGATCCTGGTACTGCCCGTCGTGGTGGCGAACTAGGTTTCTCTGGACGAGGTATGCTCGATCCTGCTTTCGCTTCGGTGGCCTTCAATCTTACCGATCCCAAGAAGGTGTCGAAGATCGTGGAGTCTGAGTTCGGCTTCCATATCATCCAACTCATCGAGAAGCGTGGCGACAAGGTCAACGTGCGTCATATCCTCCGTAAGCCGATTGTTCCTGACGAGGCTGTCGAGCGTACGCTGGCTCGTCTCGACTCCATCGCTGATGATATCCGTGCAGAGAAGTTTTCCTTCGAGGATGCCGCCTCGATGCTCTCCGACGATAAGGACACTCGTAATAACAAGGGCCTGATGTCGAATAGCGACCAGTCTGGTCGTATCACCTCTCGATTCAAGATGCAGGACCTGCCTCCAGAGGTGGCAAAGGTCGTCGATACGATGCAGGTGGGACAGGTGTCGCATGCTTTCCAGATGATCAACCAGCGAGGCAAGACCGTCTGTGTCATCGCCAAGTTGAAGAATCGTGTGGAAGGTCATAAGGCTTCTATCTCTGAGGACTTCCAGACACTGAAGGACGTGGTGACGCAGCGTCGTCAGAACGATCGTATCCATCAGTGGGTGGTCGATAAGATCAAGAATGTCTACACCCGTCTGAACGATGGCTATCAGGACTGTAAGTTCGAATACGAAGGGTGGATTAAGTAGTGGTGAGAGGTAAGAAGTGAGAGGTAAGAAGTGAGAAGGTCTTTCTTATATCTGGTGGCGTTGTTGTGTGTGCTGGTGTGTTATACCAGTCTCGACACTTATGCCCAGAAGGGGAAGACGAAACGCCCAGCCCGCAGAGCCAAGGTCCAGGACTCACGTGTCTATCTGGTCCACGCCGATGTGCTTCACTACGACCAGCGCCTCAATGCCGATGCCACCATCCTCAACGGCAAGGTTCACTTCACCCATCAGGGGGCACGGCTCTATTGCGACAGCGCCTACTTCTACGAGGCCTCCAACTCCTTCGAGGCTTTTGGGAATGTGAAGTTGTATCAGGGTGATACACTCTCACTCTTCAGCGACTACGCCTACTATGACGGCAATGAGCAGATAGCGCGTGCCAGATACAATGTCGTGCTCAGACATCGTAAGACCGTACTCTACACAGACTCCCTCGATTTCGACCGTATCTATGATAACGCCTATTTCTTCGAGGGGGGTAAGATGGTCGACGGTAAAACGACGCTGACCTCCGACTGGGGCGAGTATAACACGCAGACGAAGATGTCGGTGTTCAATTACGACGTGAAGATGAAGAATCCAGACTTCTTCCTCACCACCGATACCCTCTATTATGACAATCATAACTCGATGGCCCACATCGTAGGACCCTCAAACATCACCTCAGGCAACAATCATATCTACTCAGAGTTGGGCTTTTACGACACCAAACTGGAACGGGCGCGGCTGATGAACCGTTCTGTGATGACCAACGGGGGAAAGATGCTGGTAGGCGACAGCGTCTACTATGATAGTAAGATGGGCTTCAGCCAGGCTTTCTATGATGTAGTCTATGTCGACTCCGTCAATCGTAATAAGTTCACAGGCAACTATGGCGAGTACTACGAACACACTGGTTATGCCATGTGTACAGACAGCGCTGTAGCCATCGACTTCTCGCAGGGCGACTCGCTCTTCGTGCATGCTGACACATTCAAACTCGTCACCTTCAATATCGAGACCGATTCCGTCTATCGTAAGATCCATGCCTATCATCATGTCAGGGCCTTCCGTCGTGATGTGCAGGCCGTCTGCGACTCACTCGTCTATAACTCGAAAGACTCTTGCATGACGCTTTACCATGATCCCATCATGTGGAACAACGGCCAGCAACTGGTGGGCGACCTCGTCAATGTCTATATACGAGACTCTGTGATCGACCATACCCATATCATCGGCAATGCCTTCTCCATCCAGCAGTTGAAGTCGGATACGGCCTGCTATAATCAGGTGTCCTCTCGTGAGATGTTCTCTTATTTCGTAGAGGGTAAGATACGGCAGGCCAGGGCGAAGGACAATGTGCTCATCGGCTACTATTTCGAGGAGGGCGACACGCTGCCTATCATCTACAATTATCAGGAGACCAGCGAACTCCGCATGTTCCTCAAGGACCAGAAACTCGAGAGCGTGTGGACCCCTAAGACCTCTGGCACGATGTATCCCCTCAACCAGATTCCTGCTGATCGCAAGCATCTGCCAGGCTTCATGTGGTACGACTATATTCGCCCCATCAACCGTTACGACATCTTCAACTGGCGTGGGAAGAATGACAAAAAAGGTAATGATGAAAAGAAAAAAAAGGTAAGTAATCATCTGTAAACCGTAAACTGTAAACAGAAATGTCCGATATCATCTCCCTTCTTCCTGACAGCGTTGCCAACCAGATTGCGGCTGGTGAGGTGATCCAGCGACCAGCCTCGGTGGTCAAGGAACTCGTGGAGAATGCTGTCGATGCTGGTGCGAAGACCATCCGTGTGATCATTGTCGACGCAGGGCGCACCTCTATCCAGGTCATCGACGACGGAAAGGGCATGTCTGAGACGGACGCCCGTCTGGCTTTCGAGCGCCATGCGACATCGAAGATCCGCCAGGCTGACGACCTCTTCGCCCTCCATACGATGGGATTCCGTGGGGAGGCCCTCGCCTCTATTGCTGCTGTCGCTCAGGTGGAACTCCTGACCCGTATGGCTGAGGATGAGATTGGCACGCGTTTGCAGATAGCAGCCTCGAAGGTGGTGGCACAGGAACCAGCAGCCGCTCCCTTGGGCAGCAGTTTCAAGGTGGACAATCTGTTCTATAATGTCCCTGCTCGGCGTAAGTTCCTCAAGTCCAACACCACCGAACTCAGCAATATCCTCCAGACCTTCGAGCGTATCGTGCTGGTCTATCCTGACATCCACTTCATCCTCCATCACAATGGGGCAGAACTGCAGAACCTCAAGCCTGCCAGCCTGCGCCAGCGTATTGCCGATGTCTATGGACGGCAGTACACCCAGGAGTTGCTGCCTGTAGAGGTGCAGACGTCGCTCTGCAACATCACGGGCTTTGTGGGCAAGCCTGAGACAGCCCGTAAGAAGGCGGGCCACGACTTCTTCTTCGTCAACGGGCGATACATGCGGCATCCCTATTTCCATAAGGCCGTCGTCTCGGCCTACGACCGCATGATACCAGAGGGCATGCAGGTACCTTATTTCTTATATATAGAGGTCGCCCCTGCGGCTATCGATGTGAATATCCATCCCACGAAGACGGAAATCAAGTTCGAGAACGAGCAGGCCATCTGGCAGGTGCTGACGGCTACGGTGCGCGACGCCCTGGGTCGTTTCTGCGATGTGCCGTCTATCGACTTCGATGTGCAGGGCAAGCCGGATATCCCTGTCTTCGACCCTGCGCACGATCAGATCACGGCCCCCAAGGTGAGTTATGACCCAGACTACAACCCCTTCCGCTCTACCTCTTCCAAGGGTGGTCATCTCGCGCCCTCGTACCCCCGCACCTCCGTATCTCCGAATCCTGATTGGGAGCAACTCTACGATATCGTCTCTTCAGGCCCATCCACGCCTTCTGAGAAAGACCAGTCGCTCTTTCCTGCGGACGAAGGTGACCTCTCGCCGCTTGCCCCTCATCCCTCACCCCTAAACACTGACCTCTCTCCCCTTCACTATCAGTATAAGGGCTGTTACATCATGACTGCCGTCAAGTCGGGACTCATGATTATCGACCAGCACAGGGCTGATGTGCGCATCCGTTATGAGCGCTATCTGCAACAACTTGAGAACCATACGGTGGCCACTCAGCAGTTGCTCTTCCCTGAGTCTGTCAGATTCTCGCCTGCAGAGTCTGTCGTGCTCCAGAAGATGCTGCCCAGTCTCACGGCCATGGGCTTCGACCTCTCTGACCTTGGCGGCAACTCCTTTGCCGTCAACGGCATTCCTGCCGGCCTCGAGGGTGTAGACCCTGTCACCCTCATCCGACAGATTGTGGCTGACTCAGAAGATGACTCCCTCTCCGATGATTCTGCCACAGTCAAATCAACTGTAAGCAGTCAACTGTCAACTGTCAACTCAAAAGTAGCCCTGTCCTTAGCCCAGTGTGTCGCCACGCCTTATGGACAGGTGCTCTCCAACGACGAGATGGAGCAGATTATCAACGAACTCTTTGCCTGTTCGAACGTCAATTATACGCCCAACGGCAAGTCTGTCCTTACCATCCTCCCACAGACGGATATCGAGCGCCTTTTTACCTAAAAGGGTTAACATTTGTTAAGCGGAAGCAAATTCTTCACTCTTCGCTCTTCGCTCTTCACTTTTATTTGTACCTTTGCACCCGCAATTGAAAACACGGGCGCTTAGCTCAGTTGGTTTAGAGCATCTGCCTTACAAGCAGAGGGTCGGCGGTTCGAATCCGTCAGCGCCCACCCGATGTTAACATGTCTAACTATTAAAAATGCAGAATTATGAACAGATTTGTGATTCATTCCGCCGCAGCCATCATGGGCTTCGCGTGTCTCGTCAGTTGTAGTGAACAGGAGTCAGACCTCCAGTCTGTCTATGAGTCGTCAGACAATCAACTCCGTATCGTTACTCACACCAGGGGTGGGGAGGGAGACGCATCGTCTGTCGCCTCCATCTTCCTCTTTAATGGCAGCAGCGAGTATGTGCGAACGCTTCAGACGGATGCCGCTGGTAGTTATACATCTGCCTCTGCGTCAGTCAAACTGCCACAAGGCGCCTACACGCTCTGTGCCCTCAGTCCCAGCGACCTCTCTCATTTCCAGTTCCCTGCGACACCATCGCCCACATCCGTCATCAGCCAGGCTGAGGGTCAGGCGATGGGCGACCTGCTGATGGCCTCTGCTACAGCCTCCCTCGGCGATGGCGAAAGCAAGACGGTCAACCTGGAACTGGAGCGCAAGGTGCTCGAACTCTCAACCGTCACCATCAGCCAGGTGCCAGACGAGGTCACGGCTGTCACCGTCTCCGTGGCGCCCTTCTATTCAGGCATCCGTTTTAATGGCTCCTATGTGGAAGAGTCGCCACTCACCTGCACCTTTGCCCTCGCCGAGTCGGCTACCGCTGGCGTCTGGGAGGCAGCACCCCATCAACTCGCCTTCCCCTCGAAGGGCGTACCCACGATCACCGTCACTTTCACTCGCGGCGAAACGGGTAGCAGCAGTTATACCTATACCGCCGAGAATGCCTTGACGGCCAACAATCGGTATAATATCTCAGGCACCTATACGGAGCCTCTTGGCGTCACCCTCGTGGGTGCCATCACCCTTCAGGCCTGGACCACCGATCCCTCTGCCATCCCCTTCGACTTCGATGAATCCAATGCCATCAGCGACTCAGGCTCAGGCGGCTCTGGTACGGACGATCCCAATGCAGGCTCAGGCGGCTCTGATAACACGGAAACCCCCGTCGCAGGCCAAACATATAAAGGTTGCTATGTTGTCACTGTCAATGAAACAAATCATACTGCCGTCTTGCTCTCACCAACGTCAGGGAAAGGTTATGTAACAAAGAAAAAGAATTACAGTAGTATGCTTGCATGTCTCCAAGCCGCATTACAGGAATGGCCGACTATAGATGGAGTTGTTGGAACTTTGCGTATTCCCACTTCTGAAGAAGTTAGTAAATATGTAAAAATCCAAGGACTCTTTAATAGTAGTACAAACATTCTATTTTTATATAATACTGATATTAGAGTAGCATCTTTTAAATCCAATGATGGATCTTATTCCACACCTACAGTAAACTTTGGTGATAATGATGTTTTCCGCCCAGTGATTGACATCACTTATTAATTATTAGCGTATTTTCGGTTTGAGGTTAACACCTAACGTTGATTCTTCGGAAGCCCTTTAAGCAAAGGGCTTCCGGCTTTCAAACACCTAACCCAACACCTAACCTAACACCTAACAAACACCTAACCCAACACCTCACTCATCTTCCATCTCGCCCCCTATCTCTGCATCTCTCTTACCAGTCGCTCTAGAGTCAATCTTCATGTTGCTCAGGTAGTTCTTCAGGTAGGTGTTATGTTAGGTGTATGTTAGGTGTTTTGCCAACACCTAACATCTCAAATTTCCTTTGTACAAAGGCTTTTCCGAAGATTCTGTTAGGTGTTGTCCTGATTTTGCGAACGTCTTCTCCATAGAAT
>OCTX014564782.1_pt1 | contig 13715 bp, 11 predicted proteins | sample 1539691 | NCBI WGS metagenome assembly OCTX01 (sample SAMN02144231, study PRJEB22623) | gut metagenome | biome: sheep rumen | host: Ovis aries | place: New Zealand | reverse complement strand
TTATGTAGGCTTTATGTAGGCTTGAAAACTTCTATAATACCGATGTACAAAGGATTTGAAGTCATTTTTATGTAGGCATGTAGGCTAGTAGCTATATTTTTTCAAAAAAAAATCTGGAATTCCCGTATTTTTATTCACACCTTTGTGGCAGTATTTCAAAACAAAAATATAACTTTTGTTTCGCATTTCCGAGATTTTCACTACCTTTGCAACAAAAATAAAAGAAGGTGAACTTAAATCATAATGAGCATGAAGAAAGTGATAGGATTTTGCATGGTATGCCTGATTGTTTGCATCAGCTACTCATGCGGTAACGGCGGAAAGGCTGCTGAGGCAGGAGAAGTCGAGACAGACTCCCTTGTCAAGCCCAAATATGCTACAGGCTACGAGGTAAAGGACAGTGCTGGCGTACGACTGGTGAATGTGGGCAGTGACTACCACTTTGCACTGGTCACGACTGACGAGACGAATGTCCCTGACGGCTATACAAAGGTAAAAGTGCCTATCAAGAGTACGATCTGTATGACGTCCCTGCAACTATCGAACTTCACCATCCTGGATGCTCACGATGTGGTGAAAGGGGTGACGGGAACGAAGAACCTTTTCAACAAGGACATCCGTGCAAGGGTAAAGGACGGGCGTATCGTGAAGATTGGCATGGAAGGAAACTTCGACAACGAAATGGTGCTTGCAGCAAATCCTGACATTATCTTCATATCTCCCTCGAAGCGTGGAGGTTACGAAGCAATTAAAGAAACAGGAATCACACTAGTCCCCCATCTGGGTTACCAAGAACTCGACCCGCTGGGCCAGGCAGAGTGGATTAAGTTTGTGGGGATGTTTATAGGCAAGGAGAAAGAAGCCAGCGAGGTATTCGCAGGCATTGAAAAACGCTATAACGACATGAAAGCCAAATGCCAAGAGCTAACAGCCAAAAGCCAGAAGCCAACGGTATTCAGCGGCGAGATGCACTATGGCAACTGGCACGCTGTGGGTGGAAAGAACTATCTGGCACAGATATTCCGCGATGCTGGTGCAAATTATGTCATTAACGACGAAGAAACGGCGGGCGAGAACCTGGAATTTGAGAAGATGTATTCATTGGCTGCCAATGCCGACTACTGGCGCATCCTGAACAGCTATCCCGGCGAGTTCTCGTACGACGCATTGAAAGCCTCAGAACCCCGCAACGAACTGTTCAAAGCGTTCAAGGAACGGAAGGTCATCTACTGTAACATGAAGCAGACGCCCTATTACGAGATTTCGCCTGTACAGCCCGACTTGCTACTCAAGGATTTCGTGGCTATCTTCCATCCAGAACTGGTGGAGAAAGACTATCAACCCACCTTCTATTATTTATTGAAATAATGAGACAAACGCTGCCAAAGATTATCATCCTGACAGTGGCAATAGTGGTATTGGCTATTGTCAACCTGCTCCTTGGCTCCGTAGATATTCCCTTGAAGAATGTCTGCCAGATTCTGCTTGGCAATACAGACCAGCCTGAGATATGGCAGAACATCATCTGGAAGTCGCGTCTGCCACAGGCACTGACAGCGATAATGGCGGGAGCGGGACTTGCAGTCAGCGGACTACAGATGCAAACCGTCTTTCGCAATCCGCTGGCAGGGCCCTCTGTGTTGGGTATCTCGAACGGTTCTGCCCTCGGTGTGGCCTTCGTAGTATTGCTCTCAGGAAGAATCGGAGGGGTGGCACTTAGTCGCTTAGGCTATCTGGGCGAGGCAGCTATGAGCGTTGCAGCCATTATCGGCGCACTGGCCGTGATGATGCTGATTGTATGGATATCTCAAAAGGTGAAGGGCAACGTCACCTTGCTCATCATCGGTGTGATGATTGGTTATCTGGCCAATGCCATTATAGGTGTCTTGAAATTCCTGAGTCCGGAAGAGGATGTGAAAGCCTTTGTCGTTTGGGGATTAGGCTCGTTCTCAAGGGTATCCGGCGACGAGATGATTCTCTTTGTAGTCCTGATGTGCATCCTGCTGCCTTTGGCTTATCTGCTGGTAAAACCCATGAATATCCTGCTGTTAGGCGACCGCTATGCGTCTAACCTGGGACTTAACGTGAAACAGGCCCGTATGATGGTGATTATCTCGTCAGGTGTACTGGTGGCTATCGTTACGGCCTATTGCGGTCCTATCATGTTCATCGGTCTGGCAGTTCCTCATCTGGCACGCGCCATTTTCCATACCAGCGACCATCGCCTGCTAATGCCTGCTACGGCTCTATGCGGAGCAGCATTAGCACTGATATGCAATCTGATTGCCCGTATGCCCGGCTTCGAAGGTGCCCTGCCTGTGAATTCTGTGACGGCCCTTGTCGGTGCGCCAGTCATTGCTGGCGTATTGTTCAGGAAGCGTAAAGGTGAGGTCGGAGAGTAAGGGGCATCAGAGTATCGACATGATAGAGCCAAGCGTCTGAACGACAAAGGTGACCGTCTGTGGAATATCTGCTGAAGGGACCTGCCAGCGATTAAACAACATGGCATCAATGCCGGCATGAAGGGCACCTAGGATGTCGGTCTGCAGATTATCACCAATCATCAGCGTTGTTTCACGACTGGCTCCTGACTTTCTGAGGGCATAATCGAAAAAGGCTGGCGATGGCTTGTTGGCACCTGCATCCTCGCTCAATATGATGGTGTCGAAATAGTCGTGCAACCCGCAGGAAGCCAGTTTCTTGTATTGTACCTCGTGAAAGCCGTTGCTGGTTATATGCATCCGATAGCCCCTACCCTTCAGATAGTCTATCAGCTCGTGGGCACCGTCGATTACCCCTGGTTTCGATGCGCAGAAGTCAAGAAAACGGTCGCTCATCTCCAGGCATAGCGCATCGGTCACCTCCAAGCCCTTGCCAGCACTAAGTGGGCGTCGGAAGCGTTCTACAATCAGATAGTCGCGCGTTATTTCACCTTTCGAGTAGCGTCCCCACAGATCTATGTTTGCCCACCAATAGGCATCGTAAAACTCCTGTGGGTCATTGAAATAGCGCTCCAGGCGAAACAACCCAAACGTCTCGCTGAGCGCAATCACCGCATTGCCGTGGGTATCATAGAGCGTGTCGTCGAAATCAATAAACAGGTCTTTATATTTCATATATTTTTCCATTGTCATCAATTAGCAAAATAATGAGGTTACCGTTAGGAAGCAGAGGACAACAATGCTCCGCACAATGGCGTATTATTGTCGTGGCGAAATCCTGAAGTTTATGATGAGGTATCTTGTCCCAGAGTTCGCGAGCCAGTGTGATATTACTCATGTCTATCAAAACATCCGATTCTGTCAGCATCTGCTGGATGAACGCCTTGTCCATCGTTGTCTTCCGACTGTGCGTGTCAAGGTGACCAGCAGCCAGTTTTACGGCTTTTCCCAGCATCACGCCAAGGGTAACATTCTTGATGTCGAGTTCATTGGCTATCTTCAGCGTTTCTCCGATATAATTGCCATATTCCACAAAAGCCTGTGGGGGCAAATCCGGATAGAGTGCCTTCACAAAACGTTCGCTCTTGCCACCACTGTTGATGACGACACGACTGGTGCCGCTGGCTTGGGCAACATTCATGCACTTGCGGATGCTGTCGATAAAGGCTTCTTCGCTGAATGGCTTGACGATGCCTGAGACACCAATAATGCTTATGCCACCCTCGATACCCAAACGGGGATTGAAAGTACGTCGGGCAATCTCTGCACCATCAGGAACAGAGATGATGATACGCATATCTTCCTTGATATTCTTGCGAATCATCTCGCGTGGTGCTTTATTAATAGCAGCCTCACCAGGGGGATAGTCGAAGCCAGGAAGTGTGAAGCGCCCTACCCCTTCACCCCCTATAATCTCAAACGTATCAGCAGGTTTCACACTCGCTCTCACTTCAATCCCATTGGTTACATCAGGGTCGTCGCCTGCATCCTTGATGCAATAAGCATAGTCCATTCCCGCTGACGCGCCTACCCGTAGCCTTTCACCATAACCAACAGGAACTTGTATCGTCTCGCCATTGGGCAATAAAACAGGAACCTCCTTGGGTGTCTCATTCTTCAAAAGCCGTATTGTAGCAGCTATGGCAGCAGCCGTAGCACAAGTACCTGTTGTCAGTCCACTATGTAAGGGATAAAATTCCGGCAGCAACTTCTCCACAGCTCTCCGCAGTCCGTAAGGTCCGTTGACTGTTTCTATGTGGACATTCTGCAGATTGGGTGTATGTGGCGGATAATTTGGACGTTCTACCACGAAAACTTTGATACCTGCTTGTCTGGCAGCTTCCACCTTTTCTGTAAAACCTCCACTTAGTCCACTTTCTTTGGTGATAATGGCTTGTGGTTGAAGGTCACCAATAAGATCTTTAGTGTCGTCTGTCTCATAATATACAAGCCTCTCTTCTGGAAAACGATTAGCTTTGGCTACAAAATGCGAGGCACGACGATTCAGAATACGAAACCAGCAATCTTCGCGCTTCTGCCAATAAGGGCGCAATCTTCCTATTGTGTTGACGCCTGTCAAGGCTAATAACCGTTCTATACCATTGGTCTCTAATTGTTGTATTGCGTCGTTATAATCCTTACACCAAATGAGATCTTTGTCGTGTGGTGGATAAATTCTGTCATATCTGATAATGGGTGCTTGAATGTGTTTAGCCAAAAAGACCAGATTACGATGCAATTCTTCAGCAAAAGGGTGGGCAGCATCTATGATGAGACGGATAGAGTGCTCTCTGCAACACTGTATCATCTCTGGCACTTCCATGCCTCCAGTCAGATGGATTCCATGCACTAATTCTATCTTCTGCCCATCACTGCGGGTAGAATAATAGTAAGGCAAGCCACCTTCCTCCAGCACCTCTACAGCCTTACGGCCTTCCGTTGTTCCTCCGAATACCAGTATCATGAAGCAGTATCGTCGCCTTTCCTGAACAGGTGAGTGAAATGTTTTGAATAAAGCTCGGAGAGTCCCTGGCGATTGTCGATGGCCTCACCAACGACAAGCATCGTGGTGAGAGTTAGTTTGTTGTCGTGGACTATCTTCGCCAGATCTTTCAGCTTGCCTCGATAGATTTTCTGATCAGGCCAGGTAAGGTGATAGCAGGCAGCAACAGGGGTATCCTCTGGATATTCCATCAACAACTCCCTTTGCACATCATCGACAATGGCAGCAGAAAGGAAGATGCACATCGTGCTCTGACTTTTGGCAAGCAGATGCAACTGCTCTTTCTCGGGCATAGGAGTCCGCCCTTCGCCTCGCGTCAGGATAATGGTCTGTGTGCGCTCAGGTATCGTAAACTGGCTCTGCAACTCGGCAGCTGCTGCGAGGAACGACGAGATGCCTGGCGTGATGTGATAGTCCATGTGGTTTTGATCAAAAAATGCCATCTGTTCCTGAATGGCTCCAAAGATACAAGGGTCGCCCGTATGGAGGCGGACAATGTACTTACCTTGGTCGTAAAACTGCTTCATGAGTTCACATTGTTCTTCAAGTGCCATATCAGCAGAGGAGCGCACCACAGCACCAGGCTTGTGACATTCTGTGAGGGCCTTTGGTACCAGTGAGCCAGCATAGAGAATCAGGTCTGCCCGCTCCAGCATCTTCCTGCCACGAACACTCACCAAGTCTGGATCGCCAGGACCAGCACCAACAATCTCGATATGACCTTTTTGTTCACGCAAATATTTATAGTCGATGGCGAGGGCTGCTGTCCAGTTCTTACCTTTCACCTTAGGAACGATCAGTTTTCCATTGTTTGCCCCAAGGATAGCAGCTGCTTCACAGACAGACGGCGTCCCCACATGTTTCTCGACGGTCTTGCTGGGATTAGGAACCTCGACCTTAGCAAGTTCCTCAGCCGTATAGAATACCACTTCCTCGTCAAATTCATCTTCGAGCATGGCGCAAAACTCCTCGTCCTGCTTCACATCGATGGTGCAATAGCGCTTGTAGCAAGGCAATATACCTATCTGGCTCATGGTTTCGTCAATCTGGTCGTAGATGTCCTCATAGTCATCAGGATGACTGGCGAGTCCAAAGCCCAAAGACGCTATCATGGGCACGAAATGCAACTCGAGCACACCGTATGGTACGCAGAGGTTGTAGGGTGTCACCATGATGACCAGCTTAAACTTCTTGGGATCAACCTCTTCAAGGCTTTTGACAACAGTCACATGCTCAGGCAGGGTCTTCTCCAAATAGTCCGTTCCCTCGTCGCAGACTTCCATCAGCAGCGCTGTAGGTTCACGATTGACAAAGGCATAGATGCACTCATTCATGTCGTCGTCGCTGGCGATGGCCCAGTTAAATCGTTCTGCAAACGTGTCGAGCGCCCACAGGCCGGCATTGTCGCTTTGGGTGGTAATCACCTCACGGGCACCAATCATCGCAGCAATGTCACGCGTCAGATTGTTGGCACCACCGATATGTCCGCTCAGCACGGAGATGGCATTCGTTCCTAAACTATCGACACACACCACAGCTGGGTCTTCATGCTTGTCTTCAACATAGGGGGCAATAGTGCGAACACAGATACCCATCGCACCTATGAAAACAAAAGCATCTTGCTTCTTCCATTCCTTACCCACCTCTGAGCGCTGGACCACTTTGGCTTTCAGTTCCCTTTTGAGTATCGAGGCTATCTCACTGCCTGCCTCGCTAATTTGTATGATTGCTATCTGCTGCATTTTAATATCGTTATTGGGTGATTATCATTTAATTGGATATGAATCGGAGTATCCTGTTTCAAGCCAAGTTCCTCGCAGGCTTCATCCCATAGTTTCTGACTGTCTGTCAGTACTTTGGGCGCAACAACACTATTGAAGACAATGATTCCGTCATCAGCCATTACAGTCAACACTTTCTCCATGATTTCCTTCAGTTTCCCACCATGCCCTCCGATAAAGACGGCATCGGGACGAGGTAATAAAGAGATGTCCATTTTCAGGAAATCACCCATGTGAACATTGATGCCTGGGGCACCAAACTTGCGAGCATTCTCGTGGATGATAGCCTCGCACTCAGGACGAATCTCGAAGGCTTCTATCCGCAGGTGTGGGAATTGCAGAAGAGCCTCTATCGAGACGCTGCCCGTACAGAATCCGATGTCCCAAAGCACTTTCTTTTCAGGTAGTTCAAGAGCCTGCAATGTCAACAGACGAATCGGCATCTTGGTTATCATCTTTTCCCGTCCGTCAAGGAGGGTGAACTTGGAGTCGGGAATCCCGAAAGGAGGTCTGATGGCTGAGGTCTGATGGCTGACAGCATCAAGAATGACACAATTCGGCATCGCAAAGTTGCGTTGTGTTGCCTCTTCAAGCGACAGGGTGGTAACCTTTTCGAGTTCAGGATTTCCAAGATGCTCACCAACGTACATGGTATAATCAGTATAGCCGTAATCCAGCATCCTTTGAGCAATGGCAGCAGGGGTATGTTCTTTATCCGTCAGAACACCAATTTTCTCTGCTCGTTCAATGAGAGCCCTGTCGAACTCAGGCCAAGGGCGACCCGTCAATGAGACAACACGCATATCGTGATAAGGCATCACCAGTCGATGCGCCAACATCTGCAGGGAATTAAACGTAGGATAAACCACGATTTCAGCCTCCGGCATCTTCCGTTTGATAGTGTTCGCAAAACCGAAGAACAGGGGATCGCCAGATGCGAAGACGATGATGTCAGAGGTCTTTGACCTGAAGGTGCAAAGCGACCTGAAGGTCGAGCGGAGAGATATGTATTGTGCGAAGACGTCGTCAAGGGGAACGGTGATATCAATCCATTGGGCATCAGCAGGCAGCAGAGATGCTACAATCTCGTGATGGCGCTTGCCACCCGAGAACACCCTACCCTGTCTGATGATCTCAATCACCTCAGGAGGGAACCAGGGATTGGGATTGTCGGTGATACCTATAACGATAAACTTCATAAGTCTCTTCCTGGTTTAAGTTGGGCAGCATCGTCGAAAGTCAGGATGGCATTACAAAGGGTAGCTGCCAGATTGGAGCCTCCCTTTCGTCCCTCGATGATGATTTTGGGAATATTGCGGAAAGGTTTCACCATGTGTTTGGATTCTTTGACATGCACAAAGCCTACAGGAGCCGCAATGATGCCTACAGGATGGGCTTTTCCCTTGCGTATCAGGTCGCAGAGTTCCATCAGTGCTGTGGGTGCATTTCCAAAAGCAAAGAGTGCATCAGGATGTTCCTCTACAGCCAGACGGATACCCACCTGAGTGCGTGTAATTTCCTCTTCCAAAGCCATGTTTGCAACTCGTGGGTCAGAGAGGTAACATTTTGCTTCGATACCCAGTCGTTGAAGTGCTCCTTTTCGAATGCCACTGGTCACCATAGTCACATCCGTCACAATGGTTTTCAGCTTGCCTTCTTTCACCATGTTGTATAGTTTCTCTACTGCCCCTTCGTCTGTATAGAGAATATCCTCCATATCGAAATCAGCCGTTGTATGGATAGCATGCAGCAAAGCCCACTTATGGTCAAGCGGATAATCCCTTTTCAATTCGCTGGAGATGGTACGAAACGACTCCATCATTATCTGTTGTCCAGGAGACGAAATCATTGTAGGAGGCGTGTCTGTCCCCCTTCCACCAAGGGAGGGGTTAGGGGTGGGTCCATAATACCCTCGTGGCGTAATAAACTTACCATCAGCTATATACGACTGCGAATTACCAATCAGTATGACTGTAAACATATCGACGTCTTCAGGGTCAAAAGCACCTAACGTGGTGAGGTGAACTGTTTGTTCCTCGCGTCCTGCCTGACGAACATAACCAACAGGCGTATCAGCAGAACGTTCCTGCAAGAACAGTTCTACGAGACGATACAGTTGCCAGTAGCGTCCATGAGATTTTGGATTATAGATAGCAGTCACGAAATCGCCCGTTGCAGCAGCCTTGATGCGTCGCTCTATCATCTCCCAAGGGGTCATCAAGTCGCTAAGCGAGATGATACACATATCGTGACCAATAGGGGCACCAAGTAGCGAGGCGGCCTTCTGAAAAGCAGAGATGCCTGGCAGTGTTTCTATTTCAACATCCGACTGATGTGCTTGTTTCATTTCATAGATAAGCGGAGCCATACCATAGATACCAGCATCACCAGAGGATATGACAACGACGGTCTTGCCTTGCTCAGCTATCTGAAATGCCTGTTCTGCCCGTTCGCGTTCTTTCTTCATTCCCGTATCGACACACTCACATCCAGGCTTCAGATATTGCTCCACAAACTGGAAATAATACTTGTAACCTACGACGACATCAGCCTCGCCAACAGCTGTCATGACAGCAGGTGTGATGTCCTCACGACTGCCCGGTCCAATTCCTGCTACAATAATTCTTTTCATATTGTTTGCAAAGTTACAAAATTAATTCATAATTCATAATGCATCATGCGAAATTATTTGTAATTTTGCAGCACAAATCAGACGAAAAACAAAAGTGAAGAGAAAAATCATTCTAATAACGGGTGGACAACGCTCTGGCAAGAGCCGACAGGCTGAGGAATTAGCCCTAAGTCTTTCAGAAAATCCGGTCTATTTGGCTACTGCACATATCTGGGACGATGAGTTCTGCGAAAGGGTCCGCAAGCACCAAGAACGCAGAGGTCCTCAGTGGACAAATATAGAGGAAGAGAAATACCTTAGCAGGCATGACCTTACCGGACGTGTGGTGGTAATAGACTGCGTAACGCTATGGTTAACTAATTTCTTCTTTGAGACGTCAGATGTTGAACAGACACTTGAGACCGTCAAACAGGAGTTCGACCGTTTTACTGCTCATGATGCCACCTATATCTTTGTAACGAATGAGATAGGCTGTGGTGGTGTGAGCGAGAATGCCCTACAAAGGAAGTTCACCGACTTGGAAGGCTGGATGAACCAGTATATTGCCTCCAAAGCGGATGAAGTTGTTTTAATGGTTAGCGGTATAGCATTACGGGTGAAATGAGAAATGATGAATGAGATGAGATCATTTAAGATAGATAAACCTAATGAGACACTATGCCCTGCGATTCAGGCGAAGATTGACAACTTGAACAAGCCCAAGGGCTCACTCGGACGATTAGAGGAGTTGGCGATGCAGATTTGCCTGATTCAGCAGACTCTGGAGCCATCGTTGGAACATCCTTGCCACCTGTTGCTGGGTGGCGATCATGGCATTGAACGAGAGGGGGTTAGTGTGTCGCCTCGCGAGGTAACTTGGCAACAGATGATCAACTTCACCCGTGGTGGTGGAGGCGTCAACATGTTCTGTCGTCAGCATGGTTTTAAATTGCGTATCGTCGATGTGGGCGTTGACTATGATTTAAGCAATATTCCAGGCATCATCAATCGGAAGATAGCCCGTGGCACGAAAAACTTTCTATATGAACCAGCAATGACGGAGGAAGAGTTCAACCGAGCCATTCAGGTGGGTGTTGATTTGGCGGACGCCTGTATCAACGAGGGGTGCAAAGTGGTGAGTATTGGAGAAATGGGCATTGCTAACACCTCACCTTCCAGCATCTGGATGAGCCTGTTTGGTGACATTCCACTGAAAGACTGTATCGGAGCTGGTGCAGGACTCAACAATGATGGTATTCGTCATAAGTACGAAGTTCTCTCTAAAGCGTTGTCTCGCTATCATCAACTCTTCCCTCATCCATCTTCCATCAGTCCTCTCATGTACTTCGGTGGCTTTGAGATGATTGCTGCCATCGGAGCCATGCTGCGAGCAGCAGAGTGCCACCTTATTATCTTAGTTGACGGCTTTATCATGACGGCCTGTGCACTGGCTGCTATCCTACTCCATCCTGCCTCACAGGACTATATGATTTTCACCCATTGTGGCGATGAGAGTGGACATCGGATGATGCTGGACATCGTGGATGCAAAACCATTGCTGAGTTTGGGATTAAGACTTGGTGAAGGAACGGGAGCACTCTGCGCCTATCCTATTATTGAAAGTGCCGTTCGCATGATCAACGAGATGAATAACTTTGATAATGCCCAAATTACAAAATATTTCTGAACGATGGAAATACAATTAGATCAAACCCGTTGGTATGACCGCATCTGGGCGGCTTTCATCTTCTTTACCCGTCTGCCCTTCTGGCGACTACACCAGCCACCCAAGGAGTGTTATAAAACGGTGGTGGAGCATTGGCCTTTGACAGGGTGGTTGACAGGTGGCGCGATGGCTGCCACACTCTATTTCGGTAGTATGGTACTACCCTATCTTGTTGTAGTCATTGCTGCCATTGCCGTGCGCCTGCTTATCACAGGAGCTCTTCACGAAGACGGGTTGGCCGACTTCTTCGACGGCTTTGGTGGTGGAGGTACAGACCGTCAGCGCATCCTCGACATCATGAAGGATTCGCACATCGGCACGTATGGTGTGTTGGGCCTCATCCTTTACGAGTTACTCTTAGGAGCCACTCTCTTATCCATGTCGCCAGAGATAGCAGCATTAGCCATCCTGGCTGCCGACCCCTATAGCAAGATGGTGGCTAGTCAGCTGATTATCATGATGCCATACGCCAGAACGGAAGAGACGGCAAAGAACAAGACGGTCTATCGAAAGATAGAATGGAAGGCAGGTGTCAGTCTCGCCATTCAGGGCTTGCTCCCGATGGCTGCTTTCCTTTGGTACACTAGTCTGCCTTGGGAGATGGTCATCTTCCTGCCTTGTATCGTGATGTATTTCCTATATCTGCTGATTTGGCATCGACTGCGAGGCTATACAGGCGATTGTTGCGGTGCCGTCTGTCTATTGGTAGAGTTAGCGGTTTATCTGGTTATCTGCTCTTTAGTGACATACCACTAAGCAAAAACCAGTCAGAATAACCATCAATACTTCTGCCGTTCGATTGACGCGAACGGCTTTTTTCATGTCATCAGTAGTGAGCTCACGTTCGTTCTCACCAATAAAAGGTTTGTCGAAAAGTTCGCCAAAGTAATAATGCGGACCACCAAAATGACAATTCAAAATGCCTGCCAAAGCAGCTTCTGGATAACCGCTATTGGGCGAAGCGTGGTGTCGTCCGTAGTGACGGACGAAAGTGATCATTGACCATTGACCACTGACCATTGCATGAGGTAACACCATCAGCAATGCCGTCAGGCGGGCTGGAAAATAGTTGGCAATATCGTCGATATGTGCTGCCCAACATCCAAAGTCTTTATATCGTTCTGTCTTATAGCCTATCATCGAATCGAGTGTGTTCACCATCTTATAGGCCAGCATCCCTGGAACACCCAGTATCGCCAACCAGAACAAAGGGGCAATGACACCATCGCTCAGATTCTCTGCCAGTGTTTCCAAGGCTGCCGTCCGTACTTCCTGCGCTGAGAGTTCTGAGGTGTCGCGCCCTACGATACGGGCAACCTGTGCCCTGCCCTCCTCTAACGATCGGTCAACAGCACGAAAGACGGCACGCACCTCACGAATCAATGTAGTTCCTGCCAAGCAATAGAAAATCAGCAAGGCTGAAATGAGAACTCGACCTGTGGTCGCTTTGACCCCTGGGTCAAAGAATGAGTCATCTGAAATGAGGAATGAGGTAACAATGAAGATGCCGGCAATGAGACAAACAGCGACAAGGGCACCTTTCAGTTTTCGATAACTGCCTTTGTTCCATCTGCGTTCGCAAAAGGCGATCATCTTTCCGAAGCCCACAACAGGATGGGGCAACCATGACGGATCACCCAAAACGAGGTCGAGTAGCCATCCTACTAACAAGGGGAAAAGTCCTGTCAATGTGTCACTCATCATGTCTTATCTCCATATATTCTTGGATGGCTTCCACCAGCATATCGTCCTCTCTTGGTGACTGAGCCGCAACACGGAAATGGCGGGCTGTCAGTCCCCGGAAATTGGACGCATCACGAATCAACATGTGATGCTGACGAGCCAGATAATCTTTCAGATGGGCAGCAGAACCCTCTTCAAGCTGACACAGCATGAAATTGGTATTCGTCTCTTGGGTCATGATGCCATCAATCTGTTGCAGTCGGTCTCTCAATCTTTGTGCCTCATTGAAGTCTGGTGTACAACGCAGCTCGTCGTTACATAACAGGAACTTGCCTGCCTCAACAGACAAAGCCGAAACACTCCACGGACGCAAATATTGACGGATATGCTCCGTCAATGATGCATGGGCTGTAATATACCCCAGTCGCAGTCCTGGCACAGCATAGGTCTTCGTCAGCGAATGAATCTGTATCAGGTTAGGCTTTCGTGCCGCCCATTGAGGATTCATCACGAACCGGTCGGTATAGCACTCATACGACTGGTCAAGCACCAGCAAGTCATATTTTCCCATCATTTCGTCTATAATCGACTGGTCATAAACATCACCTGTGGGATTGTTCGGATTACAAAGCCACAGCATGGTATGTTCCATATCTGTTCTTGGGAACAAGTTGCAGGCATCCTCATACTCACAGAAAGTGGGTTGCGGAACATCGGCATGCAGGGGAAAAGCCTGAGCTATAAGATAGATGGCCTCGGTAGCGCCATTGGTGACTATAACCTCGTCGGGGGTTAAACCGTATTGTTGGGCTATCAACTCCTCAAGCGACCATGCCTCTGGTTCCGGATAATGACTAATCAGTTCCGGGCATGCAGCCAAATGAGCCATCAACACTTGATGACTTTGATGCGCACAAATGTTCGAAGAGAAATCCGTCTCAATGTGCGGATACTGATAAGAATCGTCGCC
>OCTX012267025.1_pt1 | contig 13716 bp, 6 predicted proteins | sample 1539691 | NCBI WGS metagenome assembly OCTX01 (sample SAMN02144231, study PRJEB22623) | gut metagenome | biome: sheep rumen | host: Ovis aries | place: New Zealand | reverse complement strand
CAAGGACGGTAATGTGAAGAACTGGGGCGACGAGGCCATGGTATTCGCTGAGTTCAATTACGATGCAGAGACAGGCAAGGGTGTATTTAATGTAGGACAGTATCCCGGCCACCTCGTAGCCAACCAGGAGGTGAAGTTCATCGAGGCCCTGAAGTATCAGGACAAGCGCGTGGCTATCGTCATCACCGCCAAAGGTATAGAGCGTGGCGAGGTGAAGGCAGAGATTGTAGCCTCCAACACGCTGACCCTCTCAACCGCTCCTAACGACACTTATGCTACCGCCGCCGTAGAAGGCTTCGACGCTGACGCTGCTCTGGCAGCCCTCGGTGCAGGTTCTTGGGCCGATGTCGCTTGGGTGGCTACCAACGCTGACGGCTCATACGCTCAGGAGTACAGTGCCGATGCACCTGGCTTCTGGTACGACAAGGAGGGCTTCTCTGGTGCTTGGGGCGACGACGCCAGTGTCTTCGCTACCTTCCAGGAGGGTCAGATCCTCATCGGACAGATGCCTGGACAGATGACTGCTGGCTCTACCGTCACCATCAACTTCAGCGCGATGTACGACAATAAGATCGTGGAGAACATCATCACTGTCAACATTGCCGCCTATGAGGATCCCGAGACAGCTCCAGAGGGTGAGCCCGAAAGCATCGAGAAGGAAATCACACTCACCAAGACCTGGGATGCTGACTGGGGTGCTACAGAGCCCTTCGATGTGAAGGAGGATCTACGTCAGGCCTTCAAGATGACCACCTATCAGATCTTCTCAGCCCTGAAGAGCGGTGAGATGAAACTGTGGGTCGGTGAGGTTGGTGCAGATGCCGGCGAGGACGGACTGCCTCAGTACACCGCTGACGCTCCTGGCTACTGGCTCGGTGCCGAAGGTCAGCGCGTCGCCTGGGGTGACGAGGCTATCGTTTACCTGAACCTCGCCATCAGCGAGGAGAGCCTGGAGTTCATCAGCGGTAACCATCCTGAGAACTGCGCTCCTTCAGGACAGACGATTCCTACCAAGTTCATCGTGGAGAAGGATGGCATCACTGCCACCTACACCATCACCATCGACGTAACAGCTGCAGCTGCTGCAAGATAATAAAGAGTTTTAGTATAGTTAGTTAATTGTAAATCGGAATGGAGGGGCGAGCCAGAATGCCCGCCCCTCTTTCTTTTTAGGGAACTAATCATGAAACAAGGTTTATTGAAATATTTCCTCCTGCTGATGGTAACAGCCCTGATGGGTGCTTGTAGCAGCAGTGACGACACGACGGAAACTACAGCGCCGACACTCTCCGAGACGGAGGTCAACGTCGACTGCGATGCCACCTTCTATAGTCTGACGGTCACCTCACGTACCCTTTGGACAGCCACTGTCGAGAGTGGCAGCGAGTGGCTCAAGCTGGTCAGTGGCAATGGCAGCGGCGGCGCCAATCAGAAGCTTTCGTTCGAAATGACAAAGAACACCTCGAAGGATGCCCGTCAGGCACTCATCGCCGTCAGTTGCGGTGCTGCCAAGACATCGCTGAAAGTGACACAGGCCGGTACCACCGTAGAGATCATGGAGGTATCGCAGATCAAGGATTACGACAAATACTATTGTCCCGGCACGTGGAACGACGGCTTCGAGAAGGGTCCCGACAACATGCTCCGCAGCGATGCCAAGTGGTCGTGGTTCCGCTCTAAGCAGAGCGAGCACTTCTTCGTGTTCTGGGAGGCTGGCTTCGGCAGCGACCCCAACTCCAGCGACCTGCCCGACGGCATGCGCGTAGACATCGACGACCTGCTGCAGAAGGCCGAACAGTTCTATAAGACCAACGTCACCACGCTGAAGATGGCCGAGACAGGTCAGGGCAAGAGCATGCTCGACAAATACAAGATGGAGATCTACCTGCTCTACCAGACAGAGTGGCTTGCCACCGGCTCCGGCTACGACAACACCATCGGTGCCCTCTGGGTGAACCCCTCCACCTGTCAGCCCGTCGGCTCTGTCATCGCCCATGAGATCGGCCACTCCTTCCAGTATCAGGTATCGGCAGATAAGCTGCTTACCGGCGAGGGCCATGAGACCGACTACGGCATGGACTGCGGCTTCCGCTACGGCTTCGGCCCCAACGGCAGAGGCGGCTGCGCCTACTGGGAGCAGTGCGCACAGTGGCAGTCGTTCCAGGACTACCCTGAGGTGACCTTCTACGACAGCTTCTACGCCTGGCAGCAGAACTTCCACCGCCATTTCAACCACGAGTGGATGCGCTATGCCTCCGTCTACTTCCAGTATTACTTCACCGAGAAGCACGGCATCGAGGCATACGGCCGCATCTGGAAGGAGTCGAAGTTCCCCGAGGACCCGCTCCAGACCTACATGCGTCTCTACTGCGGCAACGACCTGCAGACCTTCTACGACGACTATGCCGAGTACGCCCAGAAGGTGCTGACCTATGACTTCAAGGCTATCCACAGTTATGCCGACGACAACGCCAAGGCCTTCAAGACCCAGATGTTCAAGGTGGGCGACAAGTTCCGTCCTGCCTACTCGGCCTGTCCGGGCACCACGGGCTTCAACGCCATCCAGCTGAACGTTCCCGCTGCCGGCACCACCGTGAAGGCTTCGCTCGCCGCACTCCCCGTAGGCTCCGAGCTGGCTGCGGATGATCCGGGCGAACAGAAGAACGGCGACAACCAGGTGGTAGGTAACGTGAAGAAATACAACTCACAGTCGAACAAGACCGCCAACTACCGCTTCGGCTTCGTGGCCATCAAGAACGGTGAGGCTATCGAATACGGCAAGCTGACGAAGGGTGCCGAGGGCGAGGCAGAGATGACCGTTCCCGCCGGTACCGACAAGCTCTACCTGCTGGTGGTGGCCACACCCGACACCTACAACCGTCATGAGTGGAACGACGACGAGAGCGACGACGAGCAGTGGCCTTACGAGGTCAGCTTCAGCGGCACGGGTGTCAGCGGCTATATCGACGTGGATGAGAACGCCGATCCGAAGGACGTCAGCCTGAGCTTCGACCTCGCTTGCGACGCATCGCTCGACACCTACGAGCTGGGACGCATCGACTTTGCCTCTACTGACGCACTGGAGAAGATTGCCCAGGCCTTCGCCATGCAGCCCGCCACTCTGGCTGGCAGCACACTGCCCATCGCGGCCAATACCGAGCAGAAGCCTGCAGAGGGTAAGATTGCCTTTGGCCTGCAACAGCCCGACGGCACCATCGCCTACAGCTACACCGCCAACGTCGGCTTCTGGTGCAGCGCCGAGGGCAAGGTTGACAACTGGGGCGACACGGCACCCGTCTACTTCGAGTACGACAAGGATAACTTCGTGCTCAGCTATGGCCACCGCTATGGTGTAAGCCAGGCTGGCCAGAAGTACACGGTGAAGCCCGTACTCGTCTATACAAAGGATGGTAAGCAATACAAGGCCACCATCACACTGAACATGCAGTTCTAACCCTGTTTTTTAGGTCCGGGCGGGGAGTGCAGTGCTGAAAGGCACGCGTGCTCCCCGCCTTTCGTATCTGGATGCCTGATAAAGGGCATAGCGGTGATGATTATGTATTGCTTTGAGTATACCTTTCTAATGGTCTACTTATTGCCACCACTAGCTTTGTCGTAACATGATTAATAAATTCTCTAGAGAATTTGATAGTTTGCTTACGAGAAACCCTTTGTTTATCGTAATGTAATGTGTGGTTTGGTATGCTATAAATTGTAGTTTAAAGGTAGTTCATCACTTCTAATATTGCCAGCATTATGCTCTAAATCGTGTCAGTATATGGCTAATTCGTGTCAGTATGGTGTCAGTATAGTGTCAGTATATAAGACTTGGCAGTAAGATAAAGCACTCATAATAAGCTATTTATACATACATAGTGTCGGATGTCAGTATATTTTGCAAAAAAATGTACTCAGGGGAGCAATTCTGACAATCACATAGGACAGCGAGACGGGCCAATAGAACGCCTGTCGCGAACAGCTATCCAAGCCAAAAAATACGTGCAAGCATCAAATTTAGACGATTATTGTATCATTTTAGACGATTATGACAGCGTAATAGCCCAATTTGTCGTACCTTTGCAGCCGAAAATCGAAATAGAGTCATGAAGAAACTACTGACACTCGTTGTGACAACCCTGCTGCTGGCGGGATGCTCCTCAGAGGGCGACCTGCCAAAGCCGAGACAGGTGACTCCTGTCACACCGGATACACCAATAGAGACAAAAGACACCGTGAAGCCCTCAGAGACAGAACCGGCGCAACCGACAGCCAGCTTCGCCGCGAAGTACCGCGTGGCAAAGATCAGCATCAACGTGGACGGCAACATGGCCGTCACCAGCAAGGAGAAGGCCGACTACCGTGGCTGCACCATCAAGATAGAGAGCGACACCGCCGTGTGGAACTACGAGGGGCGAGGCCGCATCCGAGGGCGCGGCAACTCCACCTGGGAGTGGTATCCGAAGAAGCCCTATCGCCTGAAGCTCGACGAGAAGGCGGAGATACTCGGACTCGCAGCAGACAAGGACTGGGTGCTGCTGGCCAACTACCGTGACCCGACAAATCTGATGAACACCTTCGTCTTCGAGATGGGTGAACGGCTCGGCATCCCCTTCCCTAACCATACGCGGTATGTGGAGTTGACAATCAACGGCGACTACAAGGGTCTCTACCAACTCACCGAACAGGTGGAGCAGGGCAAGAACCGAGTGGCCATCGACAAGGAAGAAGGTCTGCTGCTGGCCCTCGACGTGGACGACGGTCCGGAGAACGCGCCAGGGGCAGAGGACAATTTCTGGTCGGAGGTGTATCGCCTGCCTGTGTGCGTCAAATTCCCTTCCTCCGACGATGAGGGGCAAGGGGATGAGGCCAAAAGGCTTGCCCGCCAAGAGTTCGCCGCCCTCGAAAACACCATCCTCACCCACGACTACGATGCTCTGGCGAAAGTGATGGACATCCCCGTGATGATCGACTACCTGCTGATCCAGGAATTTATATATAATGTAGAGGTGGCCGCTCCCCGCAGCATCTTCCTGCACCGCGACAAGGGAGGCAAGTGGACCTACGGGCCGCTGTGGGACTTCGACGCAGCCTTCGACTTCGACTGGGGACAGATGACGACGGGACACTACTTCTTCAAAGACTACCGAGAGACGGTGCTCGGCACCGATCCCGCCCGCCATATTAGCAACTACGACTATACATCGAGCTTCTTCACCGACATGTGGAAGGACAAGCAGTTCGTCAGCGAGGTGAAGAACCGCTGGAAACAGATCCGTCCCCGCATCATGGCGGAGTTCTGGCCCGAGACGAAACGCTATGCCGAAGCCTGCACCGAGGCGATGGCGAGAGATGCCAAGCGCTGGCCCATCGACAAGGACTACCAGACGGAGATCAACCGCATGGAGAAGTGGCTGAACTCAAGGGCGGTCTATATGGACAACATCGTATCAAACTATCCCTGAATATGAAACGAACAATATTACTCACGACAATGGCACTGGTAGGTGCCTGTTGCCTCGCACAACCAGCGAGCAAGAAGATCTATATCCCAGAAGACCTGCGGGGAATGAATTTACAGGCCGACACCTCGCAATGGAGTTTCAAAAGATCAGCCCAGACCGACGACCTCATCTTCATGTGGGAACGCGGCTTCGGGCAAGATGTCAGCAATCCTCCCATGCTCGAAGGCAAGCCGATGGCCTTCAACCTCAACAACCTGATCGACCGCGTACAGTCGTTCTACACCTTCTTCCGCGATACCCTGGCATTCGCAAAACCAGGCAGTAAGGCAGACCAGTATAAGATGATGGTCATGGTGATGTATTCGCTCGACGGTACGGCATACGGCGGCACCTACGACAACTTCATCGGCAGCCTCTGGGTGGCACCCAACCGCATTCAGGATAAGAAGATGAACTGCATGGCCCACGAACTCGGTCACTCGTTCCAACTCCAGATACCTGCCGACTCGGTGGGAGACGCCTGGGGCGGCAGCGGCTTCTTCGAGATGACCTCACAGTGGATGCTCTGGCAGGTAAACCCCGACTGGCTGACGGATGAGAACTTCCATTTCGAGGCGTTCAAGAAACTCACCCACAAGGCTTATCTGCACCTGGAGAACATCTATCACTCACCCTACGTCATCCAGTGGTGGAGCGACCTGCATGGCCGGAAGTCGATAGCCGAACTCTACCGTCAGGGCAGGATCGGCGAAGACCCCGTGATGACCTACAAACGGATCTACGGACTATCGCAGGATGACTTCAACCGCGAGATGCTGCGCGGCTACCAGCATCTGGTGAACTTCGACTTCAAGCATGCCCGTAAGGAGACTCGGCAGTATGCCTGCACATTCAATACAGAATTGACTCACGGCGATGGCTCTTATAGGGCAGGAGGTGGCCACCGTCCTAAGAATTTCCCCGAGGAATACGGCTTCAACGCCATCCTGCTCGACAGTCTCGTGGATATCCAAAAGCCCATTGAGGTCACCGTGAGAGGTATGGGTAATCTCTATGCACTCACGGGTATCACTACCGACGACGAGGAGATCTACAGCGACATCAATGCCGAGCACTTCGAAGTGCCCGAGGGCAAGACGCTGAAACACCTCTACCTCATCGTGATGGGTGCCCCTGAGAAGCATTACATGATTCCCATGCCCACAGAGGAGAACCCAGAGCCTCCCAAGGCCGAGTTAGAGACGTTCCCCTACGAGTTCTGGGTCAATAACGAATAAGTAGAGGAGCAATTAATAACTTTTAGCAGAAAAGATTTGTCGGGGAAAGGGGATTTTCCTATTTTTGCAGCCATGAATCAAAAGAGACAGTTATCATGGATGAAATGACTTGGGAGTTTATTCTCCGTATTTTTGTAGCCGCTCTGTTGGGTGGCGCCATTGGACTTGAACGCGAATACAGAGCTAAGGAGGCGGGATTCCGCACGCATTTCCTTGTGGCATTAGGAGCCGCCCTGTTTATGGTGGTGTCGGCCTATGGCTTCGATGGTGCAATGTATACGCCCGAGCACCGTTGGGATGTGTCGCGTGTGGCAGCGCAGGTGGTTAGCGGTATCGGTTTTATCGGTGCTGGTACGATTATCTTCCAGAAGAACGAGAATGCCGTTCGCGGCCTGACAACTGCAGCAGGTCTCTGGGTGGCAGCAGCCATCGGTCTGGCCTGTGGAGGCGGTATGTATATCCTTGCGGGGGCTGCGACATTCCTCGTACTCGTCGGACTGGAGGCCTTCAACTTCCTCCTCCATAAGTTCGACAAGCATCGCGTGGATAAATCCTGAGACAATATACTGACTTTTGCAACGCCATGAGACAACTGCTATTGCTTGTCACCTATGTCCTGTTCCTTTTGCCCTCTCAGGCAAAAGACGATTATTCTATGCGATGGGATGCCTCACTGGCAAAGAGTCGCTACCGCAACATCAGTATGAACGACGGACTGGCGGCCAATGCCGTGCGCAACATCGTACAGGATCAGTATGGCTTTATGTGGTTCGGCACTGACAACGGCCTTTGCCGTTACGACGGGGTACAGGTGCAGCTCTTCCGCATTGCAGAAATGGGCATGAACCAGTATATCTCTGCCCTTCGCGCAGGAAAGCGGGGTATCTATGCCGGTACGGCTTCAGGCGTCTACTGCTACAGCTTTGAGAAGAACATGTTCGAGCGACTGCCGATGGACATTCATTCTGAAGTGACATCGATGTCAGTAGACAAGGAGGGCAACATGTGGATCTCGACCGTTGGGCAGGGCATCTGGCGCTACACCCTGAGCACCGGACAATCCAAGCAATATGCCTCATGCGGCACCCAGCAGGCTGTCGCGCAGGTTCTTGCCGACAACAGCAATCAGATCTGGGCCCTGACGAACTGGGAACAGCCGATGCTGCAACGGCTGAATCGGTTGCACGACAGGTTTGAGGCCGTGAACGTCAGCAACGACGGTGGCTACAGTGCGCTCAGGATGCTACAGACCCGAGACGGCCGATTGTGGCTGGGCACGTGGGAACACGGACTGATTCAGTTGCATAGCGACGGGCGGCTCGAACAGGTATTATCACCGGCAGAAACAAATGTCGGTATCCACATCCTCGCCTTGTACCAGCGATCCGACGACTGTATCTGCATCGGTTGCGACGACGGTGTGATCTGCGTAAACACGAAGACCAGGAAGTGGTGGCGGCTGCAAGACGAACTGCAGATTCCACCCAACGAGACGAACGACCGCTTCGTCTATAGCATCACCAGTGATTCCGAGGGCGGTCTGTGGACCGGCACCTTCTACGGCGGCGTGAACTATGTCTCCCCAATAGGGAAGCGCTTCGAGGGATTCTCTGTCGCCAATGGTCTGACGGGTAACGTCATCTCCCGCTTCTGTGAAGATCGTCATGGGCGGGTGTGGATAGCGAGCGACGACGGTGGTGTGATGTGCTATTCACCGTCGGAACAGCGTTTCATCAACTATCCCCATCAGGACTATCTGTCGAAGCGCAACGCGCATGCCCTCATGGTAGACGGGCAGGAGCTCTGGATCGGCACCTATAGCGACGGTGTCTTCGTGCTCGACACAGAGACGGGCAATATGCGGCATTACATTCACAGCAACGATCCCCACTCGCTCGATAACTACAGCAGCTATGCCATCCACCGCGACAAGGCAGGTAACATCTGGGTAGGCACCATGCAGGGACTGAACCGCTACGATCCGAAGACCGAGACCTTTGAGCACCACGGCCGAATCGAGGCGATGATCATCGATATCGACGAAGACCATGAAGGGAACCTCTGGCTTTCCACAGAGGGTTTGGGTCTGTGGCATTATCAGCCCGACACGAAACAATGGAAGACCTACCGCTATGCTGATGACGACAATCACACGCTGTCGAGCGACGAAGTACACTGCACACTTGTGGCCGAGGACGGCAGTCTGTGGGTGGGCACCAGCGGCGGTCTGTGCAACTACGACAGCAAGGAAGACCGTTTTGAGCGTATCCACCTGGACATCCCCAATCAACATATTACGGGCATCATTGAGGATCACGGGGCTCTGTGGCTCTCTACAGAGCGGGGCATCATCCGTTATGAGCCTTCTCAGAATACCAGTCACGAGACCTATGAGAACGTGCTGCGCTTCTCTTACCACGACGGACTCGTCAGTGAGCACTTCCAGCCCAATGCTGCCCTGCGTACCAGCGACGGGCGCATCTTCTTCGGCAGCACCAGCGGCTTCAACACATTCTACCCCTACAAGATCAAGGTCAACAGCGTGATACCCCCTGTGTATATCACCTCGATGAGCATTCTGAACCGCGAGGAGCATCATGCCAACGGGCTCCCGCTCGACCTCACGCTGACCAAGGAACTCACCCTCGGCTACAGCGATGCCAAGATGGTGAGTCTGGCCTTTGCCTCACTCTCCTACTGTTCACCCGAGAAGATTCAGTATGCCTACATGATGGAAGGCTTCGACCGCGACTGGAACTATGTGAACAACCAAAACCGCGCCACTTATACCAACCTGCCCGCAGGTACCTATATCTTCCGCGTGAAGGCAACGAATAACGACGGCATCTGGAGCGACAAGGAAGCGACGCTGAAGATCATCGTCCAACCACCTTTCTGGTGGAGCTGGTACGCCAAGATCTTCTACCTCCTGCTATTGGGTGCGATCATCTGGCAATACGTCCATTTCCGTCTGAAACTAGCCGAGCGGCAGCACCAGCAGGAGATAGAGCGGCTGAATGCAGAGAAAGAGAAAGAGGTGCGCGATGCCCGTCTGAACTTCTTCACGATGATTGCCCATGAGATACGCACCCCGGTGTCGCTCATCATCGGCCCGCTGGAGAAGATCATGAAGAAAGGTAACCCCTCCGACGATATGAAGGTCATCGACCGCAATGCCCACCGGCTGCTGGAACTTGTCAATCAGCTGCTCGACTTCCGTAAGGTGGAACAAGACACCTTCATGATGCACTTTGCCCCGCAGAACATCTACGAACTGATCCTGTCGGTCAGCGAGCGCTTCGCACCGACCTTTGAGCAAGGCGGCAAGCACTTCACGGTGGACTATCCCGACACGCGGTTTACGGCTATGGTCGACAAGGAGGCTGTGACAAAGGTCATCAGTAATCTGTTGACAAACGCCAATAAATACACGAAGGACGATGTACGACTGAGCTGCATGGTAGAGCCCGACGGTGAACACTTCCGCATCACCGTGAGCGACAACGGTGTGGGCATCCGTGAGGAAGACCGCAAGCGTATCTTCGACCCCTTCTTCCAGGCACAGGACAATAAGCCCGGCACTGGTATCGGCCTCAACATCGTCAAGAACATTGTCGACCTGCACCACGGGAAGATCAACGTAGAATCCGAAGTGGGCAAAGGCTCCACATTCACCATCGTTCTCCCTGTCACACAACGTGAAGAAAGCGAGCAGCCTCAGGAAGCGAGCAGTCAGAGAGCACAGGCCAGGGCCGAGCGGATTCAAGAACAGAAACAGCCTCAAGACACGACTCCCGCCTCTACGACACAGACGATGCTCATTGTCGATGACTCCGAGGACATGGTCAGCTTCCTGAGCAGCAACTTCAAGGAGAATTACCAGGTGATTACTGCCGACGACGGACTTGAAGCCCTCGACCAGCTGAGTAAGCACGAGGTGAACATCATCATCAGCGACTGGATGATGCCGCGCATGGACGGTGCGGAGTTCTGCCGGCGTGTGCGCCGTGACCCCACCACAAGTCACATCCCGTTCGTGATGCTCACTGCCAAGACCGACGACGACTCAAAGGTGCAAAGTATGGACGTCGGTGCCGATACTTATATTGAGAAGCCCTTCTCCGTGGAATATCTGAAAGCCTGTATCCGTAACATGCTCGACATACGCCACCGTCTGATGGAGAAATTCTCCACCCAACCGCTGGAGCCTGTAACCGAGATTGCCTCGAACCCCACGGACAATGCCTTCCTGCAGAAGATGAACCAGCTGATCGAGGACAACCTGTCTAACTCCGAGTTAAACGTGTCCTTCCTTGCAGAACAGCTGAACATCAGCCGCAGCGGACTCTTCGCCAAGATGAAGACGCTGGCCGACGTGACGCCCAACGAGATGATCCAGATTATGAGACTGAAGAAAGCCGCCCTTCTGTTGAAAGACGGCCGTTATCAGGTGGGAGAGGTAGGCTACATGGTAGGTTTCTCTAATCCCTCTTATTTCTCGAAGTGCTTCCAGAAGCAGTTCGGCATTACCCCAGGAGCTTTCTGTAACAGCGGTGGCGACGATGCACAGTAGCTTCCAGATACTGCCACTGTGAGAGCACGCCCTCATTGGTCTCCATCATCGGTCCCGTTTCGGCATACTCGAAATTGTATTGCTGGAAGTAAGGTATCAGGTCGTTGAAGATCAGCGCATTGGCACCCTTGGCTCTGTATTCGGGCAGCACACCGATAAGCAGCAGGTCTACAATCGGTGTCTTGTGCCATTTCAGGATCTTCAGCACATGCCACCAGCCGAATGGGAACAGACGACCGTCGCGGGTCTTCTGCAGCGCCCGTGAGAACGACGGGAAAGTGATGCCGAAGCCCACCATCTTTTCCGCGTCCATAATGGCCGTCACGAGGTTCAGGTCGGCTATCTTGATATAGTCGTTTACCAGTTTGTCGATCTGCCTGTCAGAGAGTTGACTGAAACCATAGAGGTCGGCATAGGTGGCGTTAAGCAGGTCGAACACCTTGCGGCCGTAACCCTCTTCGATCAGTTCGTGACGGGTGAACTTATGCACCTTCAGACCATAGCGGCGGCGCACCATATCCGTCACTTTGACGAATTTCTCGGGCACTACCTCGGGCACCTTCACCTTACACTCCACATAGTCGTTGTCCTTCTTGAAACCGCTCATCTGCTCGATGTGGCGCGGATAATAGGGGTAATTGTAGTTTACATACATCGAGGCGAGCTGATCGAAGCCCTCCACGAGCATGCCTTCACGGTCGGTATCGATAAAACCCAGCGGACCAGCCATCTCCACCATGCCCCGCTCGCGCCCCCAGTCCTCAACAGCTTTCAGGAGGGCTGTCGACACCTCAAGGTCATCGATGAAGTCGAACCAGCCGAAGCGCACCTGATGACAGTTCCAACGCTCATTGGCCCTGCGGTTGATGATAGCCGCCACGCGCCCCACGATCTTCCCGTCCTTATAGGCCAGGAAATACTGGGCCTCACAACACTCGAACGATGGGTTCTTGTCGCTGCGGAGTGTGGCCATCTCATCGAAATAGAGGAAAGGCACAGCACAATCACAACCACGATAAAGGTCATAATAGAACTGAATAAACTGTTTCAGTTCTGATCTGGATTTTACTTCACGTATTTCTACCATTGTTTAGCTCTTTCTGCGTGCAAATATACAGCAAATCAGCGAAACGACAAAACAAACGGCACAAAAATCAGTTTTTTTGTACAAATTTCACTTTACAAGGCTTCTATGTAATCGTAGAGTTTCTTATAAAAAGGGTGTCGCGTCATCGTCGAGGCATCGCCGAGGATGATCAGTTTCATGCGGGCACGGGTGATAGCGACATTCATACGTCGAAGGTCACGCAGGAATCCGATCTGCCCTTCGTCGTTGGCACGCACCAGCGAGATCAGGATCACATCGCGCTCCTGTCCCTGGAATCCGTCGACGGTGTTCACGCTGATCAGACTGCGGTAGGGTTTGAAGAACTCCTTCTTCTTCAGCAGTCGGCGCAGATACTGCACCTGGGCCCGGTAAGGTGAGATCACCCCCACGTCGATGCGTTCATCGAGGATACGGGTCTTACCGATCTTCGTGAAGTAGTTCTCCAGCGCCAGCAACGTCAGTTCTGCCTCCGCCTTGTTGATACGGCCGAAACTCTCGCCCACGAACTGCTCCTTAAACGACACCTCACTATCTTCGTTCAGCTCAAAGGCCGACGTGTCAATCCACGTCATCGGGATATCGAGATCCAGGATACTGCGGTATTTCACCTCAGGCGCACTCTCTACCTGATTGCCATAGAACCAGCTGCTCGAAAAGCGCATAATCTCCTCATTCATGCGATACTGCATCTTCAGCAGCGTCACCACCTCGGGCTTGTTTTCCACGATGCGCTCCATCAGCGTCTTGCCCAGTCCAGCCTTGAGGGCTGCGATGCTTTTCACCGTGGGCGGCAACTGACAATGGTCGCCTGCGAAGACCACACGCGATACCCGTCGGATAGGTATCCAACAAGCGGCCTCCAGTGCCTGGGCGGCCTCGTCGATAAACAGTGTACCGAACTTCTGTCCGTCGAGCAGCCGGCTGCTGCTGCCTACGAGTGTGCAGGCGATGACACGGGCTTCGTCGAAGAGCTGGGCATTGATACGGAGCTCCAGTTCGGTGGCACGTTCCTTCAGGCGTTCCAGTTTCTGGTGGTATTTATCATCCCCGCGCTTCCGATGGGCCCGCAAGTCGCGGATGGCCTTGCGGATGCTCCAGAGCTGTTCGTAGTCCGGATGATCCTCGAAACGGCGTTCATAGGTGAAGGACAGCATCTTGTCATTCACCCGTGTCGGATTGCCTATACGGAGCACATTCACCCCTCGGTCCACGAGTTTCTCGGAGATCCAATCGACCGCCATATTACTCTGTGCACAGACCAGCACCTGATTCTCCCGTCGCAACGTCTCGTAGATA
>OCTX012258514.1_pt1 | contig 13720 bp, 13 predicted proteins | sample 1539691 | NCBI WGS metagenome assembly OCTX01 (sample SAMN02144231, study PRJEB22623) | gut metagenome | biome: sheep rumen | host: Ovis aries | place: New Zealand | reverse complement strand
AGAGGGTTATGGATATTGTACGTCTGAAACAGGAATCTGCGTATGTCTTCATCTGTAACCATCATGTCATCAGCCGTATCAATCTCCAAAATATCGGCTCAGCGGATTTCTCTTCCCTGCCAACCCAAGCCTTGAGCGGGTGATATGGAGTCGAGACGGAAATCGTAGATCAGGTTGGTCTCGTCTACAAGACGGAAATGCTGTTTGCCCTGCACGGAATCTTTGGGCGTCTCCCAGATGACTTTTGAAAAGTGCACAGAGTCGGCCGTCTCGACACGGGGTGTGCGAAGCAGGGTATTGAGAAATTGATATTCGAAGACCTGAGTGGTGTCTGACTGGATGCCCATCACCTCGTCGGCATCATAGCCGGTAACGATGACACTGTCGCAGGTCAGTCCATAGAGGGGCGACTCGTTGAGGAACGTCAGTGAAGCACCTCGCATGGCTGAGAAGGGATAGAACTGGGCCAACGTACAGCGTTTCATGTCTACCTGCCCGCCATTGACAGCCACACAGCCGCCTAGCGTGTTACTGATCAGGCAGTCGGTGAGCCGCACATGGCTATTGATGCTGGCAAAACCCACACCGGTGCAGTTGTGGACGACACATTGCTGCATATCAAGCCGTAGCATGCCGGCATCGTAGGCAGCAGAGTCGCACACCACGCCATAGGCACCGGCATTGCGGATTTCCGTGCTGCGCAGCACATTGCCGGTCGATGTCTCGCGGAAAGCGATGCCGTAGTCCTTTCCCCACTGTCCGCTCACACGGTCGTAAGGCAGATAGTCGAACATATGGTCCAGGCGGTCGCCGCGCAAGGTCACGCTGTCAGTCAGCAGACGGCCGAATACCTCGATGCCTGGCCCATCGTGGAAATAGAGAGTCGTATGCCGAATGGTCAGCGTAGCACCCTGCTCCACTTTCAGTCCGCCATAGATGACGACGGGCTTGTCGCTCTCAATCACAGAATCCCGACTGACGACCACATCGCGCATAAAAACGGCATCCCACGAATATCCCTGAAGCACAATGGACTGCTCTACCCCACTCTCGAGTCGGAACACCAGCAGGTCCTGAATCAGTTTGGGCTCCGGCTGTCCGTTCTCCGGTGTGGTCAGTTCTACGAACACACGGATACTGTCATCCTTGCGTACCTCCAGGTCACCAGCCACCGAGCCGAGCGTATTGTCGAGATAGGTACCGTCAACATTCACGCGGAACCCCGTCTGATTACCCTGCTTCAGCCGTACGCTTTGCAGGCGGATGCCATCATTGGATTGGTTGTAAACCCAGAAGTCATAGGTGCGCGAGCCGATAGTGGAGAAGATGGTGTCCATCTTCACCGAGTCAGTAGAGAATGTGAGTCTGGCCGATGTGCTCGTTGTGAACGTATCATCGTCGGAGCAGGCAACAAGAGCCAGCAGCGAAGCCAGAAAGAAGAAAGTCCGTCTTATCATATCATAGATAAAACGGACTTTCTATCAATTTATTATCAAGAAGCATGCTTATTTTATCCGGGCAGCCGCTTTTATCCAAAGCAGTATTAGGACAGGAAACCAAGCAGCGCACCGGCAGCAACGGCAGAACCGATGACACCAGCCACGTTGGGCCCCATGGCATGCATCAGCAGGAAGTTGTGGCGGTCGTACTCCAAACCGAGGTTGTTGGAGATACGGGCAGCCATAGGCACAGCACTCACACCGGCATTGCCGATGAGGGGGTTCAGTTTCTTGTCCTTCGGCAGGAATAGGTTCATCACCTTCACAAAGCAGACACCACTGGCCGTGGCTACGGCGAAGGCAAAGGCACCGATGGCGAAGATGAACACGGTGTTGAGCGTCAAGAACTCAGAGGCCTGTGTGGAACAGCCCACGGTCAAGCCCAGCAGCACCACGACGATGTCGTTGAGGGCATTGCCGGCCGTCTTGGCCAGACGAGTGGTCTTACCGCTCTCCTTGAGCAGGTTGCCGAAGAAGAGCATACCAAGCAGGGGCAAGGCCGACGGCACTATGAAGGTGGTGATGAGCAGGCCGATGATGGGGAACAGAATGCGCTCCGTCTGGCTGACCTGACGCGAGGGTTTCATCTTGATGACACGTTCCTTTTTGGTGGTGAGCAGACGCATCAACGGGGGCTGGATCAGGGGTACCAGAGCCATGTAACTATAGGCGCAGACGGCTATGGCACCCATAAGGTTGGGCGACAACTTCGAAGAGAGGAAGATGGCCGTAGGACCGTCGGCACCACCGATGATGGCGATGCCTGCTGCCTGGTCGGGTTCAAAGCCTAAGGCCAGTGCCAGCATATAGGCACCGAAGATGCCAAATTGGGCAGCGGCACCGATGAGCATCAACTTGGGATTGGCCAGCAGGGCCGAGAAGTCGGTCATGGCACCGATGCCGAGGAAGATAAGTGGCGGATACCATCCCTGACGCACGCCCTGATAGAAGATGTTGAGCACAGAATTGTCCTCGTAGAGGCCTATCTCAAGACCGGCATCTGCACGGAAGGGGATATTGCCGAGGATGATGCCCAGACCGATGGGCACGAGCAACAGAGGTTCGAAGTCTTTCTTGATGGCCAGATAGATGAAGAACGCTCCCACTATAATCATAATCAGGTTGCCAACAGAGGCATTGGCAAAACCCGTATAACTGAGGAACTCGTTGAAGTTCTGTATAATAAACTCACTCATATCTGCTTATCCTATTGTGAGCAGCACGGCACCTTCCATCACCGTGTCGCCCTGTTTGACAACGATTGAAGTGACCTGTCCGGCAGTCTCAGCCTCGATGTTGTTCTGCATCTTCATAGCCTCGAGCACGAGAACGGTGTCGCCCACGCTGACCTGCTGACCCACCTGAACCTTTATTTCTGTGATAGTACCGGGCAGGGGAGCCTTCAGCGGAGTGCCGGCTCCGGCGGCCACCGCCGGTTGAGCGGGCTGCGGCTGGGCAGCGACTGGAGCGACCGGCCTGGCAGGAGCAGGCTGTGGCGGCTGCACCTTCGGAGTATTCATCGTGGGGTGCTTGGCTGCATTGATAGGCTTCTGCAGTTCAATCTCAAACGGGATGCCGTTGACATTCACTTTGGCGATATTGCCTTCTACCTCGGCGATTTCTACTTCGTAGTCAACGCCCTTCACTTTATATTGGTACTTGTTCATAAGTCTATGTGATATTTTAATGTAATTCTGGGGTTGTGGGGATATGAGGTGCCCTGTGGTCGATAGGCAGGAACGGATCGTGGACATGGGTCATCTGCGCATATTCGTCATCCCATCCCGTGCTCTTGGGCTTGATGGTGATGATGCCGCTCTCCACGTCGTGTACATCATCTTCGTACTGACGGAGAGCCATGCCGATAACGGCCATATATACCTCCATGTCAATACCTTTCTTGTCGAAACCTTCCTGTAGGATATTACTGGTCTTATGGCCTATCTCTGCCGTCTTCTCGACGGTCAGCGTGATTGGTTTGATGGGTTGGGTGTTGGCCACCTTCTTAGCCGTATCGATATGACGCATAATCATGCCGAAGACGGTGAAGAAAAGCCATAGCAGAGCCAGACAGAGGAACACGATGCCCATAGCCATCAGGGCCATTGCAAAGCCATAAGGATCGTTCGCCTTGAACTGATCAATCTTCGTGACGTCGCCGCTCGACTGGATCTTGTTGCTGTGACCGGGCGTGACACAGTCGGCTCCAACCACCTGCCACTGTCCGTTGATACGGGCATACGACTCGTTGTCCTGCAGTGGAGGCACCACCACTTTGTCAATCAGTTCGACACCATTGCCATTGAAGAGGGCCACCACCGTAGAGTCGCCGGCCTGAAGGGACACCTTCAGGTGGAGTTTACCCTTTGAGGGGGCGGAATTACAAAAGAGGAGCAGATGCTTCTTTGCTCCCAGACAGGTACGATCATCGCCATTGGGGATGACGCTCATCAGGGCGATACGTTCAGGGGCAGAAAGCGTTTTGTCAAGTGCTTTCGGATCGGTGGTGACATACATCCCTCGCACGTTGTAGGTGCTATATGATGTGTTGGCCAGTTCAATCCAAGCCTCCCGTTCGCCGTACTCGTCCTCAATGCTCTGCGTATTGCCGGTCATCACCTCGCTGATCACGATGTTGCGGGCACCTTGTCCGAACACCGTCGTGACGCTGAGGAATGCCAGCGCGCCGAGCAGAAGTCTTAAGTTAGCCATATTATAGATACGTGTGTGATTATATAAGTTCTTTCATTGATTATACTCATCCGCAGAAGAATATCACGATGAGTTGTGCCGTAAGAATGCGCAGGAACATCGAGAGCGGATAGACCGTAGAATAGCCCACGGCCGGTGCCTCCTTCGAACAGATGCTGTTGCTATAGGCCAGTGCAGGGGGATCGGTATAGGTTCCTGCTATCATGCCGGCGATTGTGAAGTAGTTGAACTTCATTCGGCGGGCGATGGGACCTATTATTAATATAGGTATAATGGTAATCAGGAAACCGGTGAGCACATATAGCGGACCGGCCGTCGTAGACACCGTAGCCCAGAAGTTGGCGCCGGCCTTGATACCGACAGAGGCCAGGAAGAGCACCAGACCGATCTCACGCAGCATCATATTGGCCGATGTTGTAGTGTAGGTCACCAGTTTTACCTTGTAGCCATAACGGCCAATGAGGATAGCGATGATCAGCGGACCTCCGGCTATGCCCAGTTTCATCAGCGGCATAGCAGGTATGAAGGGCAGTGAACCGAAAATAATACCCACGATGATACCCACGAAGATGGTGGCAATATTGGGCGCGTCGAGACGCTTGATACTGTTGCCCATCTTATTGGCAACGCGGTCGACGGCATCCTGAGGACCAACGACCATAATACGGTCGCCCACCTGCAAGGGCAGCGAGGGTGATGCGAAGATATCCATACCGTGACGGGTGACACGGGTCACGTTGACACCATAGACACTGGAAAAATGCATGTCGCCAAACGACTTGCCGTTGATCTTCGGATTGGTCACCAGGATACGTTTCGACACCAGAGGCTGGTCCTGCTGTGCCCAGTCTACCTCTACCACAGGACCGATGAAGGCCACGATAGCCTCGTAGTCGGCTTCCGGACATACAATGTACATTTGATCACCAATGTGGAACACGGTGTCACGATTGGGTATCGACACATGCCCGTCGTGCAGAATGCGAGACACCACGAAGTCGCGATTCAGGAAGTTGTGGACCTGCAGCAGCGTCTTGCCCTCCAGGTAATTGTTCGACACCTCCAGGTGCATGTGGTGGGGCTTTAGCGTTGCCTTCGTCTCTGAGGCAGCCTCCAGTTCCTTTTCTTCCTTGTCGAGTTTGACACGGCACATATAACGGATCAGGATGATGGCCCCGATAATGCCCAGCACACCGAGAGGATAGGCACAGGCATAGGCTGATGCTATCTGAGGAGTACCGCCTGCGAAATGAGAAGACAGCGAGTTAAGGGCCTCATTGGCAGCACCGAGACCGGGGGTGTTGGTGACGGCACCATAGAGCGTACCGACCATCATGGGCAATGTGGTGTTGTCGCCGGTATTGAAGAAGATAGCCCAGCAGGCAAACATCACACCGATATTGAGCAGAATTGCTGCGGCTGCCAGGCCATTGAGACGGATGCCGGCCTTGCCAAAACTCTCGAAGAAGCCCGGACCCACCTGCATACCAATCATAAAGACGAAGAGTACAAGGCCGAAGTCCTGAATGAAGGTCAGCGTCGCAGTAGGTGCAGCCTCTGCAAAGCCCAGTGACTGATAGATATGCCCCACGACGATGCCTGCAAAGAGGACGAAGGTCACGCCCAGCGAGACGCCGAAGACCTTTATCTTGCCCAGATAGACCCCGATGGCTATGACGATGGCATAGAGCAATGCGATATGGGCCGGACTCTCAATATTGGTGAACAGTTTTATAAACCAATTTTCCATAGCGATTCTTTTTCTGTTAGTTCTTCAGTGCATTAATCGACGCTTTCAGGGCAGCAATCTTCTCCTCGGCATCGCTCTGCTTCTTGCGTTCCAAGGCCACGACAGCCTCGGGGGCATTCTGTACGAAACGCTCGTTGCCAAGTTTCTTCTGTACGCCAGCCAGGAAACCCTCGAGATGCTTCAGTTGAGCCTCCATCTTCTCAATCTCGGCTGTCACGTCTATCAGGTCACCCAGAGGTACGGCATACTCGTCTGTGCCTACCATGAAGGCACTGGCGGTGGCTTCCTTGGTATCGACCACCTGAACGGCCGTTAGACCGGCCATCTTCGCGATGATGTCGTTATAAGCCTCGTAAGGATTCTGGCCAATGGCATGCAAGGTAAGTTTCTCCTTGGGGGCAATGTTCTTCTGACTGCGAACGGTACGCACACCCGAAACAACCTGCTTCACCTGTTCGATGTCGGCAATAAGACGGAGATCGTTGGCAGTAGGAGCCTGCAGTTCCAACTTGTCGCGCATAATGCTCTCGCCGGCATTGCGCTCATAGAGGGCCTGCCAGAGTTCCTCTGTGATGAAAGGCATGAAGGGATGCAACATCTTCAACAGCAGTTCGAAGAAGCGCAACGTGGCATCGTAGGTCTCACGGTCAATAGGCTGCTGCTGACCGTCTCGGTATGCGGGTTTGATCATCTCCAGATACCACTGCGAGAACTCATCCCAGAAGAGTTTATAGACGGTCATCAGGGCATCGTTGATACGATATTTCGAGAAGTGGTCGGCCAGTTCCTCGTTAGCCTGCTTGATGCGGGCTTCCATCCAGCGTACTGCCGTCCGGTTGGCAGCAGGTGTGATACCTTCGGTACCGACCTGCCAGCCCTTCACAAGACGGAAGGCATTCCAAATCTTGTTGTTGAAGTTACGGCCTTGTTCGCAAAGAGCCTCGTCGAAGAGAATATCGTTGCCGGCAGGGGCAGAGAGCATCATACCCATACGCACGCCGTCGGCACCATACTTATCAATCAGTCCGATAGGGTCAGGACTGTTGCCTAACGACTTCGACATCTTGCGTCCCAATTTGTCACGCACGATACCGGTGAAATAGACATTCTTAAAGGGATACTTACCCATATACTCCTCGCCAGCCATAATCATGCGGGCCACCCAGAAGAAGATGATGTCTGGTCCGGTCACCAAGTCGCTGGTAGGATAGTAATAGTTAATCTCCTCATTGCCGGGATTATTGATGCCATCGAAGAGCGAGACCGGCCAGAGCCACGATGAGAACCAGGTGTCGAGGGCATCCTCGTCCTGGTGCAGGTCGCTGAGTTGCAGGTTCTGGTTGCCACTCTCCTGACGAGCCAACAGCAGGGCCTCGTCGGCCGTCTCTGCGACCACGAATTTCTCGTCAGCATAATAATAGGCAGGAATGCGGTGTCCCCACCACAGTTGGCGACTGATACACCAGTCCTGAATATTCTCCAGCCAGTTCTTATAGGTGTTGACATACTTCTGGGGATAGAAATGCATCTCGCCGTTGAGCACGGGAGGCAGGGCGATGTCGGCAAAATGCTGCATCTTAAGAAACCATTGCAACGAGAGTCGTGGCTCGATGGCAGTATCGGGATTGCGCTCAGAATAGCCCACCTTGTTGGTATAGTCCTCGACCTTCTCCATCAGACCGGCAGCCTCAAGGTCGCTGGCTATCTGCTTGCGGCACTCGAAGCGGTCCATGCCCACATAGAGAGTGGACTGGTCGCTGATGGTGCCGTCAGCATTGAAGATGTCGATGGTCTCCAGATGGTGCACCTTGCCCAACATGTTATCGTTCTTGTCGTGGGCTGGAGTCACCTTCAGACAGCCGGTACCGAACTCTATTTCCACGTAGCGGTCTTCGATAACAGGAATCACGCGGTTCACGAGAGGAACGATGACCTTCTTGCCGCGCAGCCACTGGTTCTTCGGGTCCTTGGGGTTGATACACATGGCGGTATCACCCATAATGGTCTCAGGGCGGGTGGTAGCCACTACAGCATAGTAGCCCCTCGCATCCTTATGGATGACGTTGCCGGGAGTTTTCGGACTGTCTGGATTTTCTGGAGTATCTGTATTTTCCGGATTGCCTGGATTCTCCGAATCAGCCAGATAGTACTTCAAGTAATAAAGTTTCGACTGCTCCTCCTTGTAGACCACCTCCTCATCGCTCAGAGCGGTCAGCGCCTTCGGATCCCAGTTGACCATACGCAGGCCACGATAGATGTAGCCTTTGCGATAGAGGTCGACGAACACCTTGATGACACTCTTCGATCGCGTCGCGTCCATCGTGAACGCCGTGCGGTCCCAGTCGCACGAAGCACCCAGACGGCGCAACTGCTTCAGTATGATGCCACCATGCTCGTCGGTCCAGTCCCAGGCATGCTTGAGGAACTGCTCACGGGTCAGGTCGTGCTTCTTGATGCCCTGTTCAGCCAAACGCTTTACCACCTTGGCCTCGGTGGCTATCGACGCATGGTCGGTACCGGGCACCCAGCAGGCATTCTTGCCCTCCATCCGTGCACGACGCACAAGGATATCCTGAATTGTATTGTTGAGCATGTGACCCATGTGGAGCACACCCGTCACATTGGGCGGCGGAATGACAATCGTATAGGGCTCGCGGCCATCGGGCTTCGAACTGAACAACTTATTGTCAACCCAATACTGGTACCATTTACCTTCGACCTCTTTCGGGTCGTATTTGCTAGCTATTTCCATACCTATTTAATATATACTTTCTCTTTCGGGGTGCAAAGGTACAAAGAATTTTCGAGAATGGGGAAGACAAGTGAGAATCTTATGCGTTAATCGAAGTTAAAAAATATCTATCCACTACTTTAGACGGCACAACCCCGACTTCGGAAAGAGCAAACCACTACTTTAGGAGGAGTGTCAGTATCTTAATCACACCATGTCATTTTTTATGGTTGCTAAGCATAAAATAATTTGGCTGTTTCGAAAAAAGTTCGTACCTTTGCATCATCATTCTGTAACCGAACGACAAGCGAATGCATACACGAGAAGAAAAAATGCGGGCCTTCGGCCGACTGCTGGACGTGCTGGATGAACTGCGCCAGAAATGTCCCTGGGACAAGAAACAGACCATCGAGAGCCTGCGTCCAAACACTATCGAAGAGACATTCGAACTCTGCGATGCCATCATGAAAAACGACCAGCACGAGATGCAGAAGGAACTGGGCGATGTACTGATGCACACCTGCTTCTATGCGATGATAGCCCGCGAACAGGGTCTCTACGATATTGCCGACGTACTGAATACAGAGACCGACAAACTGATTTTCCGTCATCCTCACGTATATCATCCCAGTCAGGTGGGGGCAGAGCACCCCAAGCCCCTACCCTATGTACCTGAAGATGCCGGCAGCGAGAACGACCAATTCTCTAAAGCCGAGACCAGCGATCAGGTGCTCAAGAACTGGGAGCAGATTAAACTGAAAGAGAAAGACGGCAACAAGTCGGTGCTCTCCGGTGTACCGGCCTCCCTACCCTCGCTCATCAAGGCCTACCGCATCCAGGACAAAGCCCGCAACGTGGGTTTCGACTGGGAGAAGAAAGAGGACGTATGGGATAAGGTCCGTGAGGAACTGAAGGAACTGGAAGAGGAACTGAACCGCGAGGACAAGGCACGGTCAGAGGCTGAGTTAGGCGACTTCCTCTTTGCCGTCATCAACGCCGCCCGGCTCTACCATCTGAATCCGGAGAACGCCTTGGAACGCACGAACCAGAAATTCATCTCCCGCTTCAACTATATCGAAGCACACAGTATCAAGGCCGGACGCCCACTGACGGAAATGTCGCTCGAAGAGATGGATGCCCTCTGGAACGAGGCCAAACAAAAAGAAAGCAATCAATGAAAACAGTAACAATGAAAAAGACAATTCTTGCACTGATGACCGCCGCCCTCATGGTTTGTTGTGGCAGCGGAGAAAAGAAAGTGCCTTTCGAGGAAGTAAATGTTGACTATATCCTGAAAGACTCTACCATCTACGGTCTTTGCGGTCAAGGCTCGACCACGAACAGCCTTCAACTAATCACCGACGGAGGCGACACCATCATGGTCAGTGTAGAGTCGGCACGTAGTCAAGAGAAGGTATTCGGTGACTATTCCGTCGGCGACGAGATGGCCGTCATCACCACACAAGATGCCGGCAAGGCACTGATGGTTATCAACAAATCGATGTTGCTCGGCAATTGGGTGATGCCCAACCCCATCGACGGCAGTTCGGAAATAGGCATCAGCCTGAACAAAGGCGGAACGGCCGAGAGTATCGACCAAAGCAGCATCGTCTATAAGTCGTGGCGACTATTCAACGGAACACTTCAGGTGACAGCCACCCGCGATGACGGCATCGATATGGAAGAGAACCTCAACTTCACAATCAAAGAATTGACAGCCAACACACTGGTCCTCGTCGACGAGGAGGATGATGTTTTCGAATATGAGCGCCAGACGATAGAAGAGGAAGAAGACCTGGGTATCGAACTCGACTGGGGCGATGAAGAAGACTTCAGAATTTGACGAAGAAGACTTTAGAATTTGATGGAGACATTTCGCGTACATATCCTTGGTTGCGGGTCAGCGCTGCCCACCATTCACCACATGCCATCCATGCAGGTGGTCGAATGCCGCGGTAAACTGTATATGGTAGACTGCGGTGAGGGGGCGCAGGTACAGATGCGCCGTTCCTCGCTGTCGTTCGACAAACTGGGACATATCTTCATCAGCCACCTGCATGGCGACCATTGTTTCGGACTGATTGGCATGATCAGCACCATGGGACTGCTCGGACGAACAGCAGCACTCCATATTTATGCACCCGGCGAGATGGAAACCATCCTGAAAGCACAACTCGACATGTTCTTCAACTACGACATCGGCTATCGAGTGGAGTTCCATCCCGTCGACACCACCAGACAACAAGTTATCTTCGAAGACCGGTCGCTCACTGTTGAGACCATCCCTCTGGATCATCGCATGCCCTGTGCCGGATACCTGTTCCGCGAAAAGCCTCTGCTGCCCCACATCCGTCGCGACATGATTGAATTATACAACATCCCTGTCTCGCAAATCAACAACATCAAGGCAGGGCAGGACTACATCCTCGACGACGGCACGGTGATTCCCCACGAGCGGTTGGTCACGCCGGCGGATGCGCCACGCTCCTATGCCTACTGCTCCGACACCCGCTACATCCCCACGCTGCACCAAATAGTCAAAGGTGTCACCACCCTCTATCATGAGAGCACCTATGCACAAGACAAACAGGCAGGTGCCGAAAAGTACTACCACTCCACGGCCCGACAGGCGGCCATGGTAGCACGCGATGCCAAGGTGGGCAAACTGCTTCTGGGGCACTACAGCGCCCGCTACAACGATGAGCGGGTCTTACTGGAAGAAGCCCGCCAGGTGTTTGGAAACGCCTACTTGACGAACGAAAACACGTTTTTCGACATCTAATCATCACTTTTCTGCCAATTTATTTGGAGATTCCAAGAGTTTTGCCTATCTTTGCAACAGATTATAGACGAAAACGAATGCTTATGCAGAAAAAGATACTCCTATTTATTGCGGCTGCCATGCTCACTTTCTCTGTTCCCTCTATGGCCATGACCATGGTCAGCGAAATGGGGGTGGCTGAGAAAATCGAGGAAGCAACCCCCACCATCACCGTTCAAGGCAATGCGGTCTACGTGAATGGCGGTAGCGGTGAGACACTTGAAATCGTATCTCTCACAGGAAAGGCTGTTGCATCTTACAAGATAGAATATCCCTCACAGCGATTTGAACTAAACCTGCCTAAAGGATGTTATATTCTGAAAGTAGGAAAAACGGTCAGAAAGGTTACCATCAAGTAGCGGCCCTAATGACCGTGGCCCTGATGTCAGTGGCCACAGCCTGCCACAACAACGTAACGCCGGCAGAAGTAGTAGCGCAGCAGCGACTACATCTGCTATCCGATGTCACCCACTCTACCGCCAGATGATGACTTTATTGGCTGCCGACTCTACGGGCAATGACCGTCACCGCATCATCAGCAACATGGAGAGACGCGCCGGCGACACGTAGCCGAGGTGCCTGTCATCATCGACTACTACACACTCTACCCAACCCAGAGACCGGCGAATGGGAAACATGGCGCGACCGCTACGAGTACGACATCCAAATTATCAAGACTATTAAACCTTTCCTGCCTTGAAACGTCAAAAACCATGATGACAGAAACACTCGACGATAGTCAGATTATCCATCTCATCAAGAATCCCAAGACCACCCGCCAAGGATTCGAGCGCATGGTGCGCCAATACAGCGAGAAACTGTACTGGCAGGTCAGACATATCGTACTCGTACACGAAGACGCCGACGATGTGCTGCAGAACACCTTCCTCAAGGCCTGGAATTCCATCGACACGTTCCATGGTGACTCGAAAATCTACACCTGGCTGTCGCGTATCGCCATCAACGAAGCCCTCGACTTCTTGCGCAAGCAGAAGAACAAGCCCACCATCAGTGCCGACGACAGCGACCTGGGCATTGCCAACCGTCTGATGGCCGACGAATACTTCGATGGCGACACGACAGAGGCACAACTGCAAGAGGCCATCGCCCAACTGCCCGATGTGCAGAAAACCGTTTTCACGCTACGATACTTCGAAGAGATGAAATATAGCGAGATCAGCCAGATGCTCGGCACATCGGAGGGCGGTCTGAAAGCCTCCTACCATATCGCCGTGAAGAAAATAACAGATTTTTTTAGGCGACACGATTAAACGATATCATTACTAACACGTCTATTACAACAAAAAGGAATCAATATGATGAACGAAGAAGAGTATATCAGAAACAAAATGGGCAACAAGTGTTCCTTCCGTGTACCGGACGGATACTTCGAGCAACTGACCGCCAGGGTCATGAGCCAACTGCCCGAGGAGCGCGCCCAGCAGAAACCGGCACTCGTCAAGCGCTTACGCCCCCTGCTCTATGCCGCCGCATGCATCTGCATCGCTGTCTTCAGCGTTGCCATCTATTTCAACCACAAGGATGCCGAGCAGCAGCAAGTGGCTGCCATCAATGCGCCGCAACAGGATGTCTATTATACCGACACCTATATCGACGAGGCTGCCGACTATGCCATGCTCGATAATGAAGAAATCTACTACAGTCTGCTGGCAGACATTTAAAAATGGAGGAACTGTTATGATGAAAAGAGCCTGCTTAACAATGATGATGACACTGGCCTTCGCCATCGCCGTGATGGCACAGGGCAACCAGCCGTCGCAGAAGTTCTCGCCGGAGAAATTCGATGCCGACTTACAAGAATTTATTACCCGCGAAGCCCATCTGAGCCCCACAGAAGCAGAAGTCTTCTTCCCTGTTTACAAGGAGATGCAGAAGAAGCAACGCATGGTCTATGGCAAGCAGATGAGCCTTGGACGCCAGAAACCGAAAGACGAGAACGGCTGCAAGAAGGCTATTCAAGACCGAGACGAACTGGAACTGGAGATGAAGCGCATTCAACAGACTTATCATGCCAAGTTCTTCGACATTCTCCCGGCCACCAAGGTCTACGACGTTATTCATGCGGAAGACCGTTTCCACCGCCGTATGCTCAGGGGATGGCACAACGGAGTGCCTAAACACAAAAACTATCCATATAACCAACAAAAAGAGAAGCCTCAGAGATGAGCGCAGAGAGAGAAGCCTCA
>OCTX012186614.1_pt1 | contig 13727 bp, 10 predicted proteins | sample 1539691 | NCBI WGS metagenome assembly OCTX01 (sample SAMN02144231, study PRJEB22623) | gut metagenome | biome: sheep rumen | host: Ovis aries | place: New Zealand | reverse complement strand
ATCCCAAGTAGAAGCCAGCGTCATCGAAGCCACAAAATCCGTAGGATAGTAATCACGATGATCCCAGGCACGGGTGGCATTCATACGCAAGCCCTGCTGAGAGTCGGCACAATAGGTTTCGGGTATCCCTAACCGACCAACAGAAAAGGTGCTACCTGCAGTGCCTGGAAACTTAGCATCATCATTAAAATGCATGCCTCGCCCCAGCACCATATGACACTTCTCTTCGAGTGTCATTGCCTTTACCACCTCATCAATAGTCTCAGCCTTCAACTGCTGAGCAGTAGCATGAAGGCTGCAGCCACCCATGGCAGCCACAGCCATTACAACCAAACAAATGTTATGAAACGAAATTTTCATCATTATTATATTTTTAGTTATTTTGATTCTGGTTTTCGGGTGCAAAGTTACAAACTCCTTCTAAAAATCCCGTTCTACTTTATTCGTTTCATTTTCGCTGTTGTTCAAAAAGAAGCCGTCATTTTCCAATCCGTTCAAAATCTGTTCAATCTGTTCATTTCTTACCCTCCTTGCCATGCACACTCTTCACCTTCATGCCTAACTTACTTGGCAGAATCGCATTGAGGGTTACACCCACCAGCGCAGAGAGAGCCAGACCAGAGAAGTGGCGACTTGCTCACAAAATGGAAAACCAACGTGCCAATACCTGCAAACAGCAGAGTTGACGACACAGAAAGACCAGTAAGAACAGGCACCAAGACCGTAGCACCAAACATGGCAAACAAATGTTGAATGCCCAAGATTATATACTTGGGCATACCCAATTCTCTGGCATCTGTGATGCCTTCCTGAGCAGAAATATCCATTATTTTATTCAAAATTTCTGCAAAGATATAAAAAAAAAGTTCAAAACACCTTACTAAATATATTTTTTTTGCAAGATTTCTTGGTAATTACATATAAAGTATGTAAATTTGCATCCGAATATATTCTTTTATACAGATATTTAACTATTTTTAGAGCATGAAGAAGAACCTTTTGAAAGGAGCTGCAGCCCTCGCAATGGGATTTGCGCTGGTTTCCTGTACACAGGGATTTGATTTTGAAAAGCAAGAGCAACAGGCATCTCTTGACAACGCTCAGCAGACGCTTGGTTTCTATATCCCAGACAATCAAGACTGGGTGATGACATCTACCGTGACCGCCGACATCCCCATCAACTTCGAAGCTGGTGAGACCTACACAGTAAAGGTTTATTCAAACGACCCGCTGATGGATGGCGTTGGCTATGTACTGGTCAAAGAGACTGTGGCTAACGGTCAGAATTTCACAGCATCATTCCGTGCCGCCTCATACAAACAAGCCTACAGTATTGGTATCACCAACAGTGAAGGTAAGACGATGTATCGCACCGCCTATCTTGAAGACGGCAAGTTGACAGCATTCGTAGAGGATCAGCCTATCGAGACCAATCGGTCAGCTACTCGTTCCATCACCATTAATGGCGACATCTATTCTACCTTCACAGCCCCGACTGCCGACCAGATTGCTGCTGCGTTCCCTACATCAATCCCAGCAAGCGCACTTGAAGTAGCTGACCTCACAGGAAATCTCTATTTTGTTTATAAAGACAATAATACAGGCCGCAATTACAAGATAACCAAGACTGGCACAGTAGAGATTGGAGGTTCATGGAATAATGATAATGACAAAGCCAAAGCAAACAACATCTATATAAATGTGGACGGCAATGTCACAATCAAGCGCAATGGTGCCGAATACATGAACATATACGTGCTAAAGGGAAATGTGACTCTTGACAGCAACTTCGGAGAATGCGGAGGTCTGATTTCCGTGGCCAAAGGTGCCATATTAAACGACTCCCGCGACCATATTGCGCACAATGGCGGCATCCAACTCTTCAATAAAGGTACCGTTAATGCGACAAATACCAGCAAATATGATATAGGCAACAATGCCGCCGTATATAACGAAGGTTCCTTTGCGGCTACTGGTAATTTGAGCTATAGCGCAGGAGCAGGCAATACTTCGTTCTTTATGAACATGGGGGATGATGCACAACTTAGCGCACCCTCAATGACTCTGAACTCTACGTGCCATTTCTTTACTGATGGTACTGTGAACATCGCTGGCGAAACCAGGGTGACACAAAAAGATATTGTATGGATCAACAATGGCCATTACACAACAGGCTCGATGGTATTCAGCGCTAACAATGGCACTTTCTACAACTACTGCCAGTTGATCGTAACCAACAACTGCTCATTCATTGACGGAGCCTTCAACATGATGGACAACAGTTATGCCGAGTTTGGCACTGGCTTGTTTAACAACTTCCATGTGGTGATGGGCAATAATGCCGGCATAAACATCAAGAACGGCAGCAAGTGGGGACGTCAGGGAGCCGGCATCATGCAGGGCTTCTATGCTAAGGACGACAATGCCAAGTGCTTTGTACGCTTAGGCGGTCAGAACTATGTACCAGATCACAAGGGTGCAGCTTTCCATGTATCAGGCAAGAACCTGACACTGGCCTACAACAACATGAAGTTCTTTAGCAACTATAACGCAATCGGGCTCTCCTCTACATTCTCGGGCGTAAACTATTGGGATGAGACCAATGCTCAAAAGCTGAAAGAAGCCAAGAGTGAGAACACCACATGGAACCTACACAATGTGACCAACATTGTGCCTGTAGGCGATTTCAGCCAAGTAACCGTCAGCACCAAGACTGGCCAATGTGCAGCCACATGGACAGTGCCTGGCGATCCTATCCCAGAGGAGAACAACTGGTGGACTTATGCCTTTGAGGATAACAAGACAAGATGCGACTTCGACCTGAACGACGTTGTGCTGCAAGTAAAGATCAACGACAACAACGACAATAAGTTGGATGTTAAACTGGTTGCTGCCGGTTGTCAGTATGATAACTATGTATGGCTGGGTGACACCCGCATAGCATGGGTTGGCGGCTCAGAAGTACACGAAGCCCTTGGTGCCGACCACGGTGTCATGATAAACACAGGCAAGGGTGTGGACAAGAATCCTGTGACGGTAACTATCGACAAGCCATTAGGATTCGACTTCCAGAATGCAGACTTCAAGATTCGTCCGTTCAAGATTGGCACAGACCCCACAGTAGAATCAAATGCCACAGACGATTATATCACAATCGTGAAAGTCGGCAACCCCGAAGGTATTGCAAAGGCTCCACTTGGAATCGTCATCCCCGACATCTGGAAATGGCCAACAGAGCGTACCAACATCAACGATGCCTATTCAGGCTTTGCTGAGTGGGGCAAACAAGCCGACCTCACGTTGAGAGAAGGCTTGGGCGGATGGTACCAAAGCGCCAATAGTGGTAGCGTTTACGAATAATCAGTACGTCAGTTGCGTGTTTGGATAGAGATACCAATCGAGATTGCTATTATGATCTTCGGCCCATTCGCCAAACGAATGGCCGATGGTCGTATAGGCACCAAACATAGCAACCACTCCTGACTCCGTCTTCTTTCTGTAACCGATCTCAGTGCCCTCAAGCGGATATTTAAAATCGGCATCGGGCACCATCAGGGCCCAAGGCAGATCCTTGAACGAGGGCACAAAATACTCGTGGAGCACCTGTGCCGACTTAAACTGCTCGGTATGCGTCTCCCAAGTGCCGGCATTATAATCGGTGAGGATAAACGGATCGAGCGTTTCAGCGGTAAAGTTATCCAGTGCCGTTGCATCCTTGAAAGTGACGACATAATAGAGCGTACGTGTAGAACGCAGCTGAGCATCGTCGCTACTCTCGGTGGTGACATTATACTTTTTTCGCTTAAACAGACCATAGTCGGCACTTGGACTAAACGCCATTGCCCAGTGAGCATCACAGAAGAGATTGAGCACAGCCTCATGGTTACGTCCCTCAATCAGCAGGTCAGTCTCTTTGTGGAAGTAAAGAATCTGCTTATTGATACCATCATTAAACGATGCGCCAGTAGTTGTATAGACCGAATCAATGTCCTGATATTTGTATCCCACCAGTCGGATGCAGCCGGCTATCTGTTTCACAGCCCCCACAGCCGCCATGGTAACCCCTATCGTCATCTGATTTTGGGCTGTGCGCTGCTGCGACACGCGGAGCACCACATCATTATAATCATAATCCCCCGGCTCAGGATAGTTTTCCTCAAAAAGATAAGTGTAAGTCTGCGGCTTGAGTGAAGACAATGCCCTGCCAGTGGTCACATCTGCAAAGTCGATGGATGACTGTGAAGACGGGATGGCAGCCACCGAATAATTGCCGACACCATCCTCCAACGCCACATAAAGCGTTGCCACCTGATAAGGCACATTGAGCGAAAGCGTCCCAGTCTGTCCGTCAGAGACAAAGATGCTGTTCATCAATTCGGCCTTACTATTTGTAAGCGGGTTGGCCGAATATACATGCAGCTGCTGGTAGTTGCCTCCCGCAGGCACCTGATAACGCAGGATTTTTGTCTGTGACAGCAACCACATGTGCTGCTGGTCAACACTATCCACCGACGAGAAATAATGAATCAACTCGCCATGCCTTTTTTCGTCATACACATTCTTGTCGCATGACACCATTGAAACAGTGGTGGCAACACACGCTATAATAGTAATTATCAGACTTTTACGCATCATATTATATTCTTTTTGCGGCCAAAATTACAAAAATATCTCTATAAATGACACATATTTCTATAATATTTACAGATTTTAACCATGTAAGCCATACAACCTAATAAAAAAAGTGGTAACTTTGCAACCGAAAATCGAACAGTTACGTAACATTACATGAAGGTCTATAATATGAGAAAGTATCTGATAGTAGGCATCTTGGCTTTGGTTGGAAATATATTTATGACCAGCTGCCATGAAGACATGGAGAATTACAGTTCCCTTGAAGAAGCCCAAAAAGTCCAATTCGCCCAGAATTTTGAGAAATTCTACGGAAAGATAAGTCCTACACAAGATTGGGGGTTCGACAATGCCAGTGCGGCCACGTCGAGGGCAATGACACGAAGCACAGGCGACAACTCATGCGGCACTTGCATCAAGCCCGACATGACCAACTATCCAAGTGCCAATGCGCCAGCAGACATCACAGCCCAAGAGCGTGCCTATGTGAAGAACTGGTTTGAGACACACCCGGGATTCACAAGCGGGCTGAATATCAGCAACTTCTACGTGCAGCATGTATGGGGTTTGGCCAGTAAACCATATAAGGTATGGTACAACCATTATGACCAGAACTACATGAATAATCATCCAGGCGCTTCGTCCAACTATTTTCGCGATGATTATTATGATAATGGCACCATCGACTACCTCTCTGTGGGCGATGGCAAAAACTATACCCATCTGAACGACTTCAACTCAAACAATGCCGGCACACAGTGGGGGACCATCTATATGGAGAACAGTTCGGCGCTGAGCTTCAAGTACCACTGTAGCTGGAGCAGCGAGGAGTTCACCTACTTTAAGTGTGCGGAGATTAATGTTCCTGGCGTGGGCAAAGGCTATTATGTCGGAATGTGTATGGCTGGCTATAAAAAAGACAATGGTGACCGTTATATAAATAAGGATTCGCTCGACTTACAATATGCTGACGACTGGATTATCAAGGTGATTCCCGGCAATGGCAGTTCTGTGGTAAACACCAAGACATCAAAGGTGCTCAAGAAGAAAGACGTCTTAGTTCATAAGTGGGTGTTCTGCGAAGATCTCGGCAGTTCGTCAAGCAATAAGGATTACGACTATAACGACCTGGTTTTCGATGCCAAGATCATCGACGAGTACAAGGTGCTGAGAGATGCCGACGGCAATGAGACGGCCTACACCGACGATCCAAGTCACAGCTATTACGCCGAGGTTACACCGCTGGCTGCTGGCGGTGAGCTGACTATCAAGTTCGACAAGATCAGCAATACGGTTCATGGCATGTTTGCAAACGGCATTGCCACCAATGTTCTTATCAATACCTGCCGTGCAGATCAGAGCATAGCCGCATCCCATCAGGAACGGCTATTGGCGCAAACCGAGAAATATGAGTTTGCATCAGCCGCTGATGCCAACATCAACAATATAGCCGTCGTAGTGAGAACCCAGACAGCAGCCTACGCTCTCTCGGCCTACAAAGGCGAGGCACCCCATAAGATCTGCGTGCCAGCAGGCACCCGCTGGGCTTACGAGCGCACCGACATCAAGGATGCTTATAGAGGATTTGAGGCTTACGTAGGTGGTGGTAGCGAGCCTTGGTCAACTACTGGTGTAGAGGACAACCTGTATCCCCTGGATGGTGTAGCCTATGAGATGAAGAACGATCAGACAGGAACTAGCAGCTACGAGGAATTAAGCAGTTCTTCTACCACACAATACAGCTACACACTGGAAGATAGCGCTAACGAGCACAAGCTTTGGGATAGCGAGATGGATTTTACATGGAGTAATGGACAGAGTATCGAGATTTCTCCCGCAGCTCTTACAAATGCAAACATTGCCAATGGTACTGTTATCCGCATATACGGCGTTGCCAATGGCTCATTCGGCGTTAAGGCTATTTACTTAGACAGTCAGAGTTGGGATAATATCGATCTCGGTGATGAGAATTGGATTAATAGTTATAATAATACTGTTGACAAGTGCAATTATAGTGCATCGAGTGTAAATGGTTGCATTCGTTTGGTACTTAATCCAACAACAGCCGCCAATTTTAAAACCAAGGGTATGCGTATATATGGAGACAATTTCAAAGCTCTTTGCGTGACCTACGACAATAGTAACACAGTTACAAACACAACGCCAAGTACTCCGAGTAGCGGAGGCACAGAAATTTGGTCAGGTTCAAAATCTATCGGATTTAATCTTGAACTACTGATTAGTAAAGACAAATTTGCCAATGCTACTAGCACAAGCGTCATAAGGTTCCACGGAACCGACAATGGCGGTCACAAACAGATTTGGCTTAAGACCGAAGGATGGCAGGATATTGTTTGCGCATATGCAAGTAACGATTGGCCATCAAGTAACTATGTTGATTTAACGATAGGCGACTATTTAAGCACTATCAAAAGCAATAATATCACCATACAGGGAGCAGGTGTTACTATAACAAAGATAGAACTGATCCCATAAAATAAGATTTTTCAAAATAAAAATAAGACTTTAATAAATGTTGGGGAGGGCATCTGCGGGAGCAGGTGCTCTCTTTTGCTTTTATTAGCTATAATGCTTGTTTATATCAGAAAAATAATGTATCTTTGCACGCTGTTATGGTACTCAATTGGATTTGGATTGGATTCTTTATCATCGCATTCGTGATAGCCGTGATAAAGTTGGTGTTCTGGGGCGACTTTGATGTGTTCCCAGCCATGATGGACTCTACGTTCTCATCGTCGAAAACAGCCTTCGAGATCTCATTAGGTCTGACAGGCGTGCTGTCGCTCTGGCTCGGCATCATGAAGATTGGCGAGAAAGGCGGGGTGGTCAACGCGCTGGCCAAGTTGCTAAGTCCGGTATTCACCAAGCTGTTTCCCGACATCCCCAAAGGGCATCCTGTGACGGGCTCTATCTTTATGAATATCGCAGCCAACATGCTGGGACTGGACAATGCCGCCACCCCCTTAGGCCTGAAAGCAATGGAACAGCTACAGGAGTTGAACACCAAGAAGAATACTGCCAGTAACCCCATGATTATGTTTCTGGTGCTGAACACCAGCGGACTCACGCTGATTCCTATCTCTATCCTGGTGTATCGTGCCCAGATGGGAGCCGCCCAGCCCACGGATATTTTTATCCCGATTCTGCTGGCCACCTTCTTCTCGACACTGGCCGGCATCATCATCACCAGTCTGTATCAGAAGATCAACCTCTTCAACCGCACCATGCTGCTCACCTTGGGTGGTGCTGCCTTAGTGGTAGCCATCATCATCTGGGGATTCGGACAGATGGACTCGCTACTCATGAACAAGGTGAGCACCAATGCCGCCAACATCATGCTGATGCTCATCATCATCGCCTTTATTCTGGCAGGCGTTCGCAAGAAGATAAATGTCTATGATGCTTTCATCGAGGGTGCCAAAGAGGGATTCACTACAGCCGTGCGCATCATCCCCTATCTGATAGCCATTCTGGTGGGCATCGGCGTGTTTCGTGCCTCTGGGGCAATGGACATGCTCATCGACGGCGTGAAATATGGTGTGGAGGCCTGTGGCGGCAATACCGACTTTGTGGGCGCACTGCCCACAGCCCTGATGAAACCACTCTCTGGCAGTGGTGCTCGCGGCATGATGGTGGATGCGATGACCACCTATGGTGCCGACTCGTTTGTGGGCCGACTGAGTTGTATCTTCCAAGGCTCTACGGACACCACCTTCTATATCCTCGCCGTTTATTTTGGTAGCGTGGGCATCGTGAAGACGCGTCACGCTGTGACATGCGGACTCCTGGCAGATCTGGCCGGCATCATCGCTGCCATCGCAATAGCATACTTATTCTTTGCATAGAATTGAAAAATTAAAAAATTGAAATTATGGCAAATCTGAAATCATTAGCAAAAGATACGGCTATCTATGGCCTCTCGAGTATTGTGGGCAGGTTTTTGAACTACCTGCTGGTACCACTCTACACGCACTATATGCCCAAGGACTCGGGCGACTATGGCATCAGTACCAATGTATATGCCTATACGGCACTCATCCTGGTACTGCTGACATTCGGCATGGAGACAACCCTGTTTCGCTTTGCCAACGACGAGAAGTACAAGTCGGACACCGTGTTCTCTACGTCCTTTGCTACGGTAGGCTCGCTGACAGCCGTCTTCCTGATGCTGATATTCGCTTTCATCAGTCCTATCAGCAGCACGCTTGGCTATGCAGCCCATCCCGACTATCTGCTGATGATGGCTGTAGTGGTGGCACTGGATGCCATCCAGGCCCTGCCCTTCAGCTATCTGAGATATCAGAAGCGGGCCATCCGCTTTGCCTCACTCAAGATGCTGTTTATCGTGCTGAACATCGCGCTGAACGTCATCTACTTCGTCATGCTGGGTAAGACGTCGGTATTCTACGTGTTCTTCATCAACCTGCTGTGCACAGGCCTTATCACCTTCTTCTTCCTGCCAGATATGTTCCGTATCAAGTGGCAGTTTGACGGCCGTCTGCTGCGCCAGATGCTGGGCTATTCGTGGCCCATCCTGATACTGGGTATCGCAGGTATTCTGAATCAGGTGGCTGATAAGATTATCTTCCCATTGGTTTATCCCGACGAGGCCGATGCCAACGTGCAGTTGGGCATCTACGGCTCGTGTGTAAAGATAGCGATGATCATGGCCATGATTACCCAGGCCTTCCGCTATGCCTACGAGCCTATCGTGTTTGCCAAGAGCAAGGATGCCGACAAGACGCAGTATTATGCCTCGGCCATGAAGTATTTCATCATCTTCACGCTGCTGGCTTTTCTCTGCGTGATGGGGTGGATGCCTGTGCTGCAGTATATCATCGGTGCCGACTATCGCGAAGGTCTGGGCGTAGTACCTATCGTGATGGCTGCCGAGATCATGATGGGTGTGTATTTCAACCTGTCGTTCTGGTATAAGCTCATCGACAAGACCATCTATGGCGCCTGGTTCTCACTGGCTGGTTGCGCCATGCTGTTGGCTGTCAACATCCTCTTCATCCCTCAATACGGCTACTGGGCCTGTGCCTGGGGTGGCGTGGCAGGCTATGGCACAGCGATGGTGCTGAGCTATGTCGTGGGGCAACAGAAGAATCCCATCCCCTATCCTGTCAAGGATATCGCCCTATACGTGATACTGGCTGGTGCCCTGTTCTGTCTGATGCAGCTCAGCGAGGACTGGCCTATGATAGCATCACTGGCTCTTAACACACTACTCATCCTGCTGTTTGTAGCCTTCATCATCAAGCGCGACATGCCACTTGCAAGCCTGCCTGTGATTGGAAAGAAATTCAAGAAAAACTAGATAAATTAATTTTATGAAAAAACTAATTTTTACTTTACTGGCTGCATGCTCACTCACCTCGGTTAAGGCCGATGAGGGTATGTGGACACTCTACAACCTGCCCAATGCCGTCTATGAGACCATGAAGCAGGAGAATTATCAACTGCCCTATGGCGCACTCTACTATGGCGACGATGCCGTCAAGAACTGTGTGGTCAACTTTGGCGGCTTCTGCTCGGGTGTCGTGGTATCGCCCGACGGACTGGTATTCACCAATCACCACTGCGGTTTCGAGGCCATCCGTAGTCACTCTACCGTTGAGCATGACTACATGCTGAACGGCTTTGTGGCCAACTCCTACGAAGAGGAACTGCCCAACAAGCGACTCTTTGTGAGTTTCATGGTGGAGCAGAAGGACGTCACGGCCTATCTCGACTCATTAGGACTGAACAAACAGGCCCAGAACAAGCGTGCCGACTTTGTGGATTCGGTTGAGAATGCGCTGAGCAAGGAGATACGCCAGCAGGACTCTACCCTGCGTGTGGAGCTCAAGCCTTACTACGAGGGCAACCAGTACTATCTGACCACCTATCGCGACTTCGAGGACGTGCGCCTGGTGTTCGCCCTGCCTAAGTCGATGGGTAAGTTTGGCGGCGAGACCGACAACTGGATGTGGCCCCGTCAGACCTGCGACTTCTCTGTGTTCCGCATCTATGTAGATCCCAAGACAGGCGGTCCCGCCAAATACTCGAAGGACAACGTGCCTTATCACCCCAAGAAGTGGGCCCCCGTATCGCTGCAGGGCTACGTGCCGGGGTCGTTCTCTATGACCATCGGCTATCCCGGTTCCACCAGTCGCTACCTGTCAAGCTATGGTATCAAGGAGCGTCGCGATGCTCAGAACGAGCCTATGTATAAGACACGCGCCGTGAAGCAGGACATCATGATCCGCCACATGCGTGCCGACGAGGCTGTGCGCATCAAGTACGACTCAAAATATGCCCAGAGCTCTAACTACTGGAAGAACTCTATCGGCATGAACAAGTGTATCGACTCTATCGGACTCATCCAGCAGAAGGCACAATTCGAGGCCAAGATCCGCCAGTGGCAGGATTCAACTGGATTCCTGAAGGGCAAGCTCGACTTCGACCTGCTGGCGCGCCTCTATGCCAAGCAGTTCAAGGCCCGAAGAGCCCTCACCTACTTCAGCGAGAGTTTTGGCGGTCGCAGCTCTGACGAGTTGACACGCCGCGCCCTTCGTGCCAACAACGGCTCGGTGGTTAAGGGCGACGAGAAGAATCCTAAGAAACAGTATATCGAATTCAAGGACAACAGCGCTGAGTGGGACGGACCTACCGACAGAGAGATTATGGCAGCAGCCATGAAGTTCTATCGCGAGCAGGTAGAGCCTCAGTATCTGCCCGACTTCTACCAGACGGTGGACAGCAAGTTTGGCGGTGACTATCAGCAGTATATCGACTATCTGTATAAGAAGTCGCAGCTGATGAAGAGCGGCAAGAAGATATTCATCAACAAGAAGAGCTTCCAGAAGGACCCCGGCGTACAGTTCGGTCAGAGTCTGAACAATATGATGATGACTCTCTATTCAGAGGCCGTGGCCAGCTACGACTCTATCGCCATACAGGAGCGCTACCTCTGTGCTGCCAAGTTGCGCATGGAGGAGGATATGCCCAACTACTCGGATGCCAACTTCACCATGCGACTCTCTTACGGTCAGGTGGGCGAATACCTGCTGGGCGGCAAGCCTTCAGGCTATTACACCACTGCCGAGAGTATCGTAGAGAAGATGAACCGTGGCGAGCAGGGCGTGATCGACTACGAGGCCGAGCCTATCATGAAGGAGCTGCTCTCTAAGAAGGATTTTGGCAAATATACCGATAAGACCACAGGCAAGATGCACCTCTGTTTCCTGTCTAACAATGACATCACGGGTGGCAACTCAGGTTCGCCTATGTTCAATGGCAAGGGTGAGCTTATCGGTCTGGCCTTCGATGGCAACTGGGACAGCCTTTCAAGCGATATCTTCTTCGACAAGCAGCTGGCCCGTTGCATCGGTGTCGATATCCGCTACGTGCTCTACATGATGGAGACCTGGGGCAAGGCCGACCGTCTGATTAAAGAAATTGGTGCCAAGTAAAGCCAATTCAAATAAAACAAAAAAGCCTCGCTACAATGTTAGCGAGGTTTTTTGTAACAATAATGCTGAAACATACTCTGCACCATGTCATCGAAAGATTGGGTATGCATCACATCATAGAAGTCATAAGCCACCTTGATCGCACCGTGCTTGCTCAGATATCTGTAGGCCTCAGCCTCAGTCATCTGGTAATGACTGGCAAAGGCTGCTATAAAAGCCACGATATACTCTGCTATGTCTTTTGCGCTAAATATCATCTTTCTTTAATTTAATTATCTTGGGGACAAAAAAACAAATTATTAGACAAACTTCAAAGCATTTTCAAGAAAATATGAAAAAATGTTTGTACATTTGCAGCCTTATCATCACTTCATGTGCCACCATAAACATCGACAGCCGCAAACACCATGTGGCCCATGCCTTCGGAGGCATCAGTACCACCATGAAGGACTTGGCAAAAATAGGCAGGCAGTATATGAATAAGGGACTATGGAACGGTAAACGTATTGTGAGCGAGGAGTGGATCAAGCAATCTACCGATTACAATACCGATAACGATGGCTACCACTTTAACTGGTATAACACCAGTTGGATGACCGAAAAGCCCGAGTATCCAGGATTCTATGCCCACGGCATACGTGCACAGGTGTTGTATGTGAACCCATACAAACACCTTATAATGGTACGTTTTGGCAAGCGCGACGACACGTATGCCTTTATACCCTATATGTTTGAACTGCTTAGCAACCGCAAAGAGTTTTGATGTCGTCTAAGCTGTTGGCTACTTTGATGTACTGGTGCCAATCGCCGCGAATCATGCCGCGGGCCTGCAGATCGTCCATCAGGGCTATCAGCTGATCCCAGAAGCCTTTCATGTTATAAAGGATAATAATCTTGTGGTGATAGCCGATGGTGGCCGATGCGGCTACAGTAAAGACCTCGTCGAGTGTGCCGATGCCGCCTGGCAGGGCGATAAACACATCGCTCTGGTCCATCATCAGCTGCTTGCGGTCGGAAAGGTTGTCGCAAGGTATCTCTATCTCTACGTAATCGCTGGTGCGACCACTCTCCTCTACCTTCATTGGCACCACACCGATGGTACGGCCGCCAGCCGTCTTAGCTGCCTTGGCCACACACTCCATCAGACCCTGGTTAACACCGCCATACACGATGCTATGACCACTCTCGGCAGCCCACTTGCCAAGCTCGGCTGTGAGCGCAAAAAAATCGGCATCAATCTGCTCGTTGGCCGAACAAAACACACATATTTTCATAATGCTTGCAAAATTACAAATTATTTTGTATCTTTGCAAACGATTAAGGACAAATAAACAAAATAATTATGCGAAAACTATTTTTATCATTAGCAATGATGACAGGCATTGCAACGAGCTGGGCACAGCAGAAGCTGGTGCTTTACTACTCAGAGAATGGTACAACCAAAACTGTAGCCGAGGAAATCCAGAAGCAACTGGGTGCTGACATCGAGGCGGTAGAGGCTGTTGAACCTTACACAGGCGATTTTCAGGCTACCGTACAGCGTGGCAACAAAGAGCGCCAAAACGGTGAGTGGCCCGCCATCAAGCCCCTCAAGAGCGACTTGAGCAAGTACGATGT
>OCTX012031848.1_pt1 | contig 13727 bp, 13 predicted proteins | sample 1539691 | NCBI WGS metagenome assembly OCTX01 (sample SAMN02144231, study PRJEB22623) | gut metagenome | biome: sheep rumen | host: Ovis aries | place: New Zealand | reverse complement strand
GCACGGAGCTCGAGGTCGACAACCCGACGAACATGCCGGATCCTGCCGAGATCGAATACATGGAGGAGCCGATCGTATTCGCAGACATAATCCTGCCTAAGGAGTATGTCGGCAATATCATGGAGCTGTGCCAGAACAGGCGAGGCGAATACGTCGATATGAAGTATCTTGACGAGACACGTGTAGTGCTTCGTTATAAGATGCCTCTTAATGAGATCATCTACGACTTCTTTGATGCATTGAAGTCGAGGACGAGAGGATACGCGTCACTCGATTACGAGATGGCGGACTACCAGCAAAGCAAGCTTGTTAAGCTCGATATACTGCTTAACGGCGACCCTGTTGATGCCCTGTCTTTCATCGTTCACGCTGATAAGGCGTACGAGAGAGGAAGACGTATGGCGGAGAAACTCAAGGAGAATATCCCGAGGCAACAGTTCGAGGTGCCTATACAAGCGTGCATTGGTGGTAAAATAATAGCCAGGGAGACCATCAAGGCATTCCGTAAGGACGTTACTTCGAAGTGCTACGGCGGTGATATCTCCCGTAAGAAAAAGCTTCTTGAGAAGCAGAAGGAAGGCAAGAAGAGAATGCGCCAGGTCGGTTCCGTAGAGGTGCCGCAGGAAGCATTCATGAGCGTCCTGAAGCTTGATGAAGAATAAGTAAGAGGAAGGAATAGAAAAATGAAGAAAAAGATCCTTTTGACAATGGCTATCGTTGCTGCAATTGCAGTTGCAGGCTGCGGCGGTGATACAGCTGAGACAAGCGAAGCTGCCGAGACTCAGGCTCCCGTAGCTCAGACAGAAGCTGCTGCTCCGACAGAAGAGCCTCTGGCTCCGATCATCGCAGGTGATACTCAGGCTGCAGCCGGTGAGGCGGCTTTCCCTACAGGCGTACCGCTTAACCAGGATGCATACACAGAGTTCTCTGAGCCTGTTATGTATGAGGTTATCGAGGACTGCATCACATGGTCCGGTAATGATGTTCAGACATCAGGCGGTGACCTCGTTCAGGGAAGTATCGTTAATGCAGTTGCCGAGGACGGCAACTACCTGATCCTCGACGATCAGAGAGTAGTTGAGGCTTCTCATCTGCAGCTGTTCGAGTGATAAATAAACCACACTGAACACGAGGCCCGGTCAGAAATGATCGGGCTTTTTTATGCTGATCTTGTAATTCGTTTCTGAAACCTATGTGGAGCATGTATTATAATTGAAGCATGAAGAGAATAATTGCTTTGTTAATTCTTCCTGCGATGATGCTTACGGCGTGCAGTGATTCGCCGGGGCGCATTCGCGATATTGTTCAGTCGCCGACTGGTGATTACCAGGTCGATGTTGTCGACTGGAGCGGCGGTGCGACTGCAGGTGAGACGTATCTGTGCGTCGAGTATGCGCAGAACGGATTCGCGAATGTAGGCGATGATGAGCCTGATTCCTGCACGATGATAGAGGATACCCAATGCACATATAACACCGACTTCTATATTGAATGGGAGACGAATGATTCTTTCAGGGCAGTATGGGAAGGCCTTACGCACGACAGTATAGAGCTCGCCAGAGTAGAGCTTTATGACGGCGGGTGCAATGTTACAAGCGGTTCTGTATGTATCGACACTACGGGATCTTACTTAAGCGGTTTTACGGTAGACGGCGATTATGTTTACATTACCTGTAAGCTTCGAGTGACTAATGATTTCGATGAGGATGTATGGTTTACCATCGATGCTGTTGCAGATGAAGCTGATGTAGGCGAACTGCTGTCGGATTCTCATCTTGATGCAGTCGATGATAGCGGTGAGTCTAAGGTGTTCTACCTTGAAGCAGGTCAGACAGAGTTTATTACAGTTACTTTCCGTGGAAGTCACGGACCTTCAGATACGATGTCCGACCGCGAACTTCCCCCGTGGATTTATATCTATTACGAGCGCGGCTGGTAGTTTTGTTTATGACGGAAAATCTTAAGACAACTGTTTTATATCCTGACGGTAAGACTGAAACGGGGACACTCGATGTTATCTCAGAGCATGTTCTTAATGTGATCATTAACGGGCAGCCTTCGTTGAAGCTTGTGTGTACGGCTGAGTGTCTTGATGAACTTGTTATGGGCAGGCTTCTGACTGACGGCTTTATCAGAAGTGCTGATGATGTGAATAAGATGGTGTTTGATGATGAGAAAACGTCGGTGGAAGTTTTCTTGAATGCGTTGGGTGATGCTGCGGATAAGTTGCAGCACCTTCCTGATGTGAAGATAGTTCCTAAGTATGTGTTCGGTCTTACATCGGAGTTTGCAAAGGGCTCGAAGTTACATGATGCTACCAAGGGTAATCACGTTTGTATCCTTGCGTCTTGCGGTAAGACACTGTTTATGAGTGAAGATATCGGAAGACATAATGCCGTCGATAAGGTTGTGGGGTATGCGCTTCTTAATCGCATCTCTTTGGCTGACTGTATGCTCTTTATATCAGGACGTGTTCCTGTTGATATGGTTGAGAAGGTGATAGCAGCAGGCGTTCCGGTTCTTGTATCTAAGTCTGTGCCTACTAAGGAGTCGGCAGAGCTTGCAAGAGAATATGGGCTTAAGCTTGTATGCCGCGCATGGCCTGATAAGTGTGATATTATCGTCTCTTAATCACAAGGCATTGCATAATGGGTGATTGATTTCTATAATTATTAAGCTTATTAACCAATTAAGCTCGCGGGTGTGATGGAATTGGCAGACATGCCAGATTTAGGTTCTGGTGAGCGATCGTGCAGGTTCGACCCCTGTCACCCGCACCAAGAAAAGGTGAATCGAGATAATCGATTCACCTTTTTTTTACGTTTCAATCCAATCAAGTATTGTATCGACAGCTATGCCATGGTTTCCTATTTGGCAGTGCTGTTCTCCGCCTTCTTCTATAGTAAAGCAACGCGAAGTGATAGATTTTGCATTTGTGATCCTTTCTTTGCATCTTTCAAACTGACACATCGGAATATAATGATCTTTTTCTCCCGCAAGTAAAAGAACGTCTTGATCAATTTTCTCATACAGACTTCTCAAGTTGTGCCTGCTTAGAGATTTATACATTGCAAGAAATGAATCTGTGCCCGTAATAAACTGCCCTTGAGCCAGCATCCAATCTGCCAATAAACTCTTTTTCGCTATTCTGGGCAAAAAGCTATTAAGCTTCGCCTCATTCTCGCTCTTAACGAGCTTGCGGACATACCAGCATATAAGGCTGGGGAAAATGTTAGTCATTACTTCCAATCCATCGTCCATGGCATCATATGCAACTACACTCTTTATTCTCTTCTCGAAAGCTGCTGTCCTCAAGGCAAAGTACCCGCCCCATGATATTCCCACCATCGTACAGGAAGTGACACCAAAGTAATCGAGAACGGATGCTACCGGGATTTCAAAGCGCTCATTAAAGTATATCTTTTGCCATACGCAATCTCCTTGGCCCGGTCCTTCCATAAGAATTACGTCAAATCCCTTTTGAACAAATTTGTGCACCTGAAGCACGAATTCTTCTATAAAAGAATCATATCCGCCACAAACAAGCACTGTCTGTTTGTAATTCTCCGGTGTCATTCGAATACACTTAAGGAAGCCATTCTCAAAGGGAACTTCATATGTCTTATACGCTATGCCTGACTGCTCAAACGCCTTATGAAATTCTCCAATGCATTTATAGTATAAGTCCGGCTTTCTGCTATCATTCTGCTTTAGAAAAAACTCTGCCATTCTGTCATAGTAAGCAGCATGCATATACTTGTTACTATCGATAGCTATAGCTGATAATCTTGTCCATGCCTCGTACCATTCTTCTAATGTACTAACACCTGACAAATACTTGATAACCAGATCTTCGTCACAAGCATCTTTTCCATAAGTCAACACTCTGTTGATCTGGAAATTGAATTGCTTGATGCTGTTAACTTTTTTATATCTATTCATCATTCACCTCCTATGGGGTAACACTTGTAACCTCTTCGGGGTTATTATAGAATTGCGTTGTAAACGATAGCAAGCAAAAAAGCTAATGTGTCACACATTCAGGAGATCTGTTACTCATGAACAATACAAATGGTCTTATCGCCGAACAATCGAAGAAGAAAATTGCCGAGGCTATGCTCAAGGTAATGAATACTTATGACTATAAGGAGATCACGGTAACTCAGATCACGCAGGAAGCCCGGATATCAAGAAAGACTTTCTACAGGCATTTCCGCGATAAAGATGAGATCTTAAAGCATCTGTTTGATTCACTATATCTGGAGTGTTTATCTTCAATAATGGAAAGCGGAGTACACAATTACTGGGATGTAGTACAATGCTTTTTCGATTTTTGGGAAAAGCATGCAGAAACGCTGAATCTGATGAAACGAAGCAATCTTCTGCCGCAACTTTTTGAAGAGTCATATGACAGATCATTCGAAGTGTTCAGATCCGTAAGAACCGCTGATATCGCTGATCATTATAAAGATCAGCTCCCATATCTTCTTGCTTACAGTATTGGAGGCATGAACTCAATGCTCATCAAATGGATAGAGGGCGGAATGAGTATTCCTTCATCAACACTAATTCTATGTCTGCGTGAAGGATTCAGTTCAGAAATGTAGTCTGCGTTAATAAATAGTAATTGCTGATTTTCTTTGGGTTTACACTTCCGCAAAAGTTTCAAAACATCGGGACGGTATTATTGAACCATCAAATCATTGATAGGAGGATCTGAAAATGGCAAGTGATGATAATAATATCAGGGTTGTGAATCTGAGTGATTTGAAGAAAATTGTCGGAGGTTCGGATGATATCGAAGAAATGCTTAAGAATCTCGGAGACTCATCGGGCTCAACGCGTTATTACGAGAATCCCAGTACACCTGTGACTTGCAGTAAGTGCTCGTCTTCCAATTTAAGCTTTCAAGGTATAGAAAGCTTAAAATGCAAATTCAAGTGCCTGGACTGCGGAGAAGTCTTCTTATTCAGTATTTAATTATTTCATTCAACGGCTTGGAGAAATCCAAGCCGTTTTTGTTTGTGTGGACTGTGTAATTATTAGTTCGTGTGGCGCAAAAGTCAGGCTGTAAGTGACACTATTTCACCAGTTTGTGTATCTTCTTCGTTTTTGATTTACTTTCGTTTGTGGCTGTTTTAATATGCCTTCAAAAGTGACACAAGTGTTACATTTAAGGAGGCTGATTATGAGAGAATACTTATTACTTTTGCCGTTGATCTTTATCTTCCACGATATGGAGGAGATCGCAGGATTCGGATGGTTCTTTACTAAGAACCCCTGGCTGTTTGACCGCTTCCCGAAGGTCATGAATACATATAGAGGATTTACTCACATGGGATTTACTCTCGCGGTGTACGAGGAGTTTATACCGTTCTTCGGAGTAAGCCTGCTTGCATACTATTTCCCGTGCAACATTCTGTATGGATTGTGGTTAGGTATATTCCTGTCGCTGATAGGACACTTCTTTATCCACATCGGCCATACCATCTATATCAGAAAATACATCCCATGTTTCATCACAAGCGTTATATCGCTGCCGATAAGTGTTCTTGTTATCTGCAAATGCATTCCTTTGATGGAGCTTAAAGCAGTAACAGTTATATGCACTGCAATCGGAATCGCTTTGATGATAGCAAACTTCAAGGTTGCCCACGGAATCATGCATTACGTTAACAGGAGGGTTGCGACTAGCTGATTTGCTTTGTCGTTTTTTGTCGAAAATTGTCGTCATTTCGTAGGTGAATTCGACACAGAGCCCACTTAGAATAAGTGTATGCTCAGTATGAAACACCATGAATTAAAGATATCTTATTTGAAATACCGGCTTGATAGAATGCCTCATGGTAAGTTCGGTTTAAAAGGCGGTCATAAGGTTATCTATATAACATTCGATCCAACTGATAAGAAGATTGATTCTTATCATAAAAAGGTAATACGCATCGATTCGGAAGAAGGACATATATATGCGCCGATCATTACAGAGTATTTGAGACTACAGCGACAGCTCGATAATCTTTCCGCTCTTTGGAATTCAATCTACTTTAATGAACCTCGACTTGTAGAATATCCTCTTAACAAGATACGTAAGACTAATCTGAATTGCGAGTTCTTCAGAAATGCTAAGCCTAATCAGAATCTGTACAAACCAGAAGAACTAACAATCGAGTATAGGGGACAGTGGTTTAGATCAAAGAATGAGTTATCAGCGGCTCAGGCAGCTGAGTCAATGGGATACAGATTTAAGTCGGAGGTCCATGTGGTCGGACCAAAGTATCAGTATGATCATTTTCCTGATGTGTCTGTCGAAGTTCCGGAACTCGATCTAATGATAATGTCGGAGATTGACGGCGTTATGGAGAAGGAATCATACAGGATCAAATCCGTTAATCGTCAGAATGATTACTATGAAGACGGGTATAGGGAGTTCAAAGATGTTGTCTTTCTTCGAATGCTCGATGCGGGAACCTTTGATGCTACGGAATATCAGACTCTGTTACGAATGGCAATCGAGACAAATATTGATGATCTGCTGGCTGATCGCTGAAAAGTGTTCCCCACTAACACCTCGTTTTGGGGTCAAAATGAGTGATGAGTAGGGAATTAGGGGGGTCAATTCCCCATGAAACTATCAAAGTGGAGTAAAAGTGGGCAGTGTTTAGGGAACAGGGGGCGGTTCAATGATATAATAGCTTCCGCAAGGGAGGGTATTAAAATGATTTTTGACTCAGCAGAATACACAAGACATAAGGGAACACCTGATGACATCTCATTCAGAAGGGCTACGGCTGAAGAAGAGGAGCGTCTTAGCAGACTTGAGAACTTCCGTTCCAAGATGGTGGCTCCGATATCCATTATCATCATCCTGGCTTGCTGCGGTTTGTTGGTTTATTTCATTATGAATCCCGGATTCAGCCAGATCTTCGTATATGCAGCAGGTCTGTTCGTAATTCTTTCAGTAATGAATACGATCAAGGCTTTTGTCACGACAAGAAAGAGTAATTCATACGAGATCGCAGAAGGCATCATGGTCGGCTATATGGAGGTCAATAACAGACCTTACATGTCCGTATGGTGTGAGAAGGATCAGGTTTATCTTCCTAAGATGAGATATCTGTCCACATTCCACCGTGAGCAGGGCATGCCTCTTCTTATCGTAAGAGGTGACCGCGGAGAAGGTAAGAAGCCTAATTACTTCGTAGTAACAGCTTTCAACGATCCGATGATCTGAGATTCGAGTAACTGGCGTATGCCGGATAAAGAAGATAAAAGGATCAACACATTCAGTCAAGAGACGCCTTACATGGCCGTGATCAAGATGGGTCTGCCTCTGGTCGCGGGCATGTTTATTATGGTGCTCTATAACTGGGTAGATACTTACTTCATCGGCCTTACCAAAGACGACTATCAGCTTGCCGCTGTTAACCTTTCTTATCCCGTCATGATGGTCATGGTCGCGCTTGCCAACATGATCGGAACCGGTGCATCTTCATTCATCGCGAGATGCCTTGGCGCAGGTGACAGGGACAAGGCACAGCACACACTCACAACAGGCTTCGTTCTCACTGCAATCAACGGCCTGCTCGTAACGCTCATAGGTCTCATCGTCATCGACAAGATCGTAAAGGGCTTAGGCGCAGAAGAGTTTACGTTCGAATACACCAAGCAGTATGTCAGCATCATTCTGATGGGCGCGGTCTTCACGATGGGAAGCTACACTCTCGGAGCATTCTTAAGAAGCGAAGGCTCCGTTAAGATATCGATGATCGGTATGGTCGCAGGCACGATCGTTAACATCATCCTCGACCCCATCTTCATCTTCACGCTTAACATGCAGATCCGAGGCGCCGCCATCGCGACTGTTCTCGGCAACGTCGCGGGAGTTCTGATATCAGTCATCTTCTACCTGTCAGGGAAGAGCCTGCTTGCCCCCTCAGCGAAAAGGCTTCGTCCCACAGCTGAGATCATCAAGGAGATTTACTGGGTCGGCGTTCCTGCATCACTCGAGACGCTTCTTACAGCTGCGGCATATACGGTAAACAACAACCTCGCCGTCGCATACGGTCCTCTTACCGTCGCGGCAACGGGCATAGCTCAGAAACTGATCTCACTCGGAAGCTACGTCTATCAGGGCTTTGCTTCCGGCGTTCAGCCCATCATGGGTTATAACTACGGCGCGCGAAATTACTCACGAATGAAGTCCGTTCTTAAAGCCGGCATCATTACCGTAACGGAAATTGAGATCGTTCTTATGGCAGGATACGGAATCCTCGCGCCTGTCCTCGTTGACATCTTCACAGACTCACCCGAAGTCATAAGAGTAGGCGCTCAGGCGGTGAGGGCAATGATGCTGATCCTGCCGTTTGTAGGTTCAGTATCGATGTGCCGCATGTCCTTCCAGGCGATGGGCAAACCTGTGTATGCGTTCTGCATCACATTGGTTCGTCAATTGATCCTTTATATCCCGCTTCTTATCGTCTTCAATAAGCTCTTCGGATTCGTAGGACTCATCCATGCACAGCCCGTGACTGAAGCCGTCATGATGCTCGTCTCCATAGTGCTTTTGCTAAGGTTTATTGATAGAATTAATGACGAATACAGTTACGGAGGAAGTAACCATGGATAATTCGGCAGGCTTAATCGGAGTAGCACTTGTAGTAGGTTTTATCGTAATCGTAGTATTGTGCGTGCTCGCAGACAGCAAGTCAAAGAAGAAATTTATGAAGATGATTCAGGAGACTTACACGATCAGTGATAAGTCCGGTCAGATCATCATCACTTCCAATAACGAGATTATGTTCTCTCTGCCATCCGGAACACTTCCCGGATATAAGAAATTCGCTCTCGAGGATATCGCTTATGTAGGCTTCTACGTTAATCGCGGCCAGAGGTCATTCAGCTTCCTCGACTCCAACAAGAAGGCGATGAAGGGTGAGTATCTTACACCTTCTAAGAAGCCTTTGCTCCAGAAAGGAATGGCAGCTTTCCCTATGTCATCAGGAGAGCAGGATCAGATTTACGAGTTTGTAAAAAAATACAAGTCAGACGTTCTTAAGATCGTAAACGGCAACACGTAACGAGAAAGAATACGGCTTTATTCACGATTACAAGGATTTGATCGAGGACTTCGAAGAGTTATAAGGAGCACCAAACCCCACATTATTAATATAATATTAAAAAAATCGCGCACGCCTCCGTATTATAATAAAAAAGAATTGATAATTCGGAGTGTGTTATGGCAAAGTGGATAATAGTTGTAGATGATGATACCGCCAATCTCAAGATGCCGGAGATGGACGGCTTCGAGGTCGGCGTATCCGACTTTATAAGAAAGCCTTTTAATCCGGACGTACTTCTTCGAAGACTTGATAATATCCTGTCGAGTACGCAGCAGATCATAAGCCTTACAAGTGAGGCTACTATCGACAAGCTCACGGAATTCCTGAATAAGAAGAAATAACGCGTCGGGGGTCGTGTTAAATGGCTGATTATGTAAGTATAAACCGTAATAACAGAGCGATTAAGATAGCAGTTATCGGAAGTATACTTATCGCGCTCATCCTGGTCGTAAGTACGCTTTGGCTGGTGCAGACAGCCAAGCGCGATAATGAGATCGCGGTAAAGACCGTCAGCCTTATGTACCTGGATGAGCTTGCGGGAAGAAGAGAGCAGGTAGTAGATAATAATCTTCAGAGCAGGATACGAGATCTGCGTACCGCGGTAGGACTTATGGATGAAGAGGACTTAAGCGACCTTGATCATCTTCAGGCTTATCAGTCCAGAATGAAGCAGCTATATGTACTCGATAAGTTCGCATTCGTCGACGAGAACGGACTTATCTATACGTCTCTGGGACCTCAGGATAATATCGCCGAGTATGCGTTCGACTATCTGACTATAAGTGAGCCTGAGATCTCCATATTCAATCTTAACAGCAGCGAGAAGAAGGTTGTTATCGCTGTGCCTGTTGATATTCCATTCGACGGGCATACGCTTATGGTGTGCTTCATGGAAATCGACATGGACGAGATGCTCTCGGGTGTGTCGATGGCTTCCGATGAGGATGATACGACTTTCTGTAATATCTATACGCATGACGGCGTCGCGCTGACGGATTCTATCCTCGGCGGTCTTGCTCAGGAGGATAACCTTATCGAAGCGATGAGGAACGCCGATTACGATGACGGTTATTCTTATGAGCGTTTCCTCGATGAGTTCGAGAACGGTGTGTCGGGTAAAGTTTCTTTTACCTATAACGGTATAAGGGAGACGTTAAGCTATGTTCCCGTTGATAATACGGACTGGAATCTTACTTATCTTGTAAGGGAGAGCGTCATCTCCGAGAATATCTCAGGGCTTACGAACGGCATGATCATAAGAGGTGTTATCCTGTCGATTCTGACAGTCCTTGCAGTAGCGGTTCTGTTCCTTGTTATCCTCTCGGAGACGAGGCGTAATACAAGGCTTCTCCTTGAGAGCCAGACTGCGCAGGCTGAAGTCAAAGCGGCAGTCGAGGCAAATAAAGCGAAGTCGGCATTCCTTTCTAATATGTCGCATGAGATAAGAACCCCGATGAATGCGATCATCGGTCTTGATAATATCGCGCTTAACGATCCCGAAACGCCGGAAAGTACCAAGGAATATCTCCGTAAGATATCGAGCTCCGCGGAGCATCTTCTTAGTATCATCAACGACATCCTCGATATGTCCCGTATCGAGTCGGGAAGGCTGACGTTAAAGAATGAAGAATTCTCTTTCTCGAAGCTTCTCGAGACCATAAACGTGATGATATCCGGTCAGTGTAATGACAAGGGAGTCGAGTATCAGTGCCATATAAGTCCCGACATTGAAGACTATTATGTGGGCGACAACGTCAAGATCAGGCAGGTGCTCATTAATGTCCTCGGCAATGCCGTTAAGTTTACTCCCGAAGGCGGACAGGTATCTCTCGATGTTAAACGTAAGGCGCACTACGACGGACATTCCACGATAGAGTTCACGGTAGCGGATACGGGTATCGGAATAAGTGAGGACTTCATGCCGCACCTTTTCGACACGTTCGCGCAGGAAGACAGTTCAGCGACGAACCGCTACGGCAGCTCGGGGCTTGGCCTTGCGATTACCAAGAATATTGTCGAGATGATGAACGGCGACATAAGCGCCGTAAGCACCAAGGGTAAGGGCACGACTTTTACGATCGTTATCACGCTTGATGACGCGGAGCACGAAGATGAGGATATGGTCGATAAGATCGATCCTTCGACAATGAGCGTGCTCGTTATAGATGATGACCCTGTCGCATGCGAGCATACGAAGCTGATCCTCGGTAATGCGGGTATCGCATGTGAGATCGCATCTTCCGGCGCAGAGGCGGTCGAGAAGGTTAAACTGCGTCACGCAAGGCGAGATCCTTATAACCTGATCCTTGTCGACTGGCAGATGCCTGAGATGGACGGTATCGAGACGACAAGGAAGATAAGGGAGATCATCGGCAATGAGTCGGCGATCATTATTCTTACAGCATACCGCTGGGATGACATCCTTGAAGAAGCTCTTTCTGCGGGTGTTGACAGCTTCATCGCGAAGCCCGTATTCGTCAACAGCGTTATTGATGAGTTCAGGACTGCGCTTCGTAATAAGAATGCCATGCTCGAAGAACTGTCGAAGGTTGATCTTACGGGCAGACATATCCTTCTTGCAGAGGATGTCGATGTCAATGCCGAGATCATGATGATGGTATTAAGCAGCAGGCAGATTGAAGTGGAACGCGCCGAGAACGGCAAGGTCGCCGTTGAGATGTTCCGTGAACATGAAGAAGGCTACTACGATGCCATCCTTATGGATATGCGAATGCCCGAGATGGACGGTCTTGAAGCGACAAGGATCATCCGTGCCATGGACAGAAAGGATTCGAAGAAGATCCCGATCATCGCACTTACGGCCAATGCTTTCGACGAGGATGTACAAAGAAGCCTGCAGGCAGGTCTTAATGCACACTTAAGTAAACCGGTCCAGCCCGAATCATTATTCGAGACTTTGGAACTCTATATAGGAAAGAGGGAAAAAGAAGATGAAAAGATTCAGAACGATTAGTCATTTTAAGAAGAGAGTCCTGATCGTAGATGATGAGAATATCAACCGTCAGATCCTGGGTAATATGCTTGGTCAAACTTACGAAGTCGATCTTGCCTGTGACGGTAAAGAGGCTTGGGACAAACTGAATGAGGAAGGCAGCGATTATTCCCTGATCCTTTCCGATCTTCTCATGCCCGAGATGGACGGCTTCGAGTTGATAGAGAAAGTGAAGGCGGATCCAGTTCTTAAAGCGGTACCCGTTATCGTCATTACTTCGGATAAAGAATCTGAGGTTAAAAGTATAAAGCTCGGAGCTGCCGATTTTATCAAGAAGCCGTTCGGTATGCCGGATGTTATTCTCGCCAGATGCGAGAGGATCATCGAACTGTACGAAGACACCACGATTATCAGATCCGCCGAGAAGGACCACGTCACGGGGCTTTATACGAGAGATCTGTTCTTCGAGTATGTAAGGCAAATCGATGTTCATCAGAGAGAACTTAATATGGACTGCGTGGTCTTTAATATTGATCACTTCCATCTTGTCAATGAGATGTACGGACGTGAGGCGGGAGATTCGATCCTTAAGAAAGTTGCCGACGCCATAACCGGAGCCATGGAAGGACATGCATCACTGGCGTGCAGAACAGAAGGCGATTCGTTCTATCTTTACTGTGAGCATCAGGACGGGTATGAGGCTCTGATGGATCGTATAACGGAGACTGTGGGAAGCGATCAGGGTCCCGCCAAGATCAGACTTCGCGCAGGTGTCTATCTGGATGCGGATCGTAGCATGGATCCCGAGACAATGTTCGACCGCGCGAAGCTCGCATGCGACAGGATCAAGGGCGATTACACCGTTACAGTCGCATACTATAACAATGAACTTTATCAGAAAGCGATCTATCAGGAGCACCTGATCGAGAATATCGACCAGTCTATCGAGAACGAAGACTTCAAGGTCTATTTCCAGCCTAAGTATGACATCACGGGAGATACCCCGAAGCTTAGAAGCGCCGAGGCTCTCATAAGGTGGAATCACCCCGAACTCGGCATGATAAGCCCGGGCGACTTTATCCCGCTGTTCGAGAGCAACGGCCTTATCCAGAAGGTTGATAACTTTGTCTGGAATAAGGCTGCGGCATGCATAAGGGAGTGGAAGAATAAGTACGGATATTTCGTGCCTGTATCGGTCAATGTATCCAGGATCGACATCTTCGACAGCAAGCTCGAGGAGAAACTGCAGAATATCCTTAAGAACAACGGCATCACCGAGAAGGATCTGATGCTCGAGATCACAGAGTCCGCTTATTCAGACAATGCGGACTCACTTACGGAAGTCACGAACAGGTTAAGAGAAAGCGGCTTTATGATCGAGATGGATGACTTCGGTTCCGGGTACTCATCGCTGAACATGATCACGACACTTCCCATCGATGTTCTAAAGCTCGATATGAAGTTCGTGCGTAATATGGAAAAGGACGAGAAGAGCCTCAAGCTCGTTGAGCTCATTATAGGTATCGCGGGCTTCCTTAACGTTCCTGTGGTAGCAGAGGGCGTCGAGACCGAGAGACAGCTTAAGAAATTAAAGGATATGGGATGTCAGGTAATCCAGGGCTACTATTTCTCGCGCCCCGTACCGGCATCGGAGT
>OCTX012151634.1_pt1 | contig 13729 bp, 12 predicted proteins | sample 1539691 | NCBI WGS metagenome assembly OCTX01 (sample SAMN02144231, study PRJEB22623) | gut metagenome | biome: sheep rumen | host: Ovis aries | place: New Zealand | reverse complement strand
TTTACAGTGATAAGCATAAAAAATAATAAAAAACATAGAAAAAACTTCTCTTTTTTTTGTTTGTAATTTCAAAAACATTGTACCTTTGCACTTGGTTTTATTAAGCAATTAATTGTTTTACATTTAAAAAGAAAGAAAATGAAAAAGTTAGTTTTAGTTTTCGTAGCAGTTGTAGCTATGTCTTTCGCATCTTGTGGTAACAAAGCCGCTCAGGAAGCTCCTGTTGCTGACTCTGATTCTATCGCAGCTGTTGTTGACTCTACAGTTGAAGACTCTACAGTTGCTGACTCTGCTGTTGCAGAAGAGGCTCCTGAAGCTCCTGCAGCTCAGTAATTAGGCTACAAGCTTTTTAAGAGAGATTGAAACCTGCGGGCTCTGCCCACAGGTTTTTTTCGTTTATAACACTACTTCCTTCCGCCATAGAAGAAACAAAGAGATAATAACTCTGTTTTGCGAGAATTTATTATTTTTGTATTCAATAAGAAGAACATCATGGAAGAAAAAATAATAATTCTGTCACCGACATCACGAGATTCGTTTCTGGAGCGACTGGATGACCTCCATCATCAAGTCGTGGAAACGCTGATAAAATACAAGTCCAGCATTAACAATCTTCTATGGAGCCGTGTATACCTAAGTGACAGTGCCAACCAATGGGATATATTCCAGAAACACCCGTTATATCAGGAAATACTTTCCAAGGGTGCCTTCAGCCATATAGAACAGCCTCCGATGGACAACTCCAAAGTGACTTTAGTTCTGAGCATTGTCCCCATGTACAATCTACAGAAAGAAGGTACGCCTGACAAGATGTCCATAACTTGCAATGGCACAACATATTTATACCATTCTATCCGACTGACAGAGGCCGAAGCGGAAAATTTCACCGCAATGGGACAAACCATGCTATGTTTTGAGAAACATATCGAATGGCTCTCCGAGAAAGGTCTCACCCTGATAGACAATTGTATGCGTACATGGTTGTATGTGCGCGACATAGACAGCAACTATGCCGAGGTCATGAAAGGACGCAATGCCATCTTTGAAAAATATGGCCTGACCACGAACACGCACTTCATTGCATCCACAGGCATTGAAGGATATGGTTCACATCCCAAGAGTGTCATCTGCATGGACTTCATATCCATACAGACCACAGAAGACATGAAGATAAAATATCTTCAAGCACCCGAATACCTGAATCCCACATACCAGTATGGAGTAGCCTTTGAGCGTGGTACCGCTTTTCATCTGGACCACCATCACAGGTTCTTTCTCTCCGGTACAGCAAGCATCAACAAAGAAGGAAAATGTATCTATATCGGTGATGTCAAACGTCAGACAGAACGTTTGTTGCTAAACATGGATCAGCTGTTGAAAAATGACGGTGCATCTATAGAACAAATGAAGTATTTCGTTATATACCTCCGTGACATTTCCGATTACCCCGTGGTACACAAATACATGAACGAGAGGTTTCCCGACATACCAAAACTTATAACACACGCCCCCGTATGCCGTCCCAAATGGCTGGTTGAAGCCGAGGGTGAAGTGGATTTACTGGAAAAATAACACATTAAAAAGAAGTATATGAAATCCGTTTTTTTCCTAATTGCATTGGCAAGTCTGTTCGCAGTGCAATCTATCGCAAAACCGGCACAAACAACACCTTATTGGCTTGACCCGAATGTAAATCGTTTGAACGTAGAGACATTACACGCATCTTTCTTCGCTTACGAAAGCAAGACGTTGGCACAAAAGAAAGAAAAGAGTGCGTCAAAGCGCTTCTTGACAGCTGAAGGACAATGGAAATTCAACTGGGTCAAAGATCATGACAAAGCACCGAAGAATTTCTTTGCTTTAGGTTACGATGACTCCAAATGGGTAAACTTTCCTGTCCCTGGATTGTTTGAGCTAAATGGTTATGGTGACCCCACATACAAGAATCACGGTTATGCCTGGGCTACACAATTTGCCAACAATCCGCCATTCGTAGAAGAAACCAACAATTACACTGGCTCCTACCGCAAGGAATTTGAAATTCCTGCTGACTGGAAAGGATGCAATATCTATTTCCATGTAGGCTCAGCCACAAGCAACCTGAGCGTATGGGTCAATGGAAAGTTTGTAGGATACAGTGAAGACAGCAAGGCTGAAGCGGAATTTAACCTGACAAAATACCTTGTTCCCGGCAAGAAGAACCTCGTTGCCATGCAAATCATGCGCTGGTGCGATGGTAGCTATCTTGAGGACCAGGACTTCTGGCGTCTGACAGGTATAGCCCGTGAAGTTTATTTTTATGCCACTCCCAAAGCTCATATCAAGGATGTGTTCATCACGCCCGATTTGGTAGACAACTACAAAAACGGAACACTGAACGTCAAAGTGTCCACTGAGAAAGTTTCAGGCGGACAGGTCAGAATAGAACTGACAGACAAATCAGGAAAGACAATCTTTGACGAGACTGCAAAAGTATCCAAAGGCACCATAGAAAAAAACTTTACCGTGCAAAACCCACTGAAATGGACGGCAGAGACACCTCATCTATACACATGCTACGTTTCCTTGCTGGACAACAAGGGAAACGTTATGGAGGTAATACCTCAAAATGTAGGCTTCCGTAAAGTTGAGATCAAAGGCCAATCCCTATATGTCAACGGCACACCTATTCTCATAAAAGGCGCTGACCGCCATGAGTTGGACCCCGACGGAGGTTACATTGTTTCATTGGAACGGATGATTCAGGACATTCAGGTGATGAAACGCATGAACATCAATGCCGTACGCCCCTGCCACTACATTGATGACCCCCGTTGGTATGACCTATGCGATGAGTACGGCATCTATCTGACAGCCGAAGCCAACCTTGAGAGTCATGGCATGGGATACAACGAACTGACTCTGGCCAAAAATTCGACATACGAACTGGCACATATAGAACGCAACGACAACAATATCCGCCTAAACAAAAACCACCCAAGCATTATAGTATGGAGTCTGGGTAATGAGGCAGGTTACGGACCAAACTTTGAGAAAGCTTATGACCATGTAAAAGCCTATGACCCAAGTCGTCCTGTACAATATGAGCGTGCTTGTCATGAAAAAGACAGTCAGGGCAAGCGCATCGGCAAGACAGACATTTATTGCCCTATGTATGACACCTATGACAAATGCAAGGAGTATGTCAAATCTCCTGACGCCAAACCTCTGATACAGTGTGAGTATGCTCACGCTATGGGTAATAGCCAAGGCGGTTTCAAGGAATACTGGGACATGTACCGCGAATATTTCCCCAAAATGCAGGGCGGCTATATCTGGGACTTTGTTGACCAGGCTCTGCACGGCAAGAGCAAGATTACCGGGAAGCCTATCTACACATATGGCGGCGACTATGGACGTTTTCCGGCTTCCGACCACAATTTCAATTGCAATGGTTTGATTAACCCTGACCGCGAACTCAACCCGCATGCTTACGAAGTTGCATACTACTATCAGAATATATGGACAAAACCTGTCAATTTGAAAGCAGGTATTATAAACGTATTCAACGAGAATTTCTTTGTGGGTCTGGACAACATCGCCCTGCATTGGGATTTGCTGGCAAACGGTAAAATCGTTGCAAGCGGAGACGTTCAGAAATTGGATATTGCACCGCAAAAGAGCAAGGACATCCAACTGACCGGCTATACCATTCCGGCAAATACAGAAGGCAAGGAAGTGATGCTGAATGTCAAATACACTTTGAAACATGACGAGCCACTACAGAAAAAAGGCGAGACAGTGGCTTATCAGGAACTGACAGTGCAAGAATATAAATTCCCGGCTGCTCAATGCTCAATGAAACATTCAGCGGCAGATGCCAAGAAACCCTCTATTACAAAAGAAGACAAACTGGCATGGCTCAAACTTAGCGCAAACAATCTGGATGTGACTTTCAACAAGAAAACAGGATGGATTGATTATCTTGACGTAGACAACAAGCCAATGATGCAAGAAGGATACTCTCTGAAGCCCGAGTTCTGGCGCGCACCGACAGACAATGACTATGGTGCATCTTTGCAGAAAAAGGATCAAGCATGGGAAAAACCGGAGATGAAACTTGTTGAGTTTAAGGCAAACGAAGAAGGTAAGGTTGTTGCATCGTATGATTTGCCCACTGTTGATGCGAAGCTGCAATTAACATACACCGTGACACCTTGCGGAAAGTTGATCGTCAACCAAAAGCTGAAAGTCAATGCTAATGCCAAAGAGAAGCCTTACCTACATCGTTTTGGCATGCAGTTAGTCATGCCAGAGGAGTTTGACGCCATCAGCTATTACGGTCGTGGACCTATTGAAAACTATTGGGACAGAAAGAGTTGCACGCTTCTCGGCGAGTATAATCAGAAAGTTTCCGACCAATATTGGGATTATGTACGCCCGCAAGAAAGCGGCAACCACACCGATATCCGCTGGTGGATTGTCAAGAATGCTCAGGGAAAAGGATTAAAATTCTATGCCCCAGAGCCTCTGGAATGCTCAACACTGAATTACCTTCCAGACGATCTGTCTTCAGGACTGGACAAAAACAGCACACAAGTTCACTCTGGTGATTTGATACCACGCAAAATGTCTGTCGTGCATATTAGTGAACATCAGATGGGCTTAGGATGTATCAACAGTTGGGGACAAAGGCCGTTAGAGAAATACATGCTCCCCTATGGAGATTATGAATACACTTTCGTAATTACCGGAACAAAATAAATAAAAAGGCCTGCACAAAATTATCGTGCAGGCCTTTTTATATGAAGTTAATTTATTCCGTCAGTCTTTCCAACACGCTCTGGTATTCCGATGCGCCTTTTTTGATATAATCTTCTGCATTAGGTGCACTAACGGAGTACACAACAAAAGGAGTGATATAACCCATTCCCGCATAAAGTGCCGTGAATTGATATGGACGTAGCAGCTCATCCATAGTAAACATGTCCCGTCCACCAGCACGGTATGCTTCATATTCTGATCCAGCTGTTGTGGCAATCATCAATGATTTTCCCGACACTCCCGGGTTTTCATATAACTCCATGAATATTTCATCTGTCCATTTCTTAAGCAAGCTCGGTGCACTCCCCCAGTAAAAGGGAAACTGAAACACAATAATATCGGCACGCTTCACTGCATCATAGTAATTGTCAACCGTAAACGACTCAGCATAGATATCTTTTATCACAACATTCCGGACCTTGCGAGCTGCCTCAACGAGAGCTTTGTTCGCTTTGGATTCTTTGTAATTAGGATGTGCCACCAAAACAAGTATATTCTTCATTATCTTAAATTTTTCGCTTTCGGAATTCAAAGTTAACAATATTTATTGATATTCTTCTCTCTTTGAAAGCCACCTTACTTCCATAATTTTCTATACCTTTGTTTGTAAATAGCCGAAAATGCTAAAAAAATATCTGAATTCCAGTATGCTGTCCTTGTGGCATCAAATAATTGATGACGCACAAAACATTATTCTTATTGGTCATTCCAGTCCCGACGGAGACGCAATGGGGGCAACATTAGCAATGTTTCATTATCTGAAAGCGTTGAAGAAATCTCCTGTTGTCATTATGCCTAACACTTTCCCCGATTTCTTGTGTTGGATACCTGGAAGCCAAGAAGTCCTCAATGTCCAACACAACTATGACAAAGCTTGGAGAATATTTCAAAAAGCAGATGCAGTAATATGTCTTGACTTCAGCGCTTATAACAGAATAGACGAGATGAACCAGTGGTTGGATGAGAGCCGACGCCCTCGCATTATCATTGACCATCACCTCAATCCTGAGTTGAACGCAGACCTTTTAGTATCTGACCCGCAGGCATGTTCTACGTCAGAAATAGTGTATTGCCTGCTCACGCAGTTGGGTTATGATAACCTGATGACCAAAGAATGTGCCATGTGCATCTACTGCGGCATGATGACAGACACTGGAGGATTTATCTACAACTCTAGCAGACCCGAAATTTATTATATCATTTCACAACTGCTGGAAAAAGGTATTGACAAAGACAAGATTTACAGGAATGTTTACAACAACTATAGTGTAAATCGCATGCGCCTGATGGGTTATATCCTGAACGAAAAAATGGTTTATCTGGAGGAATACAAAACTTCGTATTTTTCCATTACACGTGACGAGATGTTGCGTTTTCACTTTAAAAAAGGAGATGCCGAAGGTCTGGTGAACCTGCCATTATCAATAAAAGGATCTATACTGTCCGTTTCATTGCGCGAAGACAGCGAAAAAGAGCTGATAAGGCTTTCCTTGCGTTCGGTCGGAGAATTCCCTTGTAACAAAATGGCTGCAGAGTACTTTAATGGCGGCGGCCACTTAAACGCAGCAGGCGGAACGCTCTATTGCACGATGGAAGAAGCCATAGCCATCGTCAACAAAGCCATAAAAGACTATGCGCCACTGCTAAAGGATAATAAATGTTAATCTTGGTTAAACTCGACGTTATAATCAATGGTTTTCGTAATTTTGCACTCAGTATGAAAATAGTTAATACATTTCTGACAGGGCTTCTGTTCGTCTGTTTCGCTCTCGTTTTCTCTTCATGTGACGACGAGGAAACCTATGGTGACAAGAAGAAGAAGGAGCATAACACTATCAGCAACTTTATTGCGGCAGGTACATGTGTTACTGAGGAGACGACAGGTGATACATTATTATATGTAGCTCCCATTACCGTCATCAGTGAAGAGGCATTCGCTGCTCAAGACAGCATGACAAACATCGCCAACAATGAGTATGTACTCTTATCAAAAACCGGTATTTACATGCAGATTCTCCGCAAAGGTTGTGGCGAAAAGCTGAAAAACGGCGAGACTGCAACCATCTTTAACCGATTTATTGAGTTTAACATTGCCGGAGACTCCATACAAATAAGCAACAACAATCTGCATTATATTGCTGTGCCTGACAAGATGAGCTGTACAAATACTTACGGCAACTACACAGGCTCTTTCATTTCAGGCATCATGCGGACAACATATGCAACGCAGTCTGTCCCGGAAGGCTGGTTGGTACCACTACAGTATATCAATTTGGGAAGAATTGCCAGTCCTGACGACGAAATTGCGAAAGTCCGCGTCATTGTTCCTCATTCTTCCGGCAACTCTGATGCCCAAAGCAATGTTTATGCATGCTTCTATGAAATCACTTACGAAAGAGGCAGATAATACACAACAAAACTTAAGACTATAACAACAAGAGAGAGTCACTCCAACACTGAAGTGACTCTCTCTTGTTATCTGATGCAGAAGGATTAATCTTCTGTTTCTTCTGCCTCGTGTTCTTTTATCAGTTTCTCCTGAACATCTGTAGGTACAAGTTCATAGCTTGAGAAGGTCATGCTGAAGCCTGCCCTGCCGCCAGTGAGTGAACTCAATGCAGTAGAGAAATTGGACAATTCCTTAAGAGGCACTTTTGCTTTGAGCGTCTCAAAGTTTTTACCAGATTCCATACCCATAATCATGCCACGACGTCCTTGCAAATCGCTCATGACATCACCCATGCCGTCAGCCGGCACATTGACATTGACATCATAGATAGGCTCCAGAATTTTAGGACCAGCCTGTTTGAAAGCCAGGCTGAATGCGTTACGGCCGGCAAGCATAAACGCCATTTCGTTAGAGTCAACCGGGTGCATCTTACCGTCGAATACGATTACTCTGACATCACGGGCATAAGATCCTGTCAACGGGCCGCGCTCCATACATTGCATGATACCTTTGAGTATCGCTGGCATGAATCGTGCGTCAATAGAACCTCCGACAATACTGTTAATGAACACAAGCTTACCGCCCCATTCCAAGTCTACTTCCTGAGTTGCCTTGACATTGATACGGTATTCCTGTCCATTAAACTTGTATACAGTCGGCGCAGGCATTCCTTCAGTGTATGGTTCAATTATCAAATGGACTTCACCAAACTGACCGGCACCACCACTCTGCTTCTTGTGACGGTATTCACCAATAGCTGCTTTGGTGATAGTTTCACGATAAGGAATACGCTGCTCATAAAATTCTACAGGTATCTTGTCCAGATTCTCCAGTCTCCACTTGAGTGTCCTCAAGTGGAATTCACCCTGTGAATGAACTAATATTTGGCGCAATTCCTTGCTCTGCTCCAGCACCCATGTCGGATCCTCTTCTGCCATACGGTTAATGGCTGCAACCATCTTTTCTGTATCAGAAACATTGACAGGACGGATAGCACGGGTGTATTTTGCAGGCGGGAACTTAATAAAGCTGAATCTGTTGTCACAGTCTTTGCCATTAAGTGTATTGCCCGTGTGGACATCTTTCAGCTTCACCGTACAACCAATGTCGCCAGCTTGAAGTTCCGTAACACTCTGTCTGTTTGCACCTGAGCTGACATATAATTGCGCCAGTCGCTCTTTGGAACCTCTGTCTGCATTGACCAATTCGTCACCTGCCTTCAGCGTACCACTCATAACCTTGAAATACTGAACTTCGCCGATATGAGGCTCCATACCTGTCTTGAAGAAGAACACAGAAGTTGGCTGTGATGCATCCGTCGGAACTTCCTTACCTTCATTGTTGCACACTGCCGGCATTTCATTAGCAAACGGTACAACGTTGCTGAGGAACTCCATCATACGGTCTACACCAATGTTTTGTCTTGCGCATACAAGGAACAACGGGAATATGCTGCGTGTAACCAATCCTTTGCGGATACCTTCACGCATCTCATCTTGTGTAAGCTCACCCTGATCAAAGAATTTCTCCATCAGGGCCTCATCATGCTCAGCTGCAGCTTCAATCAGGGCGCGGTTCATCTCTGTGGCCTTGTCCAGCTGATCTGCCGGGATATCCTCTATCGTTGCATGCCCACCCTCTTTAGCGTTATAGGTATATTTCTTCATTGTCAAAACATCAATGAATGAATTGAATCCCTCGCCCGGGTTAAGCGGATATTGTATAGGAATTAATTTTGAGCCATAGGTCTCTCTCAGTTTCTCTACCACTGCGTCATAGTCGCATTTCTCATCGTCAAGCTGGTTGAGCAAGAAAATGACTGGCTTGTTCAACTCTTCAGCATAGCGCAAGTGGTTTAAGGTACCTACCTCAAGTCCGTACTGGCCATTAAGAAGGACTACAGTCGTGTCAGTGACATTCAACGCCGTCAATGCTGCACCTACAAAATCGTCAGCACCCGGGCAGTCAATGAAATTCAATTTTTTATTGTTGTATTCTGCATGGAAGACAGTAGAAAAAACAGAATAGCCATATTCCTGCTCTACAGGGAAATAGTCACTGGCCGTGTTTTTTAACGAGATACGACCTCTTCTCTGGAGCTGCCCACTTTCAAACAGAATAGACTCTGTAAGAGTGGTCTTGCCAGCTCCGTCATTACCAAGCAAGGCAATGTTCTTGATCTCTTTTGTTGTATAGTTCTTCATAATCAAATATTATATAATAAATTTTTTTATTTCCCGAACAAAAAGCAATGCAAGTTAATCATAAAAATTCAAAAAAGCAACAGTTAGAGTATTTTTTTTACTAACAAATAACATAAAACAGTGCTAACTATGTTTTTCTCCACGCATTTTTTGTACAGGGAGCCAGCGGCACAGGCTTTTTGCGTATCTTTGCACAGAAGGAGTCAAACACCCCGAGATGAACGGAATATATCTTCACATCCCATTTTGCAAGAAACGGTGCATTTACTGCGATTTCTACTCCACCGTCAAGGGAGAAGAGACTATAACGCAATATGTCAAAGCCTTATGCAATGAGTTGTCTCTACGCAAAGATTTCTTGCCTTCACTTAATATTGACTCCGTCTACATTGGCGGCGGCACGCCCTCACTGCTGTCGCCAAAACAGCTGGAGACGATTTTCAAGACACTGACTTCTATCTATTTCTTAAACGACAATGCAGAAGTCACCCTTGAAGCCAATCCTGACGACATCTCCGGGGATTTTATCCGCAGCATAGCCTCAACACCCGTCAACAGGGTCAGTCTCGGCGTTCAGTCGTTTGACGACCGCATGCTGAATTTCTTAAACCGCCGGCATTCATCCCTTCAAGCCATCAAAGCCATTATCCTGCTGGCGGAAAAAGGACTTGAAAACATCAGCATGGACCTCATTTACAGTCTTCCCGGTCAGACGCTGTCACAGTGGGAACAGGATATAGACAAAGCCCTGTCGCTACCCATCAAACATCTGTCTTCCTACACATTGACCTACGAAGAGGGCACTCCCTTGATGCGCATGCTCCGAAACGGCAACATAAGTGAGGCTGACGAAGAACTGAGTCTGACCATGTACACCCTGCTGATGGATAAAGTGGCCAACGCAGGCTGGGAGCACTACGAAATATCCAATTTTGCCACGCCCGGTTATCGTGCCAAGCACAACAGCGGCTACTGGAAGGGCATGTTTTACCTCGGTTGCGGTCCCTCCGCACATTCCTACGACGGAACTTCACGTACATGGAACGCTAAAGACATTGACCGCTACATCACACAAAATGGCGACACACGCTCACTGCAGGAAAAAGAGATAATCACACAAACCATGCGATGGGACGAGACCGTTATGGTAGCCTTGCGGACTAAGGAAGGTATTGATTTGACGTATTTCTCAAACATGTTTGGCAATCAGGGAAAAGACAAGTTACTTCACTACGCATCGCGCGACATCCAAGACGGCAACCTTAAGATTGAGGGACAACGGCTACACCTGACACGCAAAGGACTCTTTGTATCCGACAGCGTCATCGTCAATCTGATGAGAGAGTAACATTGTCACATGGGCTTTTTATACATATTTAAATATACCCGCTGGATGCATTAAACACATCTCACTCTGCATGAAGTCCGTCATATCCTGATTGTATACAGGAGGAACAAAGTGTTGCTTTAGCCCGATAAGTTTTCCATTCCATAGGCTGGAACATACGTTCCATCGGGTGGAACTTATATCCCATACCATAGAACCTTCATTCCAGCCTATGGAACGGAAAATATATCGTCAGAAGTCGCCGTGCAGAACAGGGACGGCTATACCCGAGAGTCGACTCTGTGAAATGTTATATTTTAATGAAGATGCGCTGCCTATACATCCATCGGAGAATAAAATACACTATCAAGAAATTTCCGAAAGCGAGCCACGCGTCATAACCGTCTGCGCTCAGGTATTGTTTGAGGCCATAGCTGACGGATTCAACGATGCTCCTGAAATTGACATACTCTCCTATCATATAGGCTACAATCGAGTTCATACCATAGATTTTCAGCCAGTCAAGTCCCTTTTTCCTTCCCTTGCAATCGACGATGAAATAAAACAGTGCCATGAGCAAGAAACTTATTCCGCCTGCGAACAAAGTCATGCTACACGTCCAGATATGCTTGATTATCGGCATCTGAACACTCCAGAGCAATCCGCCAACAGTCAGTGCAACGCCCACGACAATCATATTGAGACAGGTTTTACGACGGTCCGTCTGCCCATCCTTCATCATCTGGCCGGCAAACGCACCCAACATAACCGTCACTCCAAAAGTCAGACTGCTCCAAATCCAAGTATAATGAGGATTGCCACAGAAACGGCCCATAATTAGCTGGTCAACTTTGTACGCAAAATTACCTTCGGGTGTCCAGTCGCCCAACAAAGTCATTGGCAACCAATAAATAACAAGAAGAAGCGCCGTCGCCAGAATTTGACCTCTCCTATTAAAATAAGTCAACAAGAATGCCGTTATGACATAACCCGTACCGATGGCTTGCAGTGTATTAACATAGAGATGTATGTCATTCGGATCCAGACCTAAGAGATTTCCCTGCCCGATCATACCCAAAATGAAAAGTATAACAAAACGCTTGAATACTTTTCTCCACAAGGCGGAATTGTTTCCCTTATACTTGCTCAGGGAGAAAGGCATTGCCGCTCCCGCCATAAAAAGAAAAAGCGGCATAATCATATCCCAACAGCGGAATCCCTCCCATGTCTCGTGGCGGAGCTGATAAACAATAGGCTCCAATGCTGGCCAGTTCAGCGCCTGCGCCAATTTCATAAAGACGGGCCGAAAGAATACCAGCATAAACAAATCTAATCCTCGGAGGATGTCAAGTGACGCCAGGCGACCGGCAAGAGGGGTAGAGTCAACTTTATTCATAAGAACGCAATAGGTTATTTATTCAAAGATAAGCGTTTTTAAGGAAACTTACCTATTTACCGGCAAAAAGTTTGTTTCAACACCTGCGTGGCGAATTATTTTGAATAAAATGTTATCTTTGCCTTTGAATATGCAGAAATAATCTCCACTAAAAATCATTCGCTATGTTTAACTTTACAGAACTATGGTTTGGTGTTATCGGTCCGATACTGCATGAGCAGCACCAACAAGAGATTCAAGAGCAACAGCGTCTCTATGGAAACCACTACGGTGCGCCAGATAATTGGCCACACAATGATGATGCCCTTTTCAGCCAGGAAGGACAAAACAATGATTTTACCGATTTTGGCAACGACCAATCCACAAACGATTTTAGCAACCCGATAGACACCAATCCCTGGGACCCCAGCGGAAACGGATGCCCTTTCTGACTCTTAAACCTGCTTCAATGAAATTTTCTTTATCATTAGCGGGACTACTGCTAACGTGCTGTTGTGTAAAATCTCAGCAATTCCTCCCTATGGAGTGTAATAGAGTGAGTTATCAGGAGATGGCATCTCTTCCATCTGACACAATAAAACCTGCCCTGATTGTATATTTACATAGTAAAAGTGGCAGCGGTAATGACAATAAAGCCCAACTGGAGCAAGCGGCAGTCGGTGAAATCAAGAAGTACATCAAGAAGCACAACTTGTCGGTTTATTTTCTGGTACCGCAATGTCCAATAGATCACGAATGGGTTGGTCGCGGAAGTTCACAAGGCTATACAGAACAGATTGAAGAGTTGATAAAAACCTATCTTAACTCAAAAACCATTGACACAAAAAGAATTTATTTATGCGGAGCATCGATGGGAGCATGCGGAGTTTGGAGACTACTTAAAAACAGCCCGGACTTATTCACCGCAGCGTTGATAGCGTCAGGACAGGCTGTCCGAGCATATCCGTCTGATTATACACATATCCCTTTATATGTAACAGCCGGCACAAAAGAAAAAAGTTACGATGCGCTCAAACGATTCACCTCTGAGATAAATAAGGCGGGAGGTAACGTCCAATTTGAGGAATTGCCAAACCTTAACCACCGGGAAGCGTGCGACAAGGCTTTTACTGCCCAAAGACTGGCTTGGCTATTTTCACATAAATAAATCTATCACCTTGAAGACATTGGCGCAAGGAACTACATCTCTGTCTTCTCATGTCTCTTTCTCCTGATCTCATCTGCGAGGTCAGCAAAAAAATTATGCCCAAGTATCAGACTTATCTGAACCAACAAACCCGTATCGATGGTTTTCCGCTTGTAAATATTGTACACATTCGTACGTTCACAATGAATCATGGAATGCCATCCATGACACAGTGCTGTCGCCTACCTGTAGCCTTTCACAGATGGCCACCACTGCCCAAGAGAGATTTATGTATTTAAAACTGTTGTGCATAGTTGTTGCTGTTTAAAAGCGGTTCTTTTCATCGTTGCCAGCACCCTCGCCTTTGTACTTTGAGCGGGTGGTGTTGAACTTGTAGCGAAGAGTGACTACGAAACGGCGGCGG